>ULNG01007621.1_pt1 | contig 16664 bp, 7 predicted proteins | sample 1951861 | NCBI WGS metagenome assembly ULNG01 (sample SAMEA4835571, study PRJEB28245) | human gut metagenome | biome: gut microbiome; material: fecal sample | place: Denmark | collected 2008 | reverse complement strand
CATCTGCCATGACTTCGGTACTTACACCGAATGGACGAACCATTTTTTCTTTACCGATGGAAAAGTGTGCACCATGGTCGTGCAACATAACGACTGCTGGGAAAGGACCTTCACCGTCAGGTATTAGCAGATAGGCGGGGATGCGGCACCATTCCGATACATTAAATAGTATTTTTTGAGCTTTATATCCATTGCGTTGTTCAGTAGCAATTACTTCCATGGCATAATCAGCGGGAGCAGGGGGTAAATTCTGCATACAGTCTAATAAGGTTTCCCGTGCCTGGGTACGCCATGTCTCAAATTTGCGGACAGGGGAATTTCCCCATGCCATCGGAAAGGTAAGTTGCTGTTTCAGTTGCTCATAGAAGACAGGCATATTTTTGACAACACCATAGGCGGTGGTGTCAGTTTGTGCAATTATGCCAAGATGCCCGAAGAGAACTATTAGGAAAATGGTTGTAATGCGTTTCATGGTCAGTGGTTGTTAAAATCTAAACAAAGATACATGATTTTTCTATGAAATACGTATCTTTACCGCATAGAATAAGCCTGTTATGATGAAAAAAATCTTATATCTGATAGTTGGGTTGGTGTGTGTATTATCAGTAAAAGCACAACCGGATTGTTTCTTTACCCATTATTCGTCTGAAGACGGACTTTCTCAAAATACAGTAATGAGCATCCTGCAAGATCGCAAAGGGAATATGTGGTTTGCTACCTGGGATGGTATTAATAAGTTCAACGGTTATTCATTTAAAACATATAAGGCACGGCTTGACAATCGTATTGTGTTGAGTCATAATCGTGTAGACCATATGGTGGAGGATAAGTATGGCTTCCTTTGGCTACAGACTTATGATAATCATGCTTATCGTTTTGATCCGCGTACGGAAGCATTTGAGCGTGTTCCGGCTGAAGGCGAAAGGGGCAGTGTAGTTAATGTCACGAAGATAGAAGCCCTTCCGGGTGGCGCGGTTTGGTTGCTAACCGAAACGGAAGGCGCCATTCGCATAGCTACGAACCCGGAAGATTATAGTTTGACTTCACAATGGTATTCTGCTCAATCAGGACAATTCTCTGCCACTCGTGTTTTTGGGGTATATGAAGACCTTTCGGGTAATGAATGGATATTGTCTGATAATGGATTGGGAATGTTGGCAGCAGGACAGACCACTCCGGCATCTTATTTTGTAGATGCTGCTGAACGGGAAAAGAAAGGAGGACAAGCCTTTTATTCCTGTCTGGAATATGATTCGGAAATCTATTTTGGTTCGGATAACGGACGTGTGTGGTGCTATCAGAAGGAAAATGGACAATTTCAGTTGCAGAATTTGCCTGCATCTTCCCGTATTGTTTCTATCAATAGCGTGGAGGGTAATGAACTGATATTTACTACTGCGAAAGATGGTTTTTTCTCATATCAACCTAAGACGAAAGCGCTAGAGCATTTTCCGGCTTCCCGCTTTCCAAATGCATCTATTCACTCGGTTTATGTAGATAAGGCGTCCGAGGTCTGGTTTGAACAGCATATTCCGGGTACAGTGGTGCACTTCAATCCGCGTACACGGATTCTGAAGCATGAGAAAGTACCGGTGGAGCCTACCAGCACTGACCGCTCGCGTCCGGCTTTTCATATTCATGAGGATATTAATGGTGTACTGTGGGTACATCCTTATGGGGGTGGATTTTCATATTTTGACCGGAAAAGTAATAGTTTACATCCATTCTATAATAGTCTGTCAGGAAGTGACTGGCGTTTCTCTAATAAAATTCATGCTGCTTTTTCTGACCGGCAGGGTGATTTATGGATGTGTACGCATTCTAAAGGATTGGAGAAAGTGACCTTCCGGCCATCCCAGTTCCGTGTGATGACTCCCATGCCACATGATTATGAGTCTTTGAGTAATGAGGTTCGTGCCCTTTGTGAAGATATGGATCAGAATTTATGGGTGGGTCTGAAAGATGGGAAATTACGGGTATATGATAAGAAACGTGTAGATAAGGGCTATTTGACTGAAAATGGTACAGTGTCGCACAGTGGTACTCCATTGCGTGGTAATGTCTATTTCATTTTGCAGGATAGCAAACAAAATCTTTGGATTGCAACGAAAGGGGATGGTCTGGTGAAAGCCGAGAAGCAAAAAGATGGATTGCACTATAAGTTGACTCGTTATCAGCATCAGGAAGAGGATATATATAGTTTGAGTGACGACAATGTTTACTGTGTATATGAAGATAGCCACGGACGTATTTGGATAGCTACTTTTGCCGGTGGAGTAAACTATATGACACGTGATCAGGATGGAAAAGAAATCTTTGTGAACCACCGTAATAATCTGAAAGGATATCCCATTGACTATTGCTACAAAGCCCGTTTTATTACAGGAGACCATAAAGGACATATCTGGATAGGGACCACCATTGGTGCACTGATGATAGATGCCGACTTCAAGAATCCCGAAGATGTGAAGTTTCATCATTTCCTGCGCGTTCCGGATAATGAGCATTGTCTGAGCAATAATGATGTACACTGGATTGTATCGACCCGTAATCAGGAACTTTTCATTGCAACTTTTGGTGGCGGACTGAATAAACTGGTGTCATTGGACGGTAATGGTAATGCCACTTTCAAATCGTATACAGTGCAAGATGGACTCCCTTCAGATGTGCTACTTTCTATACAGGAAGATAAGAACGGTAATTTGTGGTTGAGTTCTGAGAATGGCATAAGTAAATTTATTCCTTCTGAAGAGACATTTGAAAACTATGCGGATAAAGAGATTTTCTTCCGTGCACGTTTCAGTGAGGCGGCTTCGGAATACACGGCTTCGGGAAATATACTTTTCGGAGCTAATACAGGTATCTTTTACTTTAATCCGGATTCTATTTGTAAAAGTAACTATGTACCGCCGATTGTTTTTTCTAAATTATTAATAGCCAATGAGGATGTACAACCGGGACAGGGGTCGGGACTGAAACAAGGTTTGGATGATACGAGAGAACTGGTATTATCCCATCGGGAGAATATTTTCACGATTCAGTTCGCTGCACTCGATTATTCTGCACCTTCTGAAATTCAGTATGCTTATATTCTGGAAGGTTTTGAAAAAGCCTGGAACTTTGTTGGCAAGCAACGTGCTGCAACCTATACCAACTTGCCGAAGGGACACTATATCTTTAAGGTTCGTTCGACCAATGGAGACGGGGTGTGGACGGAAAATACGCGCATACTGAATATTGAGATTCTTCCTTCTTTCTGGGAAACTCCGTTTGCTTACTTCCTGTATGTGCTTTTCGTTATACTGATTATTGTGACGGCTGTTTATATCCTGTTCACTATTTATCGTCTGAAACATGAAGTTTCTGTAGAACAACAAATGACGGATATGAAGCTGCGCTTTTTTACAGATATTTCTCACGAACTGCGTACTCCATTGACTCTGATCTCGGGGCCTGTGGAATACGTTCTGGCGAATACGAAACTTCCGGCTGATGCACGTGAGCAATTGCAGGTGGTGGAACGGAATACGAACCGTATGTTGAGGCTTATCAACCAGATTTTGGACTTCCGGAAGATACAGAACCGGAAGATGAAGATGCAGGTGCAACGTATAAATGTAGTTGCTTTTACCCGTAAGATCATGGAAAACTTTGAGTCGGTTGCCGAAGAACATCAGATAGACTTCCTGTTTGAAACAGAGAAGGAGGAATTATATCTGTGGGTGGACGTTGATAAGTTTGAGAAAATAGTATTCAATCTGCTTTCCAATGCCTTTAAGTACACTCCAAATGGGAAAATGATTACAGTTTTGGTGCGTGAAGATGAAAAGACGGTTTCCGTGGGTGTGGAAGATCAGGGAATAGGTATTGCGGATAATAATAAAAAATCATTGTTTGTCCGTTTTGAAAATCTGGTAGACCGTAACTTGTTCAATCAGTCCAGTACAGGCATTGGCTTGTCGTTGGTGAAAGAACTGGTGGAGATGCACAAGGCGGTTATTACGGTTGATAGTAAATTGGGCGAGGGTAGTTGTTTTAAAGTAGATTTCCTGAAAGGAAAAGAACACTATGATGAAACAGTGGAATTCTTACAGGATGATACTACTGTGGGTATGGGAGTTGCAGAACAAGTGACGGACATACTTAGTGAAGTCCCCAATCAGTCGGAAGAGGAAAGCCTTCCGGATGAGAACGGAGAAGATACAGATGCTAAAGGAACGATGCTGCTTGTGGAAGATAACTCGGAACTCCGCCTGTTCTTGCGCAGTATCTTTGCTTCCGAATACAGGATTGTGGAAGCTGTAGATGGTATGCAAGGTTGGAGTAAAGCCTTGAAATTCTTACCGGATATTATTATCAGTGATGTGATGATGCCCGAAAAGGATGGCATAGCTATGACTCGTGAATTGCGTGCGGACATGACGACCAGCCATATTCCTATTGTATTGTTGACAGCTAAGACTTCCATTGAGAGCAAACTGGAAGGCTTGGAGTATGGAGCTGATGACTATATTACTAAACCGTTCAGTGCTACTTACCTGAAAGCACGTGTAAAGAATCTGCTTACTCAACGTCAGAAGCTGCAGGGCATGTATCGCGATAACTTAATGACTGGAGCTCCTGCTACTACGTCCGAAGAAGAAACAGTGGAAGAAAAAGGTCCTGAAATGTCCCCCAATGACCGTAAGTTTATGGATAAACTGGTAGACCTGATGGAAAAGAATATGGATAATGGTGAATTAGTGGTGGATGATCTGGTGCAAGAGTTGGCTGTCAGCCGTTCGGTATTCTTCAAAAAGCTGAAGACACTGACAGGGTTGGCTCCTATTGAGTTTATCAAAGAAATGCGTATTAAACGCGCTGTCCAGTTCATTGAAACCGGAGAGTATTCCATGACTCAGATTTCTTATATGGTGGGCATCAATGATCCGCGTTATTTCAGTAAGTGCTTTAAACAGAAGATGGGAATGACACCTACTGAGTATAGAGATAAGGGGCTGAAAAAATAACGCCCCTTTCTTGCTAGTTTTGCCAATGAGTTGTGTAATTCTTATTGGTATCTGTGATAATCAATACCCAATCATTTCCGTTTATATGACCGCCTTCGGGTTGGAAGGTTGCTGTATTGGAACTGAATTCACCAATATAAGACAGGTTACCGTTGCGGGGTGAATACCACCAAGCCTTTTTAGTTTTTCCACTGATTTTATTGAGATTGACTTGCATGCTACGTCCGGTGTAGTTATAGATTAACATATAATCATTTCCCCGGGTAGCAATAAGGCGTTCGTACTTAGTACCATTCTCACCGGCAATACAACTTTGATCGGGTACTCGTTCATAGAAGGGGAAAGCAAGTATTAAGGTTTTCAGGTACTTCATCTGGTTGAATCCGGGATCTTTTAGTGCATCATACCATAGCTTTGTTGCACCATAGGCCGGGTTTACTCCTGGTTTTAAGAATTGCATGATGGAACTGTGCCCGTATGTATGTCCGAATGCTCCGGCGAATACAGACCAATAAGCATATCTGCGTACATCATTGTCTTTCCAGAAGCCTTCTTTAGGATCATGGAGGCCTTGTGGAATAGCTTCATAGGAAGGCTCGCCATCAATAACCGGACGTAATGGGCGTCGGGAAAGACTACGCTCCACATATCGCCAGTTATCCTCTTCTGTACCTTGTGGCAACAGGCTGTTTTTATCCTCTTTGCTTTGTCCGTATCGGCGATGTCCGCTTTGGAACATGTTGAAATCCAACCATGGGGTATCATTGAACCATTCTGTAGAAAGAGTCCGGCCGAAAGGATGGAAAGTCATGAGATGATTCTTGTCGATAGATTTGATAGTGTTAGCAAGCATGTTCCATACTTCTGTTTTGATGTTTCCGTAGATATCTCCACCAATCATCCAAATGATGTTAGGACGATCTTTGTAACGATTGGCAAGGAAAGTACCGTAAGATTGGGCTTCTTCTACGTTCATTTTCCCACTTTTTACCAATCCACCCCAAATGCAGACCATGCCAATATATATTCCTCTGCGGGAGGCGGCATCAATGATGAAATCCATATGATCCCAATAACCATATATTCCCGGACGATCTATGTTTGAGAAATCAAATCCATCCGGCATAGAGGATTGCCCATAAAAGTTCATTGCAGGTACACCATTGATTGTTTGTACTTGTACTACATTGAAACCGGCTTGTTTACATTGTTCCAGATAGTATTCCGCTTCATCCCGGTTCAGTCTTTCGGGAAGTAGCCAACCGGTATCTCCGAGCCAGAAGAACGGAGTTCCATCGGTATGTTGAAGGTAGCGGGAGTTCTCTGATACTTGCAGTTTCCCATTCTCCCAAGGGAGATTACGAGATTGAGGGAATGCTTGTAAACAGATACAGGCAAAGATGGTATATAATAATAGTTTTTTCATGCTGTTGTTTTTTTATTCAAATATAGTTAGAAAAATACAGAAAGAGGGAAATGGCAGTACATTTCCCTCTTTGCTTATATTAAACTATAAATAAGTTATTGCCATTTGGATGCTCCGATACCGGATTCTCCAATATTGCCGATGATTTTGTAATCACCTTTTTCCGGTCCTTGCCACAGAGCTTTTTCGTCGAAACTCAATTCTATCAAACCGTCAATGGGGTAGGTCGTTTTAGCCTCTCCAAGTTCTGTCCATTTGAAATTTGTCTTAAAGCTTTGGCTTGTTGAAACCAGTGCTGCACTGGCATTCAAGAAGAGAGAACCAGCTGTTCCTGCAGTATAAGTTTTAATTTTGGAACCTGCACTTCCTTCTGTAGCCATGGAAGGACCAAAGAGAGTTTTATTGATATTTATAACAACAGCATTTTTATCACAACGGAATAAAGGCGTATTTGCATTGGCTGTTGTTTCCATAGGTGCATAACAGAAAGTGCAATTTTCAACATTAACAGTTAATTCGCTTGCGCTAGCACGGAGGTCTCCCATCATGACAATGTTCGTAATGGTACAATCTTTAAATGTAACATTTTTCCAATCAGCTTTCTTATTGCTGGTTGTTACTATACCTTGGTCACCGACGCCGTTGATAGTACATCCGTCAAAGGTCAAGTTGGTGATGTTATCGTTATCTCCTTGAGCGCGTACGACAGCACGATATCCTTCTATATGACATCCTTTAAATATAAGTTCTTTTATAGTAGAGTTTGTTCCATTTTCGTTGAAAACCTGACGACCTCCAAAACCTTTATCATCTGTAGTTGCCACTTCTTTACCACCTCCAGGAAGTGCATAGTCACTATAGAAGTCTACATTCTCGAACATAATTTTATCGACTGTAACATTCTTGCTGCATTGTAAGCCACCACTAGAAACGAAACGTGCATTTCCTCCGAGAGTAGCAGCTGTTCTGAACGTTACAGAACGATCAAATTGAATCGTATTGTTTACTTTGTAATCAAAGTCCCCTCTCAGGATGATAGTCATTCCATTGGTAATTTGTAGCCAGAAATCTTTAGTTTTCAATGTGTCAACGGCTTTAACATCGTCATAACTACGTATATCAATCCAATTGCCTGCACCAAATAAAGCATCAAAATCAATAGGGGCAGTGGTTTTTCCTGTCATTTTTCCGGCATATGTAGCATTGTTCTGTTCTTCTACACTACTATATGCATATATAGTATAGGATACTTCTGAAGTTAATCCGGTAATATCGACACTACCATTTGCATATTCTGCCTCAGAAACTTCTTTGGTGATTGTTTCCAAGCCTTCAGTTGCGGGAACAGCCTTTACTAATCTAATAGTGCTACCCCCCTTTTCCCATGTGAGACGAGCTGCATTATCAATGAGTTTTAGACTCTTGATTTTAGATATATAGGTAACATTGATGTCCGTTGTTGTATACAGTTCGGATTCAATATTACTTCCCTTACATTTAATCTTAACCATGTATTTTTCATCCCAGTTTAAGCCTTCGAATGTATAAGGAGAACCTTGACAAGAAGCTTCAGTGTACAACTCATATACATTGTTTCCTGCGTCGTCAATAGAAGTAACGCGATATAACTGCAATTGATATTCTGTAGCTCCTTTAATGTTTTTCCAAGTAGTTACAATGTTATTATTCTGAACTTCCAAAGAGGCTACCGGACGGAACAATCGGGGGGCGTCATTTTCAAAATCATCATCATTACAACTGATGAATGTACTGCTTGCCATGAAGGCAAGCAATATCATAGTTATATATATTTTTATTTTCATAATTCTTTTGCTTTTTATTTGTTACGGATAGCGTAACCATCGTTAGACAATACACCATTTGATGAAACGACACGGTCTGTCGGGATGGGGAAAACATAAGGAGTTACTTTGTTTCTCAAACTACTGATGTCTTCAGTTCCTTTAATCAATGCTCCGTCAGTTAAACCATGCCATGAATACATAACGCGTTCGTGCAATGTACCTTTTTTGATATCATTGCCATTTTCATCTTTACCATATGATTCATTGGTTTCAGGATTTGTAGCACTGACGCTGATAAAGCTATCAGCAAATCCTACACGTTTCAAACCTTCGAAAGTGGCATTAGGAGTTTTAATATCACCGTCACTTAGTGTTGTAGCTGTACTATACGTACTACTTGATTGATCACGATAAGTAAAATAATCATTTTCAAAGACTACATGTCCATTTGTATAATTATAATACAAGCGTGCAGCTATCGGCATATTTTCTATTTCTTTTTTGGAATTATAAATAAATTCATTGTTTACAATTTCCACTTGATTATAATTCATTGCTACATTACGCATCCATTCGATGGTATTTACAATGGCATCACTATAATAGTTCCAACGAATTAAATCGAATTTACGGATGTTTTCGCCTCCGAATTCCCAACCACGCTCGTCAATAATAGCTTTTTTGAAAGCATCATAATTTCCTAAAGCATTGATATAGTTATCTACCATTTCAGACTTATTACTTGCATTAATGAAAGCACGTTCACGTACGCGTTCCAACATTTCTTTCGCAGTTGCTGTAGGTCCGTTATTTATTTCATTTTCAGCTTCTGCCAGTAATAATAATACATCGGCATAACGGAGTATAGGCCAGTTGATACCTGTACCTTTGCTTGCTACAGATGTTTTCATGTCCAAACGACACCATTTAGCAGGCTGAACACCCCAACCGTCTACAACTGCTTGTTTTTCATCATATAACCAACGATAGTTTACACAAGTAACCGGTAAACGTTGATCTTGTGGGTCGAAAGAACAAGCATAGCTTGGGGTCAAGTTTGTGTATGTTGTACCAGCACCTTTTGAACCATCAACAACACTTAAGCCATGACACCAGCCTATATCACCACCAGAATTGGGGACAAATCCCATTTCAAATAATACATCACTGTTACCCGGATTACAGCCATTTATTTGATTATCGAAGATTTCTTTATAATTTGTATTCAGACTACGATCTTTCAGTTTAATCAGTTTAAGGGCGTATGCTCTGGCTACTTTATAATAATCGTCTGCACTACTTGCAGTTGCTTCTACTCCATTTTCATTGGTGTATGTTACTGTATATTCCTCACCAGTTTGTGTACAACGAGCCATTGTACCATTAGCCTGCATAGAGTATCCGGCGCGGAACATAGCCAGCTTCACGATAAAACCAAGAGCGAAATCACGATTCATGTATTCTACTGTCAAGGCATCACTCCACTGCATTTCCTCTTCAACATTGATAAGGTCTTGAATAAGGTGAGAGTAAATAATGTTTTTATCAGTACGTGGGTCATTGTGCATATCTTCGGCAGTAGTCGGAGTTGTTGCAAACGGAACGTCTCCCCAGAAATTACACATTAACCAATACCAATATGCACGTAAGCAGTAAGCCTCTCCATGGAGTTGTTTCATGTCTTTGTTACCTGCTTGATACATTTCACTATTTTCAATACCTTGAATACATTGGTTTGCAAAATCTATAGCTTTTAAACTATTATCCCAGCAGTTTTTAATGTCATTGAATTGTTTTATATTCAAACACCAGACACCACGGCGGTCTGTATTTGCTGATTGAGCTTTTGTGATGAAACCTATTTCAATATCTGTATTTTGCATCCAGTTGGTACTCATACGTGAAGTATAAGTATCCTCGCAGAAGAATGAGTAGACGTGAGCTACCATTTTACGGGCATCGGTGGGGTTGGAGCAGAGATACTCCATATTGTCGGTAGAAAGGGATTTAGTATCCAACATGTCTTCACAGGAAGTTGTGAAACACATTCCGGCAACTAAGGCTGCTATATATAAGAATTTCTTTTTCATTTTCTATCTTATTTAATCAATTAAAATGTAATATTTACACCTGCGGTCCAAGAGAATGATTTAGGATATGCAGAGAAATCTGCTCCCGGAGTCAAGCCGCTTGTTTTACTGTTACGGATAGCAGTGCTGACTTCTGGGTCATAACCTTCGTACTTGGTTAGGCAAAATACATTATTCAAAGTGCAATACAGACGAAGTTGGCTGCAAGCAAATTTTTTAGTCCATTCTTTAGGCATAGTGAAACCTACTGTCAGGTTTTGCAGACGCAGGAATGATCCATCTTCTACGGCCCAAGATGTTGGTACAGGATTATTGTCAGACATTGTAGTACCCGACCAGTATGTAGCATTGGCATTCATACTTTTTAAAGTTTCGTAGTCTGTAACAATAGTGCCTGTTGCACGATCTAGATAAGTCCAAGCTTTACCTCCTAAGGTAACAGGTGCCATGTCTGCACGCAAATTTGCGTAAGTATTTCGATAGGACTGGGAAGATACCATTTTATCCATATTGTAGACATCGTTGCCAACAACAAAGTTGAAATTTGCTGCAAAATCAAACCATTTATAAGTTGCATTCAAACCAAAGCCACCAGTAAATTTGGGTTGGGTTTTACCAATGATTGTACGGTCTTTATCTTCTGTGATCTTACCATCACCATCCAAATCTTTTAATTTCATGGCGCCAGGACGTAAACCACCATAAGAACTGGCGGTCATATAGGTGTTGTCTGTTACCCCTTCCTTAAGAATGTAATTACCTGATTGGTCGAATTGGAATTGTGTTTTTCCGGCAGCATCCGTATAGGTTACAAAATCATCTACACCATATACTCCATCATATACAAATCCCCATACAAGTCCTAAAGGCTGACCTACGATTACACGATAATCATCCTGACCACGCATATCTGAAGAGAATGCACCGGAGTTGAATGACATAGAGTTCATTCCATCAGCTAACTTATCAACTTTATTTTTATTGAATCCAATGTTGAAATTGAAATTCAAAGAATAGTCTTTCTTTTGAAGGATAGATGCATTTAAAGATAATTCAATACCTTTATTGGATGTTTGCCCAAGATTTTGCTGCATTGTAGTATAACCAATAGCAGTAATAGGTAATTCTATTAACAAATCTTTTACAGTATTCCAATAATAGTCAATACTACCGGAGAGTCTTTCGTTGAAGAAACCAAAATCCAAACCAACGTTACGTGTGATAGTTGTTTCCCATTTCAAATTAGCATTAGCTAACTGATTGTTATTTAATGTATAGTGAGGATTCTGTTCTCCTCCTTGTCCGTAGTATTTGGTTCCGTCGTATGCTTTATACGTTGTTTCATACATAGCATTACCAATACGGTTATTACCAGCTGTACCATAAGAGAAGCGAAGCTTCAAGTTTGATAACCAATCTTTCGTTACTTCCATGAAAGGCTCTTCTGCAATGCGCCATGCTAATGCAGCAGCAGGGAAGTAGCCCCAACGATTACCTCTGGAAAACTTGGAAGAACCATCGGCACGCATTGTTACTGTCAGTAGGTATCTGTCATACAGGCTATAATTAGCACGTCCAAAGAAAGAGACGGTTCTGTCTTCTTGGCCAAGAGTTGAAGATATTGTTTGGGCACCGGTTGCTTTAGAATTGTTTGCCATACTTGCAAACATCTTCTCAGGTGAGATATCTTCTTGGAAGAATTTACCAATCATATTATTACTTTCGCTATTGGAAGCAACATACTCTTGTCCTAACATGATATTTACATCGTGAATCTTAGAGAAATTTTGTTTCCATGTCAGGGTATGTGCTCCACGCAACTTCCAAGAATCCTTTTTAGACCATTCTCCCATAGGAAGTTCACCACCGTCTTGCACAGCTTTGTTACTTTTCGGTCCATACCAGTCTTTCTGTTGGTTGAATGTGTAATCATAACCGCCTTCGGCACGATAACTGAAATGCTTAGTAATATCCCAAGTGATTGCAGCATTGAAATTGTAACGGCGCTCATTCTTTCTTCTCCAGTAGTCGTTAACCTGGTCTTTCAAAGTGCGTGTAGCATTTACATATTCTTGATATTCGTCTTCAGGTAAAGTACTTGGGTCTATATCAATTTGATCATATAAACCATAAACTGGAGCTTTCATTAAAGCATCGTAAGAACGAATCTTATAGGTTCCACCACCGGTACCTACACCTTGTGTCTCAGTATCAGCTAAACGTACACCGAAATCCAGATTCAAGTTCTTGTACAGTTCATGTTTTAGTTTAAAATTCATGTTGTAACGTCTGTATCCATTACCTTCCATCAAGCTGTTATCATTAGCGTAGGTACCACTTAATGTGAATCTGGTCTTATCACTACCACCTGTTACGCTAATGTTGTGTGATTGAGAAAGGTCTTTATTACCAAACATTTCTTCTTGCCAGTTATGTCCTTTTTGATATTGATACAAGTCTAAGTCGCCGTATGCACCATAACGTTCTTCAAAACTCTTAATTGAGGAGCTGCCTCTGAGTGCTTGTCGTTCATAATTGTACATAACAAACTGGTAGGGATCCATTACATCAAGAGTATTACGGATATTTTTACCTTGTACATAACCATTATAGCTAACTGTAGTTTTTCCTCCTTTGGCTCCTTTGGTGGTGATTAAGATTACACCATTTGCACCTTGTGCACCATAGATAGCTGTAGAGGCAGCATCTTTCAATACAGTGATGTCTTCGATATCAGATGGTGCAATATCACTCATGTTTGATACAGGGAAACCGTCCACAATATAAAGAGGAGAGCTATCACCGGTAATTGAACCACCACCACGAACTTTGATAATCATTTCTGCATCTGGAGAACCGTCGGAGGTGGTAATTTGCACACCCGCTAATTTACCAGTCAAAGCTTCAGCAGCATTGGTAACAGGGACTTTTGCCAAATCAGAGCCTTTCACCGTGCTGACCGCACCAGTCAAGTCTTTCTTCTTAGCCGTACCGTAACCAATAACCACAACTTCTTCCAAAGCCTGGGCATCGTCTTCCATTACAACATTGATTTTTGTTTTGCCTTTTAGGGCTATTTCCTGAGGTGTCATTCCCACATAAGAAAATACTAATGTGGCATTGGCAGGAACACTAAGGGAGAAATTACCATCGATATCGGTAATAGTACCGTTGCTGGTATTTCCTTTCTGTACTACGGAAGCACCGATAACGGTTTCTCCCGTCTTGTCTGTCACAGTACCTGTTACGGTTACATTTTGCGCTGATACGCTAAGCGATATCACGGCTACTAAAAAGAATAGTAGCGCGGCGCGCATGTTTTTCATCTTGTTAGACATTCTTTGCATGTTATTAATTAAGTATGATTTTTTTCGTTAGTGTGTTCGTGCACACTGTTAATTCTTTGCTGCAAATGTATATGGATGTAAAAAGATAAATGTGTAATATCTGTTTTTAGGGTGGTATTTTTTGTTATTTGCTGTCTAATATGCTTTTGTGAATAACCTATATGATGTTATATAACAGAAAAGAGGGGAATTTATTGTTCCCCTCTTGACACTTTAACATATGAACGGCTCACTTGAGTCGCTATCTCCATGTTTTTGATAACTATTTATTTTATTGCTCTTTTGATGTCAGAATGTACTCTTTACCTGCACTTGTGTCAATGTCATAGACATAAGTCTGTGCATATTCCGGTATGCAAATTGGAGCATTAGCGGCAATTAATGGCTTGCGGATGCTCTGTGATTGCAAAAGCGGGTTGTCGGACACTTCTTGCGTAGTTGGACTCAATTTTTCCCCATTCAAATACAAGGGAGTCTGAGTGCGGATACGGAGTGTGCCACCAATATTGGAGGTTATAACGGCGGTTTGTAACTTACCGTTTTCCCACTTCATTTCATTCACAGTAAATCCACCACGGCAACGGATACCTTTCAGCGTTCCCTCTTTCCATACGTCAGGGAGAGCAGGAAGAAGATGGATAGCACCGTCATGGCTTTGAACCAGCATTTCGGCAATACCGGCAGCACAGCCAAAGTTACCGTCAATCTGGAAAGGTGGGTGGGCATCGAACAAGTTTGGATAGGTGCCACCATTTTGCCCCTTTTCGTCAGTGGTGGGGTGAAGTTGGTCTGTAATCAGTTTATAAGCATGGTTACCATCCAGCAGACGGGCCCATAAGCAAACTTTCCATCCCATCGACCAGCCCGTAGAATGGTCACCACGTCCAATCAAAGACTTCTTGGCTGCTTCAAACAGGACAGGGGAATGGTAGGCGCTGATCTGGCGTCCCGGATACAGCCCCCAGAGATGGGAAATATGGCGGTGGCGATCTTTAGGATTATCCCAATCGTGCATCCACTCCTGTAACTGTCCCCAACGGCCTACCTGCATCGGTGCTAAATTGTCGACAACAGTCTGCAGACTGTCGGTGAAAGCGGTTGTTTCGTTCATTAGCTTGGCTGCGGCAATGGTGTTGTAGAAAAGATCGTAAACCATCTGGTTGTCCATAGTGGTACCGGCAACAACGACAAATGTGCGTTGTCCATTTACTGCAGGACTATTTTCCGGAGAGTAGGAGGGGGCAACTACCAACCAGTTGTTTTCCGGTTCGCGTACCAAAAAGTCGAGGTAGAACTCACAGGCCCCGCGCATCAAAGGATATGCTTCGGAGAGGTAGTTCTTATCACCGGAGAATAAATATCGGTCCCAAAGATGCTGGCAGAACCAGGCATTACAGGTAGGCCATACGCCATAACTCGATCCATCGACAGCACCTGTACTACGCCAGATGTCTGTGTTGTGATGCAGCGTCCAGCCGCGACAACCGTACATGGCTGCACTTTCACGTCCTTGTACGGCTACTTCTTTCACTAATTGCAGGAAAGGTTCGTGCATTTCGGGCAGAGAAGTGCTTTCGGCTGGCCAATAGTTCATTTCAACGTTGATGTCAGTGGTATATTTGCCATCCCAGGGAGCACGCAGTTGGTAGTTCCAGATACCCTGCAGGTTGGCAGCCTGTCCACCCGGTTGAGAACTGCATATTAAGAGGTAACGTCCGAATTGGAAGTACAAGGCAGCCATCTGCGGATCGAAACTACTGCTGAACTCTTTTACACGTACATCCGTCGGCTTATTGATCTGAGCATTACTTCCCAAGTTCAGAGATACACGGTTGAAGTATTTCTGGTATGCATTGATATGTGAAGTCTTACTCTTTGTGTAGTTCTTATTAACCTGTTTCAGATACTGTTGTGCGCTATTGAGGGCATCACCCGAAACGTCTTTATAATTCACGAAGTTGGTTCCGATGGAAACATACAGTACAACACTGTTCGCGTCTTTTACCTGTAGAGTGCTGTCTGATAGCATTTCCAACTTTCCGCCGTTGTTTTCTATACGGGTAAGTGCGGTAAATTCTACTTTTCCTTCAATGCCTTCATGATCGTTGGCTTTTCCATTCAGTTGCAATTCCTTGCGGGGGGAGATACAACGTACCACACCACTTTTATAAGGAGTGCTATATTTGGCTGTGAATGAGATACTTTTCTTTTGTGAAGCTGTCAGCCGGATCACTAATACCTGATCGGGGAAGGAGGTGTAGGCTTCTCGCGTATAAGTCACACCATTGGCTGTGAAGCGGGTGGTAGCAATTGCCTTTTCTATATCCAGATCGCGGTAATAGTCATTGTATTCATTGATACCGTCGAAGTCCAGATGCAGTGAACCTACTGTTTGATAAGGCATTCCATTGGCTGATTGCGAGCAAATGGTAGGGCCGCAAAGCTCTTGTGCTTCTTTGTTCTTACCTTCGAAGATGAGCTGGCGGATACGAGGCAGGGCATCTTTAGCTTTGGGGTTGGTGTTGTTGTGGGGAGAACCGCCCCACACGGTTTCTTCGTTCAACTGGAACTGTTCGTGTACCGGATCGCCGAAAACCATGGCGCCTATACGTCCGTTACCTAATGGCAGAGCTTCCACCCATTGTGTGGCGGGTTTGTCGTACCATAGTTTGAGGGTTTGATCTTCTTGCTGTGCCTGTAGATTAGTTCCGGCGCAAACAACTGTGAAGCATGCTAATAACCATTTCTTTATCATTGTTTTTCATTTTTGGTATTTCGATTGCAATGTTAGGCAGTTTAAGGCATTCTGAGGGGTAATAATTGGCTAAAAAGGAGTAAAAATGACGCAATACGGAAAAGTAATGAATCAATAGATACGCGGACGACACGGACAAGGCGGACGAACGCGGACTTTTATTTTTCATCCGCAGGTGATGCAGATAACGCCGATTCCTTTTTAATCTTCCGCTAAACATAGCGCAGCTTTA
>ULNG01029100.1_pt1 | contig 17292 bp, 10 predicted proteins | sample 1951861 | NCBI WGS metagenome assembly ULNG01 (sample SAMEA4835571, study PRJEB28245) | human gut metagenome | biome: gut microbiome; material: fecal sample | place: Denmark | collected 2008 | reverse complement strand
TATATGTTCATTTTTTCCAAATAAAATAATTTATTATTTATATATTTTTGTTAATATTTATTTTTTAAAATCAATATTAAATTTAGCTGCCCTATTTTTAATATAATTATTTTTCATATCATATCTTTTCTATTTGGACATATATACCATAATTTCCAATAACTATTTTTCTTTTATACATCGTCCATAAATTGTTGATTTCCCTTGTTTTTATATTATTTTTAAATTTTTATCTTCAATTTTTTTTACATTTATTTCCTATTCAAATCAAAATTTTATATCTCAATATTATTTTGTTCTCAAATATTCATCAGAGAAATTTTCATTTTCGCTTCCATTAACCAATATTTTTATCGAATTTATTTCTTTTAAATTTGTAAGAGTATTCACTATACTATTAATAATTTTTAATTTTTCATTTTCATCTTTATAATTTAATATCTCATTTGAAAAGTTTATAATTGCACAATTTTTTTCAATTTTTATTTCATTTAATCTTGTTCCATCTGGAATTAATTTTTGTAAATTATTATTTTGAGGTCCTTTTATTAAATAATTTATTAATTGCTTTTCTGGTTCTTTTAATAATATATTTGCATTAATTACTCTTATTTCATTTTCTAATTCATCATTTTCATTTTTAAAATATAATATTATTTTTGTTTGTTGATTATTTTCATCAGAAATTTCTTCTTGAGGAATATAATCTTGATATTCGTCTTCAACCTTTTTTAATTCTATATTTTTAAATAAAAAATATATTCCTATCCCAACAAATGCAATTGTTATTATTGCTCCCAACATTCTTTTTTTATTCATATAAATTTCCTTTCTATTAAATTATTTTAACTACTCTTTTCTATTCTTGTACACTGAAATATATTCATATATTTTTCTGTTAGAACTATATAAAAAATAAAAAGCTTAAAATTTATTATTTTAAGCTTTTCTATTTTTTAATTTTGAAATAATATTTTAAAATTTGTATCATCTAATAATTGAATTATTATTTTCATATTATTTGTATTAGAATCATTTTCATTATTCTCATATACTGTTATTTCAGCTATATAATTATCTCCTTGCACCTTTACATTTTTTATTTCATATATATTGGAATTATAAAGTTCACTAGTTATATATGAAATAAAACTATTTATTTCACTAAAATTTTCATTTTTATATGATTCATCTAAGATATTATATAAATTTATATAATCATATGTATTAATCATTTTCATGACTTTATCAACATCAGTTGTTATTTTAGTAACAATCTTTGCAGAATTATATTTCTCTTTAAATGAGTCTAATACAATAGTATATTCATCAAGTTGTATTGTAAAATTCATTGGTATATTTTCACTTATAATATAATTATTATCTTTTTTAGTCTTTATTGAATAATTAATATTATCTTCCTTAGAAGTACTTTCTGTTACACTTTTTATTTCTGTATCAAATTTTGCATTGTTTAACATTTGAGTTCTATAATATATAAAGTTATTATAATTATTTTGAAATCTTTTTTCTCTATATTCTGAGTCCAACATTTGATATGCCTTTGTTGGATTATTTGTAATTAAATTTATATAATATTTAACATACTTTTGAGCAATCTCTTCACTTGTAATTCTATAAAATTCAAAAGAATTATGATTATTAGAAGAAATTTGTTGAGGAGCATGTGCTTCAATTTGATTAATGTCTGTATAATTATTTTTATATAAAGGTATTATTGCATATGTATAATTTGACAAATCCAAATTAACAATATAATATTTTTCTTTATCATATTTTCCATCATCTTCTGTTCCTTTTACTATATATGAATATAATGTTTTATCTCTTGTTTCATATATTTCAGTTGCTAAGAATGTATATGCACTTTCTATATTAGTAAGTATGTTATTTGTATTTAAATTATTTGTTTTTATAAAATCTGAATCTAATAAGTCAATTACATCAACTGCTCCACCTATTTTTATTGCATTCAAATAATTATTAATACATTTTTCTATACTATAGAAATATGTACTATTAGCTACTTTTTCTTTGGAATATTTTGCCTCTTCATATACATCTCCCTGAGGTATATCTACGGTTGTAGCTTTTCCATCTTCATCTATATATTTATCTTTCATATAAATATTTTTTATAACAATAATTCCAATAATACATATTGTAAGTAAAATAAGACTTAACCCAATAATCCAAAATATTTTTTTCTTTTCTTTCATATTTTTTCCTTTTCTAAAAATTAAAATTAATTCTTTTTGTTAATCTTTATTATATAATCAAAATTTCCTAATTGAACTATTCTTTGTTTACTACAATTAACATATGACTTTACACGTCTGATTGCATTTGTTGATCCAGCACCATATGTTCCATTTCCAGCATATAATTCTATATGAGCGGAACTAGAAGTTTTTAATAATAAATCTCCTTCATTAATTGTTGCATTACTATCACTTGTTTTTTGCCATGTCCACCCATAATGTGAAAGATCATAATTTCCTGTTCCACCTTTTATCCATTGAATAAAATCATATGTTGTTAATTGATATTTTCCTTTAAATTCGGTATATCCATTCATTATTAATATCCATGTTATATATGTACTACAATCTATTCCTCCACCACTTCTATCAACTTCTCCTGGTGTTGTTGGATAATTCATTGTATTTCCATTACGATATGAATATAAATTTGTTCTAATGTAATCATGTATTTGTTGCGCTGTTGCAACTATACTTTGTCCAGCTGCAACATCAAAATCTGCACCTCCATTATATGTATTAGAACTATATCCATTAGTTTCATATAATGATACATTTTGATCTAATGCATCTGCATCACCCGCTTCTATATCACGCCTTAATACACTACTTGATCCACTATATGATTCCATATAAAGGGTCATAATTAAAATTCCAACAATGACTACCCCAATTATAATAAGACTTACTGGTGCTGTTGCCATTATTAATTTTAATATTAATTGTCCTAATTTTATAACTGCTTTTACTGCTGCTTTTCCAATCTTTTTTAATGCTTCTTGTGTAGCTTTTTTGGCTTTTTCTGAAATATTTCTAGTAACATTTTGAACCTGTTGAACCATCTTATCAACAGCTTGTGATTCTGCTTGTGAAAACGGATTATTTTCTAAATCATCTAACTGTTGATTATCATTATTAGGATCTTGATTCATATGACCTCTCACCTCCTATTTAAAAACTGAATGACATTTTAAAGTTTGTTCCATCTTCTAATTTCATAACAAATTTTATTTCTTTATTGACACTACTGTTTTTATCTTTTAATGTTGCTGAATATGTATAATAACTTCCTTGTTCTTCAAATATTAAAAATTCTATTTCATTATTTTCATAAAAATTTTCTTTTAAGTATTTTTCTAAACTATTAACATCTGTTACTCCAATATTATTTTTAAAACTATCTGCTAATAATGTATATACATAAGCATAATTTTTATCATTTATTCCCATTATAAATTTATTAATATTTAAAGCTGTTTTTATTCTTATATCAGATGCTTCATATTTTGTAACAAATTGTGGAATATCTACAAGATATTGATCTAATAATACTGAAAAATCCATTACATCTTTAACTTGAAATATATAATAATCTGAATAATTTGAATAAGCCACATATTGTTTTTCATCATCAAAATAATTTACTTGAAGTTTACTTAATTCCATTGCTTTTATTTGAGCAATCTTATTGTTAATATAAGTATAAAAATTGTTATAATTTTCAAATTTTATTTTCTTATATTCATCATCTAGTAATGAATATGCTTTTTCTGGATTTGTTATCATTAACATTTTATAATAGTCAAAATATCTTTTTACTACTAAATTATCTGAAATATCTTCTTGTAAAAATTCTCCATTATAATTATCTGTTATTAGATATTTTTGGGCACCAGATTTTGCAATTTGTTCATATTCTGATTGTTCAATATCTAATTTTTTTTGTGTTATTTTATAATTTGATGATTCTTCATCAAAGTCTATTGCAAAAAATACATTTTGATAGCTTTGATTTCCAATATCAAATATTTCTCCAAATACATATAATCTATATGCTAATACAACATCTATTTCTTGAAAATAAATTTCAGTAGCAAAGAATGTAGTGTTTGAATCTATATTAGAATTTACAATTTTTTCAACCATTGAAAATGTATTTATTTGATCTATTTTTTCTATACTTTCATCAATTTCAAGCTCTGGTAAATCTTCTTCTCCTACATCCTCTTGAATATTTGGATTTTTTACTTTTGTATTTAATATAATTAAAACAGTTGCTACAATTACTAATACTACAATTGCTATAATTATTAAATATTTAAATATATTTTTATTATTCATTTATAAATACCTTTCTGAAATATATTTATTTTAATTTTACTGTTCTTACTTCATCTGCATATGCTAATATCTTATTTATATTAATATAATTTTCTGTTCTTGTAGCTCTTGAACTTCCTGGATCCAATACATATGCTAATGCATCTCCTTCATATTTTAAGCCTACAACGGCAATAAAATGTCCACCTTTTGTATTATAAATATTACTTGGATCAGAATTTGCTTTTATATGAACTATTGCAGGATTTCCTGTACTTAATTGTTCAATTAGTTTTGCTTTTAAGTTATTTGTATATCTTACTCCTGTTGCTCCTACGGAACTCATCCATGAAAACCATGCATTTGTATTATTGGGACTTATCTCTGTTGGCGTATATGGTTGTCCTGTACTTGGATTCTTTATTCCTAATCCACTTAAACATATTGCTAGAGATGCTCTACCACATATATTAGTTCCTGTTCCTTGCTTAAAATAATAATATTGCCTATTTGAAATAAATTCTCCATCTTGATCTGTTGTTTTTATTGTAGTTAATTTTGATAATGTCCATTTTGTTTTTCCGCTTCCTCCAGACATTTTTGGTCCATTAGAACTACTTGCAGACGAATCTGTATCTACTTTATAACTTTTTGGTGTTGCACTAGTATCATTTGAATTAATATTAAAACTATACATTGAATCTTCTGATAATCCTACTGCAAAATCATAATTCAAGTTTTGAGTATTTTCTGTTAAATATTGATTACCTGTTACTTGAGTTATAACTGTTCTCATAAATCTTTCTAATTCTTGTGTATTTCCATTTTGCTCCAATAAAGAAAATAATAAACTAGCAGCTGATGTGAAATTATTTTGAACTTGTGGATATTTTTTTATTAATCCTATTATAAAATCTGTTTTATATTCACCATCTATAACTGTATAAATATTATATTTATTTGTCCATTCAGCTTTTCCTTCGTATATATAAAAATGCGTATTTTTCCATTCATATAGATTACTATAATGATTAGCATCACAATTATGTCTTCCAATTCTTCTTTCTTCATATGGCTCTAGTCTTTCAACATATGGTACAGGATCTGGTTTTATATCAATTTTCTTTACACTATTTAATTTCTTAAATGGCCTTTCTATTCCTCCAACTTTAGGTTTTAATTGGTAATTCATATTCCATGTTTCAGCTCTTATTAAATATAAATCTCCCGTATTTTTTATTTTTACATTCAAAAAATCTTTTAATTCATATCCTGCATACTTTAAACATGTTGCATAAACTTCATCTTCATTTCCAATATAATCTCCTATCTGTTTATTTACTAACTCTTTTCCAGAATGAGGTTTCTCCTCTGTATGGCTAGTAACATTTCCCTCTGAATCTGTTGTTGTTGTTGTTATATCTTTACAACAATCCCATCTATTCCAAGTATCAACTTGATATGTACTTAATTTTCCACCTCTTATTACATCTTTAGCATCTGTTCCATAATTATAATGAATAAAGTCGGTCTCTGTTGATTCTAAAAAACCAATCTCGATTTTTGAATCACTATTACATTTATCAAGAAGCTCATTCATAAAATCTTCGTTTTGTGAAATCATTTGCATTGCAAGAAAGTAGTTTACTGGTGTTGCTGTTTGTTCTAACAAGTTTAAATATTCATATTCTTTTATTTTAAATGTTGATTCTACTCTTGTTGCTGTTGCATAATCATCTGGTAATAATTCAACACCTGCAGGATCTTTTGTTCCTGAATCATCAATTGCTCTATTAGGTGTTATATTATCATAATCCCAAACATAATTTTCTTCTGAAACTAATATACACAATTTCATTCCTTGTGGATTTATTGAAAAGTACTTTAAATATTTTTGAGTTTCAGCATAAGATCTTGCTGTAAGCTCTGAATATTTTTTTAACGTAGCATATGGAACATATTCCAATGTTATACCTTCTCCAAAATCCATTCCATTTTCTTGTGATGTTCCACCAGAATTTGAAGCATTATATCTACCAAATTTACTAGTATATCTTTTTATTTTAACATTTCCATTAATTGCTGTATGTGCATAAGAACCTATATTAGGTAACATATTTTTTAATTCTGTTCTAATATATTTATCTAATACATTTTTCAGTTGGGAATCTGGTGTATAAGTTTGACTTGTATTGTCATTAGCTTTTATATCATAATCTTCATCTCTAAATCCAAAAGCATATGTATCAACAGAAGCTTTTTCCAATGCTTGTATAATTCTTAATGCATAATTTCCTTGTAATTCATATCCATTACTTGTTATAGAAACCATATTTTTTAAATCTGAAGAAGCTTCTTCTAATCCTGCTAATAAACTGGTAGCTGTACTACTACCAATATTAGAACTTTTATCATCAGCAGAATTAGATAAACTAAGGTCTGCTAATTCTACTGAATTTATTACTCCTATTGCATATGTTCGAGTCATTGTGGAAAAAATGATTATAATTACTAAAATCGCAATTATTAAATTTCTTAATAATGTTTTTTTCATATTTTCCTCCTTCTAGTTATATTGAACTGTTATTGTTGTTGTATTTGAATATGCAGTTCTATTATGTGTACTTAAATAATCTTCATAATCTAATATTATTTTTGGAAATATTAGTTTATCTGCTTTATTTGCAACACTATATAATTTATTAAATTTAACTGTAATTTCTTTAGTCTCCCCTGCATTTAAAATTAAGTCTTGTTCATCAAGTACACTATTTATAGACGAATATATTGCACCTTTAGTATTAGTTAAATATACTCTATTACCAGCATCATTTGTTGTAACTGCAATTGTCTTTTGAGAATTATTCTTTATTTCTATTGTCATTTCTTCATATTTACTATATCTATTAATTTTTCCAATTTTAACATCTATATCGTCAAATACATATCTAGTATTTTTATTTTCACAATAAATATAATTATTTACATTTATTTTATATTCATTGTCTTTTTTTACAAATGTATAATACTCTTCATTAGAAGAATATTTTTCTCCTCCTGTTGCTAATAAATCTCCATTAAAAGTTACCAAATAAACTGCATTATCTCCTTCTACAGCCCATTTTGATAAAGAATATTCTTGTTTTTCAGGAAATCTTAAATCTATGTAATATTCCTTAAAAGTTTTAGCATCATTATATTTTAATGCTTCTTTACAGTCATCTGTCAACATATTATATGCTTGCACATAATCCCCACTATTACAATAACTAACAAACTTTTTCATTGTATTTTCAATAGTATTATTATTTAATTTTTTTACTGACTCTGTTTCTATATTATCTAATGTAACATTTTCTTGATTTGAATATCCATTTTCTGTTGTCAATTGTTTATCTTGTGCTATTTTTTGATTATTTTCTTCTTGAGCTATATAATATTGATTTAATATAACTATTATTAATATCACAAATATAACTACTGCTGTAGCCAGAAAAATATTTTTTTGATTTTTATTAAAAAATCTCATAAAATTGTTCATTCTATTCACCTCCAAAAATATCTAATTCAGAATTTTCTTGAACATTGTTAAACTCTACTGCACTTTCTATCATATCCAAACAATTTTTTCTAACTAAATCACTTGATTTTGAACTACGATTGTTTTGCACTGCTCTTTCTGCTATCTCCTCCCTTGCAGACTTATCATTAATAACTCTGTCTAATTGATTTCTGCTTTCTAAACTATTCTTATACTTGTATACTTCTAATGCTTTTTTATCTGCTTCCTCAATGCTATAAGAACTATTATGTTTTCTTAAGTAATTTGAATATCTAAAAATTTTCTTTTGCTCATTAACATCTTGTATAGCAGATTTTACAACTATATGTTTTGCTCTTCTAATCATTTCATCTGATTTTGCACCATAAGTGTTTTTAAATTCATCTTGAACATCATCTCTTTCAGACCAATCTTTAGCTATTCTATTTTTTCTTTCGTCATCTGAACTGCCATAATTTACTTCTCTAGCAACTCCTTTTGCAAACTTCTTGCCACTTTTATACACTTTTCCTCCAAGGGCAATTCCTCCTGCTAAAGAACCAATTGCCTCTTTGGCTGTATATTTTCCATCTGTCAAACTAACTCCTGCTTGTACAGCAGCTGTTGTTACTCCTACTGTTGCTTGTACAGCCCCTTTCAAAACTTTGTCTGTTAATAATTCTTGAACATTTTCACCAGCTGTTTTGTCAAAATTCCAAACAGGTTTTATGGCTTTCTTTCCTAATGCCTTTACTCCACTTATAGTTCCTCTTCTAAATCTATCTAAAGTACCTCTATCTTTATATTCATTTTTCTTTGTTTGTTTTTCTTCATTTTCTGGATTAGTTTCTGTATTATTTTCATCTGTATTATTCATATTTTCATTTGTATTTTGGTTAGTAACTATTTGTTGAGGAACTTGTCCTTTAGCTTTATTTCTAAGTTCCATTTCTTCCTCATATTTTCTCATTTCTTCTTTATTATTTGCTTTTTTTGCCATTTCATATTGTAATTTTAATTGTTCATCACTAAGATTTGAATATGGTCTCTCCAAAAATGCCTGAGGATTTCCATGATTTCTTATATATTTATCTTGTAATATTCTCTTATGTAGAACATTATAATATTTTTGTGCCTCATCAATTTCTCCTCTTTCTAAATGCCATCTCATCTTATCTAATAATTGATTTGAATTTAGATGTGAATATTCATCATTATATTGTAATGGAATATTATTTTTTTCAAATGGATCTTCATTAGCTTTTATTGCTGCTCTTAAAATTTTAAATCTTCCTTCTGTTACTCTATTATATGGACTATTATGTCCTTTTCCTTCTATTAATCCATCTTGTTTTAGTTTATTAAATGCTTCTTCAAATGATTTTGTTTGTTCTCTCTCTTTCTTAAATTCTTCATCTGCCAAATTCTCCCTAGTCTTAAGAATTCCTTTATCAAGTAACAAAGACTCTGGTGCTACTTCCTCTTCGTCATCATAGTCATCCCATTGATCATCATCATCAGTATCTGTATTTAAGTTATTTTTATCATCACTACCATTTTTACTTGTTTCTTTTATTTTTGGTGCTGGTGGTGGTGCAAACATTCTTTTAGCACCATTCATAACTGCTGATGTCATTGCCGCAGCCCCAATAGTTTTTTCAAGTCCATTTTCCATTCCTTTTCCAGCTCTTCCAAATCCAAATATTTTCTTAAACATTTTTTCTGCATTTGCCATAAAGAACAATGCTATAATTGCATATATTGGATTTTTTACTGATATTTGCACAGCTGTTCCTATTAATAAATTATATAATAATAAATGAACTGGTTGTAATAATGCTGTATATATATATTCTTTTAACCAGAAATCAAACCCTCTTGCTTTTCCTCCACCTTTTTTATCTAATGGATACATCATTGCAACAAGTGGTGCAACAAGTGTTAAAATTGCCATTTTTAACATTCTTTTAAAATATATAAATGTAAATTTAAAAGTTAATGTTATAAATGCTATATATATGATAACATATCCTAATTGATTTGTTAGTGAATTTTCTTGTGCTTGAAATCTAGCTAATCCCATAAAATTCGTGATAAATGTTTTATCACCAAATGTAACTTTTATATTTCCTATACTTTTACCAAGTAAAGTAGTGAATTTTTGAATTAAAACTATTATAAATGCCATTATATAATGCATTATAAATATTAAAAACATAGCAATAATCCAATTTATTAATGCACTTTTATACTCTGCTTTTTTTCCCGCTGATGAACTAAGTATAATTTTAATACCTAAATATATAAGAATTGATAATAATCCAATAACAGCTATATATCTCAAAACTTGATACCATATTGAAACCATTTTTCTTAATGAATTCCATCCTGTTGATTCATTTTGTTTTACTTCACCATTTTTTACAGTATTTCCTCCAATAAAATCAATTCCAAAAACGTCAATTTCTCCTTTAAAAATTTCCTCTGGTGTATATTTAAAATTTGGATATTTTAAATCTGGTAAATTGCCAAATGCATTTTTAAATTCATTAATCTCACTTTCCGTATATGTTTTACTTGTATTTGCTTCTAACAATTTTGAATTATCAACTTCGTCCCATGAAACCATCATACTTTCAAATGAAGTTCCCAACATGCACTTAGTCAATATTGACATTATAGCATCTCCAATTGCTCTAACTATTTCTACTAGTGGACCTAATAATGTTCCTGAGTCATCATTAATATCTGCGCCTAAATTATCATCATCTGCATTTGTAACATCTTGATCTGGGTCTATTGTTTCTTCCGTAGTACTTGCTGTTGTACCAGATGTAGTACTCTGTGTTACTGTTGTAGCCGAAGTAACTGCATATATAATACTACTATAATTAAATTGAAATAAAATATTCATTAATATAATACATGTTAATAATTTATATACAATTTTTTGCACATTTTCACCTCATTCTTTATGTTGTTTTGCTATCAAAATATCTTATTGATGCACTTACTGCTTTTTCTTCTTTTCTTGTTTTTTCTGCTTTTTCTGTATCCATTCCTTTTGTAATTGAATCCAAATATTGTTTTTCTCTCTTTGGATTATATGTAATTGATGATATATTCTGTTTTTTCCTCTTCTTTTTATGTGTAAGTATAGACATTGCAATTACATCTTGTTTATCTCTTTCTTTATCAATTGCCTTTTCCTTAGCTCTTCCTGTTAAGTTTGCAGTTTCTGGATTTTCTTCAACTTCTTCTTTTGCAACTGCATTAGAATATGTTATACATTGTTTTATTTCATCTAAATCTATGAAACCTCTTGTTACATAATTATCTACAATTCTATCTCTATACTCTCTCCATTCATTTCCATATTTTTCTTTACAGAATTGTATTACATCATCTCTATTTTTAAAGTTTTCTTTATATACTTCCATCTTTTCATTTTTATCATATCCCTCAACATACCCTGTTCCGAAAGTATCTATAATATTATCCGTCTTTTTAGTACCATATGCATATCCTACTGAAAAAGATGCTAATGCCTCTGTTGGTTTATAATGACCATCTGTTAAACTTATTCCAGCTTGAACTGCAACTGCCGTAATTCCTATTCCAGCTCCAACAGCTCCTTTAGCTATATTTCTTACAAACCTTTTTCCATTATATTTTGCAGTTCTATTTACGTCATATATTGGTCTTATTGCCCTTTTCCCTATAGCTCCTATACCACTACCAATTCTCATAGCTACTCTTCCACCTCTAGAATTTGCTATATTTGACATTGTCTGTCCTACAGGTGTTTCGAGTGCTTGTGCAGTTAAATCTTTTCTTTTTTCATGCATACTTCTCATAAGTTGTTTTATTGGTTTTTTATTTGCTGGTAATTCACTTCTAGGAATTATATCACCTAATAACTTTGGTCTTCCAATTGTCTCTTCTATATCTTGAATATTATTATTATTGCTCAATCTATGATTTGTATTATCACCTATTGGTCCATTATTATTTTCATCATCATCTATATTTTCTCTATCATCATCTGCTGATGTTGGAGATTGTGTAGTTTGTATTGAATCATTTAATAATTCTGCTGTTTTATAATCTTTATTTAATGCTCCTGGATATCCAATTGCTTTTGATGAATTTGCTCCATTGCCTTTTTTTCCAACTAATTTTTTTACACCATTAGCTGCAGAAACCATTGAAACGGCACCAAGTCCTCCAACCATTCCTTCACGAGCTTTATCAAATCCAAATATCTTTTTCAACAATCTTTCTGCTTCTGTTAGAAATGTTAAAACTGCAATTGCATATAATGGATTTTTTACAGCAATTCCCATTGCTGAGCTAACCATTACATAATATAATAAATAATGTACTGGTTGAATTAATGCATTAAAAAAATATTCCTTTATCCACATTGAAAAACCTTGCGCTTTTCCATCAATAGATTTATCTATTGGATATGTAAATGCTACAATTGGTGCAATTAATGTTAAAAATGCAATATTTAAAACTCTTTTTAAATAAATAACTGTAAATTTTATTGTATATCCTACAAGCATTATATACATAATTTCATATCCAATCTTTACTGCAATTGTATCATATTCTGTACAAAATCTTACTAATCCGATTAAATTAGTTGCAAATGTATCATATCCATTTCCGCCAACAACTCTTAGAAGTGGCATACTTGCTCCTAATTTATCATTAAACATATTTATTGCTGTAATTATAAATGACATTATATAATGCATAGAATATAAAATAGCTAATCCAACAATCCAATCTATTATTAATTCTTTATATTTAGCCCTATTTTTTGTATTTGCACTTAACATTATTTTTATACCAATATATATTAATACAGATAAAAATCCAACTGTTGCTATTAATCTTAATGCCTTATACCAATTAGCTAATGCTTGTCTTACAACTCCTAGTCCTTCTGCTTGTCCAACACCAGAAATAAAATCAATATTTAATAAACTTATTTTACCAGCAAATATTTCTTCTGGACTATAATGAATATGAGGATATTCAACATTACTTATTTTTCCTTTAGAACCTAAATAACAAAGAATTTGATTATTTAAAGAAAGATCAAACATTGTATCTATATTTCTACTGTCAACAACTCTACGTTTATCTATATAATTTGTTTTTACATAATTTGTTATTTGGGCCTGATCTGTTACATCAGAATACATAAATTTTTGAATTATTCCTAGTAAAGTATCTGCAACACAGTTAACCAAAAAAAAGAATGGTTTTAATAATACTCCTCCTATGTCCCAATTAGTATCTCCTGAATATGTTTTTCCACCAACAATCATTTCATTTGTAAAATTTATGAAACTTGAAGATTTAGCTTCTTCATTTTTTTTCGTAGTATTATCTGCTCCTGTATTTTTTACAACCTTAATATTACTTATTTTCATTTCTGTATATCTACCATCTGTATTGTCATCTGTTATATATTGACTTTTAGAACCAGTTTCACATTTCATTTCAAAGCCTAATACTATTGTTGTATTGTCATCAATTTTTATAATTTTACCTTCAGATGATGTAACTTCTCCTGCAGTAGTATCATTTAAATCAATTCCACATAGATCAGCAAGTTCTTCTACTGTTCCAGAATAAGAATATGCTTCTTCTAATTTACTTCTTAACTCTTCAACTAATTTTTTTCTTAATTCTGAATATGTTTCTTCTCCAACATTTCCTTCTGCAACACTTATATCCTCTAAATTTTCATTTGTTGATTCAGCTAATACTATATTGCAAAATAACCAGTTAAGTAAAATAATTATTATACTTACACAAATCAATATTTTATTAAAAATATTTTTTTTCATTACATCACCTCTCTAAATATTAAAGTAACTTTTTTAATTACACTCTCTTAAATATAATAAAAGAGTGTAATTCATAAAAATCGCCTTATTTTTCTAAGTATTGGTTATATCTTCTTATTGCTTCATCTTCATTTCGTATTGTATTTGCTGTTGTTTCTGCTTGTGCTTGACTCATTCCTTTTGTTCTTGCAGCAATTAATTGTCTTTCTTTCTTCTCATTATATGGTGTTCCAGAAGTTCCTTCCTTAGCTTTTCTCTTTTGAACATTCTTTATTGCCATTGCTGTTAAGTCTTGTTTATTTCTTATCTCAATTTTTTGTTTTTCAGTTAAGTTACTATTATTTTTTGTAAGTTCAGCTGTTGCATTATTTGAATATTTCATCATTTCTTTCATTTCACTTAAATCTGTGAAACCTCTTGGAACAAAGTTATTTACCATTCTATCTCTTTGTTCTCTCCAATCATCTCCATAATTTTCTTTACAGAACTGAATTACATCATCTCTATTTGAGAAATCTTCTTGGAATGCTTTCATTTTTTCTGGCTTTGTATAACCATCTCTATAACCAGATGTAAATGTATCTACAACTCCTCCCGCAGCATTACCAGCAAATGCATAACCTGCAGCAAATGATCCAATTGCTTCTGCTGGGCTATATTTACCATCTGTTAAACTTATTCCAGCTTGAACTGCCGTTGCTGTAAGTCCTACAGCTGTTCCAACTGCACCTTTAGCAACATTTCTAATAAATCTTTTTCCATTATATTTTCCACTTTTATCAAAATCATATATTGGTTTTACCGCTTTTTTCGCAACCGCAAGTGCTCCTCTTCCAACTTTTGATTTTCCAACTCTGGAATTTTTCATTCTATCTGCTAATTGACGTATTGGTGTCTTTCCATTCTGTTTAATTGGTTCCATATTTCCATTAAACTGAGGTGGTGGTGGTAAATTACTATCATCACCATTATTTTGTTGTTGCGATTGATGTTGTTGTGATTGTTGCTGCTGTTGTTGTTGAGGTGGTGGTGGCGGATCATCATGATCATGTTCATCTTCATGTGCCTGTGCAGCCGCTGCTCCTGCAGTTGCGCCTGCTGCACCAGCAACACCTAATTCTGCACCTGCCGCACTAAGTTTATCATCTTTAAAATCTTTTATTAATGCACCTGGTGATTGCATCTTACTTGCATCAGGTCCACCTTTTGGTCCTTTTCCTAACATTCCTTTTAAACTTGATGCTATAGCTGCACCTGCAATTGCGTCTTGCATTCCTTTTACTGTTCCTCCGCCAGCTTTATCAAATCCAAATATCTTCTTTAATAATCTTTCTCCTTCTGGCATAAATGCTAATACAGCAATTGCATATAATGGGTTTGTTCCTGATATTCTCACTGCAGAACCAACTAAAACATAATATAGTAAAAAGTGCATTGGTTGTAATAAAGCATTAAATATGTATTCTTTTACCCACATATCAAATCCTTGTGCTTGCCCATCTGCCATTTTATCAATTGGATATGTAAAAGCAACTATTGGAGCAATCAATGTTAAAAATGCCATATTTATCAATCTCTTTAAATAAATCATTGTAAACTTAAATGTGTACACTGTTAACATTGTATATAATATCAAATATCCAGTTCTAAATAATAAATTATCTGACTGAACGCAAAATCTTACAAGTCCAATTAAATTTGTATTAAATGAAAATGAACTTACATTTCCCTTTACAGAAACATTAACATATTGCATTGAATTTGATAACATTGTATTAAATTTAGAAATTACTACAATTATAAAACTCATTAAATAATGTAAAAAATACAATATAGCAAAACCAATTATCCAATTTATTATCCATTCTTTATATTTTGCTTTATCTTTCGCTGTTGAACTTATCATTATTTTTATACCTGTATATATTAATACAGATAAAAATAATACAGTTGCAATCAATCTTAATATTTTATACCATGATGCTATTACTGATCTTACAGTTTTCAAACTTGAGGTCTGTCCCTGACCAGAAATAAAATCAATATTTAACAATCCAACTTTTCCAGCAAATATTTCTTCACAACTATAATGAATATGTGGTATAGCAAATTCTGAAAGAGCATCCCATACATCTATTCTCGATATACGAGTTGTTATAGTTTCTGTAGGATTTCCTGCATCAAATAGTTCGTCTTTTTTTTCACTATTTACAACATCAAATACATCTCCTATAATAGAAGCAACTTTTGCTAACGGACTTTCTTCATCTTCATTTGATAACATTACATTTTGCATTATAGCATTTACTGCATCTAATATTGATTGCCAAAAAAATGTTAATGGTTTCATTAATATTCCGTCCTACACCGTCTTTTATAAAACTAGTTCCACCATCATCTATATCATAATTACCTTTTCCAGTTGCCATATCATGTTTATCTTGAACATCTTGTTGAACTTTATCAGTCATTGTGTCATTTAGATCTTTTCCAGCTTCATTAGATGCATCTATATCTGATTTTCCTTCATCTTTTGCTTTGTCATAAGTATCTTTTGTTTTTTTAATCTCATTATAAGCATTTAAATAATATGTATCATCAATGTCTTCTGCTTTCAAATTTTCATTTAAATATGGCTCACTCTCTATAAAGGCATTTTTAATTTTAGTACTTCTATCTTTTTCTGGTATCAATGCCACTGCCAACCATTTAGTCATCGCATCTACATACTCATCACCATATACCTCTTTTGTTGGTCTTGGATCCTTACTATATAAAAAATTTGTATAAACTGTAGAAGCCAATGTTTGATCATTCTCAATTTCTGTAACTAAAGCTTTCAAATCATCATAACTACTTGCAAAAGATATATTAGGTATCACAATATTTGCAAATATTACCAAAACTAAAAATATTGCGAAGACTCTAATAAATTGCTTATGTTTTTTTAACATTATTTTTCACCTCCTCCTTTTCTGTCTTAAATCCAACAACATATTTCACATTTTGCATTTTAAACTCCATTAATTTTTATTTATATTTCTTTGATCATCTCTCTGGTTATTAGCAACCAATTTATTCATATTTGTTTCAACAAATTCAAATTCTTTTCTTGTTGGTGTAATTTGAATAACTGCTGTATCTTGTCCAACCTTCAACAATCCCTCACCTTTAGAACAAGTAACAAGGAATGAAGCTTCACCTTCACTTAATTTGAAAACTTCTTTCAATTGTTGAATTTCAGATTTGTCTTGTGCTAAAAACAACTTTGTATCTGATGATGTTAATACTGCTTGAGCTTCTGGCTTTTCATAGAAATCTTGGAATCTTTGAGAAATAATTGCAAGTGAAACATTTCTTTTTCTGGCACGTCTTGCCATTTTATTTAAGAAATCAACAGCCTCAGGGAATGGAAGTAACATCCATGCTTCATCGACTATAACTCTTTTTTGTCTTGCTTTTCTTTTATCTTCACTATTTTTCTTAACAAATTTTTCCC
>ULNG01039344.1_pt1 | contig 17633 bp, 9 predicted proteins | sample 1951861 | NCBI WGS metagenome assembly ULNG01 (sample SAMEA4835571, study PRJEB28245) | human gut metagenome | biome: gut microbiome; material: fecal sample | place: Denmark | collected 2008 | reverse complement strand
ATTTGGCCGTTGAAAAGATAGAGTTTCAGGGAATAGGTACAAGCGGAACATTGACTGTACCCGATATTCCGACGACCGTTACGGTGAATAATAAGCCTGCTTTTGTATGGACCGGCATTACTACCGGAAATACAACTTCTACCTTCACCGCCACTACAGTGACCGAAGACCCGGCATTGATAGGAGATACATTCCTGATGCTACCTACTGAGACATTTCCTGCAGATACCAAGATTGTCATTACGACTAATTACGGTGAACGGGTGTTTCTTTTCAAGGATATTGTCATTAGTAAACCGCATTCTTGGCAGTCGGGAGAATATATCAACTATAACATAACAATATCTAATGAAATGTATGAGATATCTGCCACCCCTCTTGAGGAATGGGGAGATAATCCAGTAAATGTGATTTTTGACGGGCAGTATTACCTTAAACTATCGCAGAACAGTGTACGGCTGGCAGCTAATGGTGCTACAGTAAATATAATAGCTGAGACGAACTATGATGCAGATCCGAATACGGGGTATCCGGTGGGTGCAGTATTGGAGACAACTAACATTGCTTCGTGGCCTACAGTCAGCATGGGCAGTCCGACCGTTTCGGGCGATGTACGTACCTATAATGTAGAGGTTAAGATACCCAATCTTACTGGTGAGGCTGCCACATACAAACGGGAGACCCGATTTTATATCAAGGCGGGTAACCTGAAACACGGAATACTTCTGCAACAGTGGGGAGGAACCGGAATATGGCTTACTTCAAGTGAAGGGGAGGATGGCAGTGACCCTGGAATCGGGCTTACGAAGCGCCGTAAAATTACTTTTACTTCGGGTAGTCCGGGCAATTGGACTTGGGAAATAACAGGAGTGAGTGACCCCAACAGTATTCTGCTTAATGGCGTTACAATGAAGGGAGCAAGCGGTGGAAACGGTGATGTGGTCTATTTCTATTTTAATGCTGACGCCAAGAAAGATTTGACGGCTACATTGACACTGAGCAATACGAATGGTGACAATCCGGAGGTGACAGTGACACTGACCGTACCGCAGTGGTAAATACTTATTCTATGTTTAAGAAAGGAATAATAATAATGAAATATATAACTTCAATACTCAGAAAGAAACAGTTCTTATGTATGCTGATGGTAGCTATATGGCTTATCGGGTGTGTACAGGAAGATTTTACTCCATTTCCTGAGAAGCCGGGAAAGAGCATCTCATTTGCCCTAACGGTTTCTGATGTAGATATACCGTCTGTATCTTCACGTTCAATGATCGGTTCGGAAGGTGGCTATAAGGAAGATGAAGTGCAGAATGTGGATATTCTGGTGTTTGATGCATCGAAAACTCCTGCTATGTTTTTGGAATGGGTAGAGGTAAAAAGTACAGCTATTACACAAACTTTGAATGGTACTACTGCTACGGCAACATTTTCTGCTCCGCTTACTCCTACCAATGGAAAGACTTGCATTATGATAGTGGCAAACAGACCGACGGATGTGGAGTCATACAAAAATATACTGGCGGGTTTTAAAAAAGGAGAGACTACCAAGGTGGATGCCGTGGAGGCGATGGTTCATATCGGTAATCCCTGGCAATGGCCTACTGACGGACCGAATGATAATGGCAAGTATCTTCCGATTCCTATGTGTGGGGAGAAAGAAGTGGATAAAATAGCTCCATCTATGGAGCCGATAGGTGATATCAGTCTGAAACGGATGTTAGCGCGTATCGACATTGTTAATTCTACATCGAATTTCACAGTAGATGTAGCATATCTGGTTAACTATAATAATGCTGGATATGTAGCTCCCGTATGGGATGCCAATGGAAAGATTGATCTCACGGCGACAGGTACGAATATCCCGGCTGGCAGCGACCAGAAAGTAGGAGTAGATGTTGCGAACCGGCATCCTATAAATGGCAACACATCTTATAAAGGAGGTATTTATACTTTCGAAGCTCCTGCAGCGGTAGATGCCGGTGGTGCAGATGAAGACGGAGATACTTCTCGTAAGGATGCTGTTTGTTTGATAATTGGTGGAAAGAGAGTCGGAGATGTATCCACTACTTTCTATCGGGTGGACTTTACCAAAGTCGGAGGTGTAGGGGAAGCAGTGAAGTATTTGCCTTTGTTGCGGAACCACAAATATGTGATTGATATAACGGAAGTTTCGGGGATCGGTTATGAAGGTAATAAGGAAGCACTGGAGTCCTACACGATGCTGTCTAACCTGAAAATGCGCTTGATAACGTATGATCGTGACAAGGTAAAGGACGTGGTATACGATGGACAATATATGCTTGGGGTGGGTAAATCGGAAATCGAGGTGACCCAATTCCAGAACAATAGTTATGTCGTAGATGTCTTTACTGATGTACCCGGAGGGTGGAAAGCAACCGCTGTGTCTGATAATGATTGGCTTAAATTCGACGACGGTGAAGGTAATGGGGGGCTTACAACAATGGGACAGGCAAATGAAGATACTCAAATCAAGTTGCGTGTACCTTTCTTTACCGAAGGAGCACAAATTGGAGATTTCCGTACGGCAACCATCAAGTTGCAGGCGGGGCGACTGACTTATGAAATCGAGGTAAGGCAGATAATGGTGGATCCGGGAATCATCAAGTTTGTTGATGGATATGGGAATGAACTGGAAGGTCTTGTCTTTCCTCTTAGTAAGGGCGACCCCAATAATGCTGAGGCTGCTATTGAAGCGCAGGTGGTATATGCAATGTTTTCTACGCATCGAATCGATGTGAAACTTGAGGATGCACAAGCGAATATGACTGGTATTATTCGATATCCTAACGGTGGGATTGTGCCGGATTTGACCAGAACATCTTCCTTGTCTTTTTGGAACAGGGTACAGGCATTCAGCATACAGCCGGAACCGAGAAAAACCAACGATGGATTAAATGAATGGTGGCGTACGGACAAGCTGATTTTCTCTTTGTACAATGAAGAAGGCGAATACTTGGGTTATAGGGATTTTGAACTTATTCAGAGTGAACGAACATTTTTGTTCCGATACTATCCAAACCGTGAAATTTATACTTTTGAGGTTGATTTTGGTGCGGAACAATATTTGCAATTATCCTCAAATAATAATTGGAAAATCATAGGTATCGAAGAAGTTGACGGTACAGGGTTGATGCTTTCATCCAGTAATGATGGGAATAACGATGTGTTTGTAGGTAGAAGTAATAAGGACTCTAAGATGTATTTATCCTCTGTTGTAGATTCAGACGACGATGGTGCAGGAAATAATATAGTAGGACGTGGATACGATTTCAGGTTGAAATTTCTCCCAAGCAAATGGCAAGAGGGGAAAACTGGTATGATAAAGATTGATTTTGAAAACGAGTTCTATACAGGAGAGGCGCCTTACAAGAAATATCCTTTCTATACTACACTATATATAAAATTGGTGTCTAACAAACTGTCTTATACGGATGACGAAACTAAGTCTCTATTCTATGTTTATCCGCTTCGTTTTGATAATCGGAAGTATTATGATGAGAATAATAGAGATACCAGTTTAGGTCGTAAGGCAAATGTTTCTGATGCAAAAGATATCTGTCTGAGTGTTGGTGATGGTTGGCGGCTGCCCAATGCCAATGAATTGCTTATATCGTATGTCTTTCATGAGACTTTGGGGGGAAAGGCAACCCAGAGTAGTATTTATTATGCAGGGCAGAACATATACGGATGGTATAAAAACTGGACTGGTAACTACTGGTCTACATCCTATTATGGAAGTGAATCGGGGAAAAACTTTACTATTAATTTTTCATCAGGTGCTACACAGGTAGAAGATGTTGGCGGTACTAATTATTTTCGTTGTGTTAGGGATAACACCAACAGTGGAACGAAGTACCCTTATCTTTTGAAAACAGCCACAGAGGCCTATATCATCTCCCGTGAGAATGGGGTAGGGGTTGATCCTTCCATGCTGTTTGCTTCGGATGAAAGACCAAATTTGTCCACAAATAAGATTGCTCCGAAGTTGCAGGTAGATTTTACCAGTAGCAGTGCTACCGGTGCAGATGCAAAGCTTGCATGTGAAGGAAGAGGTGGTGATTGGCGCTTACCTACTCAGAGGGAAATGCTTTTGATCTATAGTTTGGGAGGCTCGGACGTTAATTTCAATACAACTTTCAGTAGTTCGTTAACTACTTGGCCGACTGGTTTCAATAAAATCAGTGGTTGGCACTGGACAATGACAGAGAGCGCAACCAATAAGAACTGGGTGTTTGTGAACAGTAGCAATGAATTTGTACAATATTCATCAGATAGGAACGATACTGGCTTGAGTTGGGTTAATTATCGTTGTGTGCGAACTGTACAATAAGAGTTGATTTAATTCAATATGGAAGTGCCCCCGGAAGTTTCAAGTATAATTTCTGGGGGCACTTAGAATTATTAGGAGAAAAGTCTTATAAACTTTCAATAATATCCCTTTGTTTCTTGATGAATGCAATCCGTTGCGCTTCCCCACTTCCCGAAATCAGTGTAGAGTGTCTTTTTAAAGACTGTATCCAGTTCTTCTGCATTAGGCAGATCTGAGGGCTCTGTGAGTCCATTGAGTTGATGGAGTATACTCTAAAAAGACTGATCTGGAAATCTTTTCTGCTGAGATAGCTGTATGTCGCTTCAAAGTCGATATTCGACAGGTAGATATATAACTCATGTCTCTCACTGAATTCTCCTTTAATTGATAAATTTTCCAGGTCGGTTAGCAATTGCTGCAATTCATTCTTGAGACACATAACATCTGATGTGGATATTAAATTTAATCCGGCAAAGTATTTTATCTCTTTCACGAAAGACTGGAAGATATTGCTATCCCATATAAAATAGGTCTTTCCCACCTTTCTTATATTTTCGCTCAGCTTTTTATGGGCGGTGACTATTTTTTCGGGCACCTGCATATCACTCAGAGAGTTCGGGGTTTTCATTTTCCCATTTTGATAAATCCATCGGCTTATCCGGAACTTGGAGAGATACTCATAGGATGAGTAAAGAGTGAAAGGGATAGTGCCTGTGGCAGAATATAGCTCACTGTTCTGATCTTCGTTCACAAGATAGAATATCCGAAGATAGCGTTCTACAATTTCATGATAGCTTTCTATCAGACTGGGTGAATGTAGTAAATTCAAGTCGAAAGTGACCCGGTTAGATAGATGATTTCCTATAATCTGGTCAATGGAAATGCCCAGATTATGAGAAATGATGGCTATTTCATCAAAGGTGAATGCGACTTCTCCACGCAATCTGCGATAGACTGCTTCTTTTCCCATGTATAATGTATCTGTCAGATAATTGGCTAGATTATGACCTTTGGGAATTCTCTCTTTCATCTTGTTAATCAGCTCTTTTACAATGTAATTCTTTGCCATATCCTTCTACTTTTTTGTTAATAATCAAATGTCATAGGACGTTTTTGTGACATATGCAAATATAGAGCTTGTAACTGGAACTTTAGTGTATTATATCATGTGCGGAAAACAGGATTATTTTCTATTTGAAAAGAATGAAATAAGAAATAGTTGAAGTATGAAAAAAAAGAGATAGGTGTCCTATCTCTTTTCGAAAATGGATAAATATAATTAGATTTATTTCAGTATTCGGAATAGTGCGCTACAATATGCTTACAATTTCTCGTTGTTGTTTGAAAAACTGAATACGCTGCATTTCACCGCTTTCGGATATCAGAGTCGAAAACTTTTTTAATGATTGAATCCATTCCTTCAATCCACGGAACATCTCTTGATCTTGCGTGGTAATGGAGTTAATGGAATAAATGCGGATCAGGCTAAGTTGCGTGGAACTTGTGTCCAAGTAGCTATAGGTCGCTTCAAAATTAATATTCGAAATATATATTTTGACGTCATTGCCTGCTTTGCTTTTCCCACGTGCAGAGAGCTCTTCCATTTCATCTATTAATAAGAATAGTTCTTCTTTAAGCATATCCTTATCTTCATCGGTAATGAGATGGATACTGCAAAAATACTGGATGTCATTAACGAGGTGGCTGAATATCATATTATCCCAGATATAGTCTACAGAATGGATATGAGATACCAAGTCACTGTATTCTTTTTGCTTCTCTACCATTTTTTGCGGAATTTCCATTTCTTCGAAATGTTTGCACTTGATATTTTCATTCTGGTACATCCATTTGAATAACCGGAATTTGGAGAGCATATTATACTTTAGTGAAAGAGTCTGAGGGATAATGTTGGATGAAGTTCCTATTTCCGACGTTTCATCTTCTTTCACTGAACGAAACAGATCTACCTGTTTTTTCCAAAATAGAGTAGTAGGCTTCGAAAGGTTTCTCACTACTTACTATATTCATATCGAATACGGCATTATCGCGGAAACTTACGCCTATCATTTTATCTAATGATATACCCAGTTTTCTGGATATAACAGCAGCTTCGGTCAGTGTGAAGGGTACTTCACCTCTGAGCCGGCGGTATATAGCTTCTTTGCCTATATAAAGAATGTCCATTAAAGCATTGGCAAGATTGTCTTTGGATGGGAGTTTCTCTTTGACGGCATTAACTAGTCCTGTGTTTAACTCGTTTGTTATCATAATCTTCAGTGTGAGTTGGAGGTTTGTCAATTATCTATTTAACACTTTTGACGGGCTACTTGTTTCGATAATCGTAACATTTCTTTTTTGAGGTACCCTATTTCCGAAAAAAGTGTTTGGGTGGATAGGGAGCATCATACATAGAAAGCCTGATAGCTTGATCTTTCTTTTTCTTGCCACAAAAGTATATGCATTCTGGTGTAATTTTGTGGTGTAGTCTAAGAGACTGTTATTACTAACTAAAAAGGAATAGAATGGTGAGGAAAGATAGAAAAAAAATAGTGGCTGAGTTGCATCATAATAAGCAGGAAAGAAATGAATATCCGGTAATTCTCGGAAAGAATGTTCCTGTTATTAAGGAGATATATGATCCGTTGACAGGTTTGCGTGACGGTACTATTACTCCTAATGCTCCGGTAGTCATTACAGGTGAGAACCTGTGTCTGTCTTCACTTGGAACCATTTACCTGGGGCTTTCTCCCGTCTCCGATAAGGGCACATTGATACATGTTAAAAGAGTGTTTAAGTATACTGACACAGAGGTGTTGGTGATCCTGCCCACATTGGAGCCGGGAGAATATTCTCCGGTAATGATGATTCACGTAGGCGGAAAGGTTGATTTTACCTATACCCTGCCAACAAGATTGAAGGTGCTTGATGAGAGATATGTAAGTCTCCTTGCCAGAAGGAGCTGTAGTGATTTGATATAAGCTCTCTATTTTGATTTAAGTTCTCTATGAAATGAGCGAAGGGTATGCCGGAGATGTGCTTTTCTCCTTAGGCATACCCTTATTATTTTATTCTGAACTATGTGGTTTGGGAATCTATTCTTTGAGGATAGATTTTGCTATACCCATTTCCAAACCTCTTAATTCTGCTAATCCGCGCAGGCGACCGATGCAGGAGTATCCCGGATTGGTTTTCTTCTTCAGGTCGTCTACCATCTGGTGTCCGTGGTCGGGACGCATAGGAATGGATACTTGTCTTTTTTGCTGTAATTCGAGGAAAGCTTTCATAACATGGTACATGTCTACATCACCTTCCAGATGGTTGGCTTCGTAGAAATTACCTTCTGCATCGCGCTGTGTGCTGCGGAAGTGTACGAAGTTAATGCGGTCACCGAACTGTTTCATCATGCCTTCCAGATCGTTGGAACTGCTGACTCCGAGAGAGCCGGTACAGAGGCAAAGACCATTGCTCTTATTAGGAACAGCGTCAATCAATGCCTGGAAATCGGCAGCACTGCTCATGATACGCGGCAATCCAAGGATAGAACAAGGAGGATCGTCCGGATGGATAACCAGCTCTACACCGGCTTCATCGGCAACAGGAGTGATTTCTTGCAGGAAGTAAATCAGGTTGGCACGTAACTTTTCCGGAGTGATGTCTTTATAGCGATCAAGCTCTTGCTGGAATTGTTCCAGTGTGAAACTCTCTTCCGAACCGGGCAGTCCGGCAATCATGTTGCGAACGAGCAGTTGCTTGTCGGCATCCGTCATTTGTTCGAAGCGGGCTTTTGCCTTTGCTTTTTCTTCATCGGTGTAGTCGTTTTCAGCACCGGGACGCTTTAACAAGAAAAGGTCGAAAGCAATGAAAGCGGCACGTTCGAAGCGCAGGGCACGGCTACCATCAGGCAGTTCATAAGCGAGATCGGTACGCGTCCAGTCCAGTACGGGCATGAAGTTGTAGGTTACGATGTTCACGCCACACTTGCCGAGGTTGCGCAGGCTTTCTTTATAGTTATCAATGTATTTCTGGAATTCTCCCGTCTGGGTTTTGATATGCTCATGTACAGGTACGCTTTCTACTACAGACCAGCGCAGACCGACAGCTTCGATCATTTCTTTGCGTTTCATGATCTCTTCTACTGTCCATACTTCGCCATTGGGGATGTGGTGCAGGGCGTTCACGATACCGGTTGCTCCGGCTTGTTTGATGTCCCACAGGCTGACCGGATCGTTAGGACCGTACCAGCGCCAGGTTTGTTCACATAATATCATAATGAATGGGCTTGATTTATAGATTTGTACTATGTTGATAAATAGATATTTATGAAGTAAATATAGAACACTTGTGTTTTACGTGTACCACACAAGTGTTTGGGTTGAGCCATACAAGTGTTTCATTTGTACCACGCAAGTGTTCCATATTCACTTTGTAAGTGTTAGATAGAGAAAGCGTCAAAACCACCGTCTACTACAGACAAGGCACCCGTTACGAAGCTGGAAGCATCGCTGATAAGGTAGTGGATGGTTCCGAACAGTTCTTCCGGTTCGGCAAAACGTCCGCATGGGGTGTGGGCGATGATGGTCTTTGCACGGTCGGTATAAGACCCGTCCGGGTTAGTCAACAGGGCACGGTTCTGGTTTGTCAGCAGGAAGCCCGGAACGATAGCATTAACACGAAGCTCAGGGCTGAATTTAGTGGCCAGTTCCGTAGCCATATAACGGGTGTAGTTAGCTATGGCAGCTTTGGCAGAACCATATCCTACCACACGTGTAAGAGGGCGCAGAGCTGATTCAGAGCAGAAGTTAACGATAACTCCTTTTTTATTCTTTGCCATCACGTCTACGAATGCCATTGTAGGCAATACCGTACCGAAAAGGTTCAGGTCTACTACTTTTCTGAAAGCATCTACTTCCAGGTCAAGAATGGTTTTATCCGGAGCAATAGTAGCACCTGCCATATTTCCACCTGCAGCATTCAGCAAGACATCAATGGTACCAAAACGTTCCAGGATAGCTTTTTTGTTTTCTTCTAATATTTCTTTATTCAGAACGTCTGTTACAAGGAACATGGCTTCTGTCTTCTGATTCAGTTCTGCTTCCAGTTCCTTACCAATTTCTTCTACACGGTCAAGAATTACGATTTTAGCACCTTGTTCTGCAAGATAGTTAGCAATACTTTTACCCAGGATACCGCAACCGCCGGTAACGATAATCACTTTGTCTTTAATGTCGAATAAGTTTTTCATGTCTTTTCATTTATAAGTTTATTCTAAATCTCTGTGCTACAAAAGTAGTGGAAAAGTAGTTCGTTTACTATAACAAACGTCTCAAAAAGGTGAACTCCTATATCAAAAAGTATTAATTATTGCTTAAAAGCGTCTTTTCTGGCCAATGCTTCCAGGTAATAATAGTCTGCATAGTTGAGAGGAACATCGATTTCGTCACCTCCCGGATGGTGTCCGGTGGAGTGTAGCAACAGGAAGCCATAGTTTGTTTTCGGTTCAGCTTGGTAATGTTTGTTGAGGCTATCTACGATCTTGTCGGCAATGCCTTGATAACGGTTGCTATCTTCTGCTGAAACATAGGTCCGGAGTTCGTATAGGGCCGAAGCCATAATGGCAGCAGCAGAGGCATCGCGGGGGGCGTTGGGAATGCCGGGCGCTTTCATATCCCAATAAGGAATAAAGTCTTCCGGCAGGTTCGCTAAGCCGAAAAAGAAGTCTGCAATATGGCGTGCCTGTTGCAGGTAGGCTGGATTCTTTGTGAAACGATAACACATGGTATATCCGTATAATCCCCATGCTTGTCCACGGCTCCAGAAAGAATCGTCGGCATAGCCTTGTGCTGTCTGTTTGGCACGCACTTCTCCTGTTTCGGGGTCGTAATCTACTACATGATATGAAGAGTAATCCGGACGGAAATGATTCTTCATGGTAGTATTGGCATGGTTTACAGCAATTTTCCAGTAGATGGAATCGCCGGTTTCCTGGGTAGCCCAGAATAGCATTTCCAGGTTCATCAGGTTGTCGATGATGACGGGATACTTCCATTTATCACGGTTATGATCCCATGAACGAATGCTCTTTACTTTATCATTGTAGCGGGTAATTAAAGTCTTGGCGCTTTGTAATACTACATCTTTATAAGAACGTTCACCTGTTAGTTGATAAGCTTTTCCAAAGCTATTGTTCATCATGAAACCCAGGTCGTGAGTACCTTTGTGCCATTTAGCCTCTTCTATCATCCAGGTATTGCTGATAGCTTCCTGACGCCAGAAATCATCGTTTGTATAAGCATATACTTGCCATAATGAGCCGGGGAAGAAGCCCGAACACCAGTCGTGCGGATGTATCATTCGCAGTGAACCGTCTTTGTTGATGCTCCGGGGAATTACGCGGTGTTTGCATTGATTGTCAGCCTCTTTTCTGGCCTTATTTGCACATTTTATGGCAAATTGCAGTTGGCCACAGGCAAAAGCATATGCATTGTCTACATCATCAGGTTTTACCCATAATAGATTGAAACGATCCTTCCAATCAATGGTGCGATGTGCTCTATAAAGTTTCAGATAGTCTGTACGTTCCGGATTTAACAGGAAAACACGGTACAAGTCTTTGCAAAATTCTTGTTGTTTGTAATCCCATTCGCTGATTTGCTGGTAGGGCCAGTCTTTTACATCTTTGCCAACGTATGTGGTTAAGAAGTCCATTGCCTTGTAGAAATTGCGGCCGTCCGTTGATGTGGCGTTATCAATCGAAATGCCAATCTTCTGAGCCATAAGAAAAATATCGATGAAATGGGACAGATTGAATTGTGAATAGCCGAATGCAAGGGTACGGCGCAACTCATGTGGTTGCCTGCCATCCGGCTCGATCTGAGTGAAGATACGTCTTTGGGGGATAGCATTGATGACTTCCTGTGCCACTTTCACATTCCCTGCATATAGGGCGAAAGCAATAACTTGTGCATCATGTGCTGTACTGTGGTTATTAGCCTGATTAGCTTCTTCCTGTCCTTGCGGACTATTCAGTATCCATGTCAGCAGTTTGCCAAACCATGCTTTCAGTTGTTTACTGTCTTTAGTTGTGAAAGCCTTCGACTTCTCCAATAGTTGTACGGCATCCAGCATCTCAACGAACGAATAAGTATCGATGACACCATAACAGCGGCCTTTGTTGTTATGATGCCCCGGTATCATCTGGGCATATTCCAGATTCGGGTTCATGCGCGTATCCTTATTAAAGAACCATACACGAATCAGTTCAGTTGCCTTTTGAGCATACTTCTCGTCATTGCTGAAATACCACGCAAGTGCCAGAGTGGTGACGCGCTGGGCAGTTGCTCCAAGACGGTTTCGATCCAGCTTATTCAGTTCCGGGTTCGACTCACCGTCACGGCTGATGTAGGGTAGACCGTCAGGTTTGGAGGGATCGGGCCAATAATAGCGTGCCTGACTCATGTAATCGTGTTTATCTCCGCTGCCGGGCGTCTTCTCTTTCATCACGACGGATAGAGGTTGTACATCCAGCAATTTTTCAGCTTCTGCTACCAACTCTTGATATGTGGTAGAGAAGTAAGGTTGATGTAATGATTGTTTTACTTTTTGCAGATGTGCTCCATCCCAGATTGATTGTGCATGAATACTGCCTACTGCAAGTAATAAACAGGTAATGACTAAGTTAATTCTGACTCTCATGGTGTTTTTGTTTTGAAGTTAATAAAGTTTCCTGAGTTTTATACCGTTCAGAAAGCTTTTTCCATTCCGAACAGGGAAGCGTATTTCAATTTTATTCCGAAAGTTTGTAATATTGTATCTTTTCCGCAGAGCATGGAAATAATCACTTTTGCGACAAGGGGAAAAGCTTTCTTCGATAGTTTGATCATTGATTATTATGTCGAATCTGTTTTCACGGTTTTCCACATCAGAATTACGACCTAATTGGTAGACTGTTGCCGCATTTTCACGGAATATATCTGTAAAAAGAAATTCTATTTCATAAACTCCGTTGGGAACATCGAAACGATAACCTTCAATTCCGTTGCGAAGAGTCTGAAATAGAGGCCCGTCATTGGTGTTCTTTATTTGTATCTGACTGCTTTTACTTTCTCCGCCAATATATCCCCAGCCATTTTCAGTATAAGGCTGATCGGGTAACCAGGTGAGATTACTTTCGTCAGAAGTATAGAAACAATTACTGCCTACATTGATGGCAAGTTCTAAGTCCCGTAGATTTGTTTCATTTAAATTTGCAGGGATAGGGGTAAAGTTTAAGCGGATTCCGTCTTCTACAAAAGAGATATCTTGGGCGGCTTTTCTATTTTCTGCCTTAGCAGCGATAAAGTGTTCTTTTTGGCAGAATGGCACCTCAAATGTTACTGCAAAATTCTTGGTTTTCTGTTTGCCCAAAGACTTCCCATCTATAAAAAGCTCTACCTCAGGAAGGTTCGTATATACTTTAACTGGTAATATGACCGGTTCTTTCCCATGCTGTACACCGGAACGATGTGTCCAGTCGCGACTGGCGATATGTAATACTGGAATGTCCTGACGCCAGGCAGCTTTATAATAATAGTATACATCTTTAGGAGTACGGTCTGAGTATACCAATCCTTTATTGTTGATCCGTGGCATAGACTCATCACGCAATGCGGAAGAGAAATCGATGAAATTCCAGTGTGTTCCACCACAGATGTAAGATGTTTCCTCCAGTACAGGTAAGTAATGCTCCAGATACTTCTGCTGGTATTCGATACTGAAATCAAATGCATGAGGTTGTAGCGAATGTAAGCGCTTGTCAGATCCTGCACCGTATTCGCTGACAATCATGGGGTGGGAAGGATACTTTTTGTGTTGTTCTTCCAGATACTGTTCGAATCCGGTGAGGTTACCTCCATACCAGCCTTGGTAAAGATTCCAGCCGACAATATCGGTAATACTGCCTAAGCCAACTTCATTATAGCTATTGCTACCATGGAATGCCATAGTGCTGACGCGGGTTGTATCTTCTTCTTTTAACACTACTTCCAGTCGATTGGCCAGTGCCAGTGTTCGTTCCAGTATGGGCTTTAATTCTTCTTTTTTTTTATAGCGTCGTTGAGTGACGAGTAAGATTTCGTTCATATATCCCCAGGTGATGATTGAGGGATGATTATAATGTTGGCGTATCATCTCCCGCAGATTTCGTTCACAGTTTTCTGCATAACCGGGGGTATCGGGTACAATGTCAATGATGGGTATTTCTTCCCAAGCTAACATGCCGAGTTTATCGCACATTTCCAGTAAAGCATCATCTTGTGGATAGTGAGAGATACGGATGAAGTTGGCTCCCATTTCCTTCATCAATTTTATGTCGCGACGGTGCATCTCATCCGTTAGTGCCACCCCAATGGGCTTCTGGTCCTGGTGGCGGCAAATGCCACGTAGTTTATAGGGTTTTCCGTTGAGGGAGAATCCTCTTTCACCATCAAAACTAAACCAGCGGAAACCGGTATAGTGGTTACTTTGGTCAAGAACCGTTTTAGTCTTTTTATCACGTAGGATACTTTCCACTCTGTAGAGATGAGGTGTTTCCGGAGTCCATAACTGAGGAGATAAGATCGGAGAGGTCTCAGAACGGAAAGAATACTGTTCTCCGGCCTTGATCTGTATGGATTGTTTCAGGCTCTGGGCAATGCTTCCATCAGGGTGATATATGATGTGTTCCAGTTCGAGTGATGCTTTCTGGGTAGCGTCATTCTTTATATCTCCACGGATAAGTATTGTACCTTTTTCCTCGGATACTTGGGGGGTACTGATGAAAATTCCCTCCGAACCATAATTCGTCAGATGGAAATGTTGTTTCGGGACAGCTGTGAGCCATACATCCCGATATATGCCGCCAAAGAATGTAAAGTCACCTGAAATAGGAGGGATATTCTGACGGGCATTATCTACACAAACAGCAAGAGAGTTGGGAGTATTCAATGAGCAAAATGGGGTAATATCGAATGTGCAGGCGGTATATCCTCCGGTATGTTCACCTACCTTTTTCCCATTGATATAAATGGTGGCTGCTTTGCTGGCGGCATCCAGTTTTAGAAATATCTGTTTTTCTTTCCAACTTTGCGGTATCGATATTTGCCGGCGATACCAGCCTGTTCCCCGATAGTAATCCTTTTCAGTGTAAGCATCCGTATTCCAGGTATGTGGCAGATGGACGGATGTCCAGTTTGCATCATTGAAAGCACTATCTATTGCTGTAGTGCATTCACCTTGTAAGAATTTCCAGCTGTCATTGATGGTTTTACTTTCTCGTTGTGCCTGTACAGTTGTCAGGAATAATAGAGATAGGGCGGTAGTAGCTATCCTGCGGAAAGCTGTCTGTCTGGATGTGTTTTCTTTCTTTTTCATGGTAAGATAATTAACCTTATTGCTAACTTAGTCTGGATGGGAAAAACTTATTATTTTAATCTTACTTGATAAAGTGAGGATATGGCTGTAATATAGAGCTTATCCCCGCTTATCAATAAGGATGTCGGGCGTTCGGGCACCTCTATTATTCCTATAAGTTTGCCTGTAGAATCGAAAATAGAGATATCTCCGTTTGCTACATATACATTGCCGGTTTGGTCTGTTACTACACTACGGTCACCTCCATCTGCAAATACATGACTATGTTGTAAGAAACCTTGGGTATCCGTTTCCGAATGAATAACTCGTTGGTGATACTCATCCAGTGTATAGATTGTTTCTCCCGGAACGGCTTCCACTATAGATGAACAACGGAACAGGTCTTCATAATATGGAATAATAGTTACTCCATCCGGAGCCACAAAGCAGTGAGTTGGTTTTCTTCCACCGTAATATTCATTTTGGGTAATAGTTCGGTTAGCTAAATAACATACCTTCTGAGGCTTCTGTACCTGTGACATGTCTACCAAAGGAAGTACCTGAAAGCTATCATCTGCATTTTTAGGGCGGATTGAATAAAGCTTGGGAACATAGGTGAATCCCCATAAGCCCCCCGATCCACGCCATCCGAATAATGGCTGGTTGTCATTGCGTGTATCATCGTTTTTATAACCGGGTTGGGATATGTATTTGGTGACAACAATCAGGTTGTCCTGCGTATCACAGGTCAGTGCCACTGCATTCCAAGGGAAATCGGCAATGGAAGTCACTTGCCCACTTTTAATATCCAGTTTGTAGATACGTCGCATGCGATACTCGCAGAAATAGATATTGCCCTGACTGTCTTTGGTCAATCCGTCAATAAACTCAAAGCCGGTGACTATAATCTCAGCTTTTCCTATTTCATTGTTCAATGAGTATTTTCGCTTCTCTTTACCTGTTAGTTGCAATCGTGCCAGTTCCCAACGACGTGCTTCATGCCGGCTATTTACATCATACAGACTGGCATTGGACGTAAACTTCACGCGGGCATGGGCATAATTATGCAGGTTGAGAAATTCAATATCTTTGCAATTCCAGGTGCGTATGGCCGATGGATAAGACTTCAACATGCGTGATACACGGTAAGAATAGAAATTAGCGAAAGTCAGGTTCCGGCAATCAATCAAATCCAATGGTTGTGTGTCGATACCTTCAGCTTCTACCTCAAACTGAAAATCATAGATTTTCCAGTTGGCAACGTTGCGAAAGATCGCTTCATTACGTAAGTGATGTTCCAGCGACATTCCATAGATGCGTCCGGGCGTCTCAGTATGGCTCACATAAAGACCTGCCGAGCTATATTCATTAGCCGTCCATAAATCCCGGAAAGTACCTCCGCCTCCATTGGTTATCCATAAACTCCAATGCTGGTTATCCCAGGCACGGGTTATCAGGTCATGAGTTTCCGGGGTTACAGGCATAGGCTTTTCTAATGGATTGGCTGCACTTTGCCCGTTATAGAAGAAGCGGTTCTTATCATGTCCGCTGAATTTTACATCGTATAAGTACGAACCTTCACCTGCCATCCATTTACAATTTACAGCCCGATAATTATATGCATCAGCGTTGAGGAAGATACCACATACGATATTAGTACCTCCTTTCGGGGTCGTTAACTGTGCCTGAGGTGCGCCAAAGCCACTAAATGCAGGATTACCGCCTAATGTTAGCAGGATGGTGGTTCCGGGGTGTAGCCCGATTATATTTGTATTCGGCTCTAAAACTAATGGATCTTTGACCACATACCAGCCTTGCGGAATATAGATATTCGTATATTTCTTTATGGCTTCCCGGAAGATTTCCGTGTCATCACTAAAACCGTCTCCTTTGGCACCCAAATCCCGGATATTAACCCAATGATTCATTGTGGGAAGCATTGGAGTATCACCGGCATCCAGTGAGATGATACTTTTGATAGGTACGATTTCAGCTTCACGTACTATCTGGGGAATATCTTCGAGGCTGTTGGCATTGAAGCCGTAAGTGAAACGGGTAATCTGGTAAGTCTTTCCCTTACCGGATACCTGCTCATTTGTAGAACGTTCCAGAGAAAATACCGGAACATTTTTGCACTGTATACCCCGAAGATTGATTTGTGTAGCTGCATTGCCCGCATCCGTCAGAATGAGTCCCGTTCGTTTTACATTTTCAAAGATGCAATCTTCCATAAACAAGCGATCGGGTGCATCTTCTTTAATTTCTACAGCTACGGGTACATTCTTTACTTTCATGCGTACGATAGTCAATCCACCTTCATTAGTCAGAATCGCACTTTTACGCTGTCCTTCAAAATAACTGTTGAGCAGCATAATGGGCCATCCCGGGGCTGATTTATCCGTATCAATACCATATTCTCCTCCAAAGACGGATACGTTTTCCAGATGATTACCTGCATCTACAATTCCTGCACGTCCTTTTCCTACGTGAATCGTCACATTGGAGATGGAACAATGCTGGGCAAAATGGGCGCGGATTCCTGAAGCATTCGGATTCCCATCTTCAATACGAATATCTGCATTTAGTAACGAACTATAAAAAGTTCCGGCATTAGCGTCACTCACTGGACGTTCAGAACGGTAGTTTCCGCTGATGAACCAGAAAAGATACTTCCCTTTATTTGTTTCATGCGTCACTTCCTGGAAACCGGGTGAATTTTTGCCAAGGACGAATACCGGACGTTTGGTCCCATATCCAATGAGACGTACCCCTGAAGGTATATATATCGTTTTACTAAGTTTATAAACTCCTTCGGGTACAAAAAGAATACCGCAACCCGATTCTTTATGTTTGGCGGTATTCAGTGCTTTTTGCAGAACATCAGATACGTCCGTGCTTCCATCTGGTTTGATAGGGAAGTATTCCGGAG
>ULNG01025973.1_pt1 | contig 18382 bp, 35 predicted proteins | sample 1951861 | NCBI WGS metagenome assembly ULNG01 (sample SAMEA4835571, study PRJEB28245) | human gut metagenome | biome: gut microbiome; material: fecal sample | place: Denmark | collected 2008 | reverse complement strand
CGATGAAGACGGCGTCGAAAAACTCCGTAAAGCAATTGCCAAAGAACTCGGTCTCAAATTGCCAGCAAAGAAAGAAACCAAAGGTAAAGGCAAGAAAGGGAAAAAGTAATCTGGTAACTGTATTCAAGATTTAAAAGAAGGTAGGGAAATTTCCCTACCTTTACTATCAACTATTAATAAACGTAGAAGTTTACTTATAATAACCATTAACTTATAAAACATTAAAAATTATGGCAACAAAGAAATCAGACTCCAAGAAGAAAGGGGATAAGGAAAAAGACCCCGAAAAAGAAGCTAAACGTAAAGCTCGTCAAGAGGCACTCAAGAATCGGCCGGCTGAACAACGTCCTAACAGCAAGCAAATCGACGTTATTGCCATTAACGACAAATCCAAGGTAATGAACTTTGGTTATGCCGTTAAGAACAAGGAAGGCTATCAGGGTGTAGTGGTTACTTCTGTATTGGTTACGGATGGCAAACCGGTATCAACTTCAGTTTCATTCGTTCCGGGAACTCTTACCGTTAAGTCTAAGAAAGGACATGGCGTTATTTGTTCTCCGAAAAACAAAAAGGCTAAGGAAGAAGAAGAGGAAGAATCAGAAGATTAAACTCTAACTTACTAACTACTATCCCATATGTCTGCTATATAAATTTAGAGTTTAAGTTCATATGAATAACATCTACACTTAGGACGTTGTTCAGCCAAAAGCTCATTGCCTGCGAAGGTAGTGGGCTTTAATTTTTTATACCCATGGAAGAAGAGAAATTAGCAATTCGAAAGAATATTCGAATACTTGCATTGGATAATCTAATAAATACTTATACTGATGTACTAGAAGATAAAGAATTAAACCTGGGACCAGATGAAAGGGAACTTGCCATCAATATAATAAATGAGGCAAGAGAAATGCTATCAGAAGAAACTCAGGAAGTATCTAACCAAGTAATGCAAAGACCCAAATGGAAAAAGACTTAAGATTATTAGTGGGAAACATTAATCAAACTCTCAGAGAATTAGATTATGTTTCGTACCTTAAAAAGGTAGCTCTTAGTAAGGGTAAGAAAGGCGAATACCAATCACATAGGTTGAAGAGTAATTATCTGAAAAGAAAACTCATATCTCTTAAAGGAGCCCTGAATAAAAAACTTCATGGGACTTATATCGTTGCCCAATTTAATTTTATAAGAGGAGAACAAAAAGAAACTTTTGAACAAACTTTTACTGACTTATCTCAGAAAGAGGTAGAAGATATACTTCAACTCGAGGCCGTTTTAAAACAATGCAGTTTAGAAATCCTAGAAATTAAAGAAATCTCAACCAAAATTAGGAAGGTATAACTATGGTATTATGTAAATAGGAAATTCAATTATTCACCTAATATAAATGAAAATGGCTAAGAAAACAGAAAAGAAGAGTAAACCGGAATCCAAGACTCCGGAACTCACAAAGGCTAAGAAAGCTTTGGATGCTTACCTTAAAGAGAACAAGTTGGACCCTACTAAGGATTGGACCAAAGACAAGAAACATGGTAAAAAGGTTACCGAACTTGTAAACAAGCTCAATAAGGAAAGAGACAAAGTTGCTGCTGCCTACCCTGAAGCTGACCAAGAGAACAACAAGAAATTGGTAAAACTCCAGGAAAAAGAGAAGAAGGAAAAAGCTGAGAAGAAGGCTGCCAAAGAGAAAAAGGAAAAGAAAGGAAATGGCGGTAGAACAGCTACCAAATACGATTATCCTCTCATCGATGGCAGAGAAATGACTTCGGCTGAGAAGAAAAAATATCGTATGGAGCAAAGAAAACTTGCTTCAGGTAAGGCTCCCAAGGAGGAAAAGGAAACTAAGAAAAAGAAGGAAGAAAAGGTAAAAGAAAAACCGGCTTCCGATAAGAAAGATAAGAAGGCCAAAGACAAGAAAAAAAAGAAGGCCGCTAAAGAAGAAGATTAATAAGAGCACTTTTTACTTTTACTTATCATATTTTTGAGTATTCGTTAATAATGGTAGAAGGCCTGGCAATATAAAAATTGTTCAGGCCTTTTATTTTCTAATTAAGTCGAAAATGGAACAAGAAGTATATAAACCAAAACTTAGAATCACTACACTATCAGAGAATGGTACCCCATTATCCGATAGGTTGGTAGATGCCTATACCGAGATGAATTCAGGTCCAAAGGTACAGCATAACGGTCCCATAAGAGTAGAAGTAACTCTTACTAATAAACAAGATATTGATAACTTCAAAGAATACTTAGATAGGTTATCTGGTACATTGCCTGCTAAGGCACCTAATGTTGGCAGAGGAAGACCTGCAGGGTCTACAACTAAGGAATTGGAATCACCAAGGGAGGACATTCTTGCAGATGTAGAGAAAATGATTGAAGAGGGTAAAAGCCAACAAGATATCATTAAATATCTTAGGGGATTGGGATTTGTATTTATCCTTACTGAGGACTTTCTATTTCACTTTCCTGGATTTGAGTTCAATAAAAAGGATGTGGGAGAAGCAACCGACAATAAGCAATATCCAAATTCATTCTCTTGGATGGCAAGATGTATCAAACGAGCTAAGGACCCAAAAGCAGATAAATTTGACCCAATGGTAATCTTTGGTTTTAGCATTCTTGGGGGACCCTCGAAAAAGATTATCCCATATCTCTATAAGGAAAGGAAGAAACCATTAAGGGCCCAAGTTGGTAAAAACGTAATCTCCTTCTCTCAGGCAGAATTCACTAAACTTCCCAAGTATATGAGGGAAGATGAACGTATTAAGTTCTCTACAGAGCAAAGACAATTACTTCTCAATCCAGAAAAGAAGCCTTCTAAATTCTTTATGCGATGGGTAGATGATGCTATCTTCCCCGACTCAATCAAGGAAAAGATAGAGGAAATCAAGAACCGCTAACACTTACCTCCGTATTTATTAAAAGAGTATTTTATATAAAATAATTTTAGTATATTTGCATAAAGAAAATTTAATTATGGACAAGGAAACAAAAGACATCGTAAAGCTCATTGCTGGTATTCAGATTGAATCACTCAACTCAATCAAAGAGGACGTTAAAAATGGGAATGATATTGCCCAAGACTTAATCAAAAAACTCCTTCAGATTGAGGATGATGAAATAATTCGAGCACTAGATGAGCACATTGAATTATACGTAGAAATTAAGAATACTCCTCAACTGATAAATATGCTAAGTGAATACCAAATGCTGGTATGCTCTCACATATTATTCAGAATGGAAGATGAATGGGTACATACTAATTCTCAGGGAGTACTTGGTACCTGGGCAATCTTCCAAAGGGCAAATCTCAAATTCCACCCAGAACTAACACTTTTAAAATTTTAATATAGACATGGAAAAGAACGAATACTTAGAATCAGTAGAAATGAACACCGGAGTCGAAATGATCCCTTGCGAATCCTCTAACATTGAGGGCTTTGGTTATGACTCAAAGAAAAAACAACTTTGGGTTGCTTTTAAAGGTAATCGAGTTTATCGCTATGATGATGTACCTTATGAAATCTGCAACGGTTTACATCAAGCAGAATCAAAAGGTAAATACCTTGCAAAGAACATTAAAAATAAATTCGAAACTACAGGTTATGAACTCAGAAACTAAATTCATATTGGGCCTGGTAACCTTGGGGGCAGTGATTTACTTTATTGGTGAGAATAAAACTCATCCAGTAGAAGTGAGCACTGCTCCTTCTCGTTTTGAAAGTCCAATAACCAAGTTAATCTCTCTTCAAGATAGCATGGGCATTAAACCAAAAGAAGAGAAGAAGCAATGGTATAAATATAGGGTAGAAATAGAAACGATTCCAGAAAATCAAATCTATAAGATTGAGAAATCTGGATACCAGCAATATGAAGTTTCTAGATTGGGTGAAACTTATTCTTATGTAACCTACGAATTTACCTCAGACAAGGTAATGACTACTCAAGAAGCCTATGACTTCGTAAAGAAATATCCTGAAAGATGTACAAGGGTACCCAATACCTCACAAGATAACATTTACGATAAATATAACGAGGATTATGAAGATTACATAAATGATCCAGAGGATGAAATTAACTATCCTCCAGAAATCTTCGACTTCCTAGCCGATTAACCCGAGCAAATAGAAAATAATTCAAATAAAATTTTTCTATTTAAAATAAAGTTCTTATATTTGTATCAGAAAAAGAAATTAATCATTTTACTAACATTTTAAATATAGACGTTATGAAAAAGAATGAAACAAAGGTTACTAACCTGGTTGCAACTAAGGTTGCCGAACAACTTGAAGGAATTAAAAATTCTAAGACTGCTAAGGCTTCTGCTCCTAAGGCCAAAAAGACTAAAAAGGAATTGGTACAAGATGCTCAAGAAGCTGCCACTAATTTTGCCAATGCCAAATTGGTAGAACTCTCTCCCAAAACCCAAACTTCCAAAAAGGAACAGGTTGTCAAGGAAGTTAAGGAACAACAAAAACCATCCATCATAGAACAGGTAATTTCTAATCGGGAAGTTAAATACGTATACCCTGCCGATGTAGTTGATACTCTTGCTCGGAAGAAATGGAGACAACAAACTCGAAACGAACTCCATCGATTGGAACTTGCAATGGCTCGTATCAAGGACCAGAACTCCAAGGAATTCAAGGCTGCTGCTAAAGCATACGAGGACTTTAGAAAGAAAGTCCTCAAACCAGAACAAGTTGCATAAACCTTTATTAACCAGGTGCCCGGGATAATTACCTGGGCATCTTAATTCATACAAAATGGATTATACTATCTTCTCTGATAAAGAGATGCTTAAGCAGGACAAAGAATTGGTAGAATTACATAAACGATGTTGTAAGTCCTATCTAATCCAACATTCACTTAAGCACTCCAAGATTAAGAAGTTCTTTATCGTTTACGATTGGTATATAAATACCGATAACGTAAGGAATTTCTTTTTCAGGCCTATAAACCTTTTCATTCAGGCATTGCTTTTAGGGCAACTTAATGAAATATCCGATTACATTAATCCTAACAAAAATGGAAAACGAAAAAAGAAACGAACCAGAAAAGTATAACGTACTTTACTGCAAAGGCAAATATCAGTATAAATCTAAATATCCCCAAATAGAAACTAAACATAAGGTTATCTATGCAGGGCCAGTAGAACCAATGGCACCCATCTGGGATAATGTATCAGATATATTAAGGAAATCTGATAGAATTTGTACTGAATCTCGAAGAGAATTAAAGAAGTTAGAGGAACGTTCACAGAATAACCTTTACTTCAAGAAAAATGGTATTACCCATATAATCGTATACAAATGTTTAGAGAAATAGTTAAAGACCTATATATAGGCAAATCGAAGTTAACCATAGAATGTAACCAAAAGGAAATACCCCAAACTACTCTGGTTCAAGACATATTACAGAATACGGGGTTTACTGGTAATATGCCCGACTATGGTACCTATGGTAATTTCAAGGATGGAAAATTTGAGATTACTCCAATGATGCCTAAGCATTGCTTATTTGTTACCGGAATACCCAAAGGGGCAATCCTTGATAATTTCCGAGTTAGAAGAACATATTGGTCCTCTTATTATGAGGATGATGTAAGAGGGTACTTATTTCAGATTACAGATGAAAGTATACCTCGTTTAATAATCACAAACTAAATCTATATGGAAGCAATCGATTACGTAAAATTATTTAAGCTCGACCAAGAGAATTATGATTTTAAAAGGGAAGAGTTTATATCCGAATTAGGTAAAGAATTTCTAGATTATTGCCAAACCACTACAATTGGGATAGATAAAAAGACTGGCAATATATACTACTACCGATTTAGGGAAATAGTTAAGAATTTCGAAACTAAATTCTGGGCAATCTCAGAACTTAAAATAGGAGAACCATTAACTCAGAAATTATGGAATGCCTTTTTCGCTACTCAGGTAGTTCCTTTAAGGCAAAGGTTATTCCCAAAGGTTCAGAAATTAATCGAAGAGCAAAAGGGGATAACCAATAACCGTAGTAAACAAGACAAAAAACCTACGAACCATAAAAAGGCAAACTATGGCAAGGGAAATCACAGACCTGCATGGGAATAAATTTAAGGTAGGAGATTATAAACTTTGCCTTAATATCCCCATCACTGGGAAAGGTAATTTAGTATTCACCAGGGACCTAATCTCTGGTGAACCTTTTAATTTATCAGTAAGTAAGAAAAAATATAAGGGATATTTCTATAACCTATCTTTGAATCTGTATGTAAGGTTCGATTTAGAGTATATGGGTTATGATGAAAGTTCCGATATCAGAAAATCTCATTTGTATGTCAGAAAAGGAAAATAAAATGGTAAGATTCCCAAGACCTATGGGGACTACTGCAATGGCATTAGAATATCAGAAGAACCCAAATGATGAACTTCTGATAAAGATACACAACTACATTATTAATCAATGGCTGATGGGTAATGGAGTATTATGTGGTATCACTTATGATATCAATACATTCTCATACCGTATGGGTATAGATATTAACTACATACGGGTATTTATGAGAGATAGGCTATTAAGCTCTAGAATATGGGATAAAGAAAAAGCAGAAGATTTACTTCAAGCGTTAATGGGAGAACAACTAGCATGGGCATTAGAAGACCGTATGGAAATAGCCCATCAGGTTAATATCCTAAGAGAATCTCAGGGAGGGAAATACGTACCGTTTATATCTGCCGAGCTGGGAAAGGCCCTTAAATTAAAGCTTGAATCCTCTACATCTCTGCAATCAATAGTACGTAATCTTACTGGAGGAAGTACTACAAATATCTTTGCCCAATTTAATCAACAGAACAACGTAACACAGCAAAATGCAATCACTGTTGAAGAGGCACGTCAAATCGTATTGGAATCACAAAGGGTATTAGATAAACCAGAAGAGGCTAAACTATTGGAGGATAGGTATGACATTAAGTCTCTACCTGAAGTAGTTGCTACTAAACAAGAAGGAGTAGATACAAGTAAAGAGGGTCTTAACCTTAATAAAGCAGAGTTAATGCAAATTACTGATGATTATAAGGGAGCTATGTCTTCATTCTCTAAAGAACATCATGAACTACGTAGAGAAATCGAAATGCGTATAGACCCAGACGAAGAAGACCCAGAGTTATACCAATATGAAGACTTTGAGGAAGAAGAGAAAGAGGACGGCTCATTTGCATCTCAATTCCTCCGAAATAGTAAGCTCCCATAGTTATATCAGGATATTGCATATTTAAAAAGAAAGAATTATATTTGCATATCAATTTTAATATAGACAAAAATATGAAAAACCTTGAACAACTAATGGCATCTTTCCTTTGTAGGAAAGATTTTCTAGACCCAGAGGGAACTAAATCTGGAGGAGTTCCTCATATTCAATTATCTGAATCTATTAAAATAAGGCTGTTTGATGACCCTTATCAATTGGATGCTTTTTATTTAGCTGCTAATAATCGGGTACACTTACTTATGACTAATCCTCAAGGAGAAGTAGTAAATGTAACCTTTTCTACTTTTATGAATATTTTTCCTAATACAAAGGAAAGTCCAGAAGAATACATATATGAAGCTTTAAGTCAAATAATCTTGAGGAAAATGAGAATACAGAAAGACTACAAGAAAACTAAGGTTAATAAGATTAATCAAGGTACTTACTTTAAATTAAAACCCACCGATACTGCACCAGTATGGGTAAGAGACCATTTCGATAGAGCTACTCAAACTTATGCCTGTCATAAATATGAAGACTCAAATCATGAGACATTCTTAAAGGGAAATCGAGACATATACATTGACTTTACATTTTAATCACATGAACTTATTTAGACGAAAGAGATGCTGTAGTGAACTCATTGCTATTAAAAATGGCAACTTAGTATTCAAATTGAGTAATACTCATATCAATGCTGCTTATAATACTTTACAGGCAATAATGAGGAAATCGGGTATATTCGATGAGAATCTATATTTTGACTTGTACCGAGAATATAGAAGACATTATGCTATATACGACGTAGTACCATCGTTGCTAAGGTATAAGCTACCATTGATATTTTCAGGTAGATATCCTAAAAATCTATATCTATTCGATAATCAGTTTACCTTTGAGGAATTGATACCTAATGCTTTGGTATATCATAACTTACCAGAAAATTTCAGATTACCCGAAAGCTTAGAGAAAATCCTTTTAGAAGTCAAGAAAAGGGTATCTGCTTATATAGACCAAGATGGCATATCAGACCAGGGTTATATGGATTTGGTTCGAACAAATTTCGTAAAACAATGGGATGTATTTAAAAAGGACCCATCTCTTATAGATTGCTATATGGATGCTCAATTGGGCATGCTATATATGTGGGCTAGAGTAGAAAATAAAACAATAGTAAAGAACATAATCGAAAGAACTCAAGATGAACTAGCTCAAGAGTTCTTATCTAAAAATGACGAATATGGAAAATAAAGAAAAGTTTGCCTTCAGAAATGTAAACATGTCTCAAGGTGTAGAGGTAGAATTTATTAAATTGCTTACCTCATTAGAGACTAAAAGTGATGAAGATATTATTAAAGCTTTTAAAGCTCAATTATCTTCTGGAGTATTAACTTGTCATGCAGAAATGTTATCTAGAACACCAAATCAGATAATATTTCAAACATCTCAATTCAGTAAACCCTATAACTTTTACAAAAACTGGGAATTATGGGTATTCTCTAATGTCCTGGGTGTATGGACTCTAAATAGGTTTAGGATATGATTACAATGAAAAACCTCCAAGTAGAGGATATAAAAGATGAATGGTTATATAATGCCTTAACACGGGGCATCAAGGAATGTATAACTGCTCCAGTCCTAACTTTGGACCCAACAAAACCAGAACCCATTAAGAGGGCAGAAATGATATTAGAGAATTTCTCTCAGGAGGATTCTCCAGTAGTAGCTACTGTAATTGCTCCAGGCAATTTCATACAGATGATATTACCGAAACATGAGATACTTCTATCGGTAATGTTTATCTATAAAGAGAGAAATACCTATGTACAACTCATAATACAAAAACTTGCTTATGAACGAGAAAAGATTACCACCAAGACTAATGGTTCTGTTAGTAGTACTGAAGGGTGAAAAGGTATATAAAATACCTCTCGAATCAGGAATAAAATTGGACCATCTAAAAGATTTCAATACACTGAGGAGAATCTTTGTCCCTTTAGTACAACTATATCATGGAGTAGGTTTTGATACTAGACTTACCTATGATGAATTTAGTATCTTCATTAATGACCTACAACATTTAGGGTATGAAGAGTTTAATAAGTATTCCTCAGGTATACAAGAATTGGTAGAAGCAAAACCCATCACTGAAAATGACCAGGATATTAGGGAAATACGGAATGGGTTACTTACCTCTCTTAAATCTCAGGAGTTATCAGAGATATTAGCTACTAAACTAAAGCAAGCCATACATGAAGTATTTGAAAACGAGAAGAAGAAAGGTGGGCTAATGGATAAGGAACCCTCTTTAGAACCTATGGAGAGTTCAATCATAAGAGAGGCTCTATACTTGCTAACTCCCCAATTACCTTAATAATTGAAAGGCAGTCTAATCCACTGCCTTTCTTAGCGTATACACATCCTCAGCCTCCTTAAAAATAAAATAGATATATTTTTCTATAAAAATAAAAATGCTTATATTTGCATATCATTTTAAAAATAGACAAAAATATGAAAACGAACTCAGTAACTTACAATCAAGCAGACGAACTAACTAAGGTAGTTCGCAATTTCTTAGAAAAGAAATCTACATTTGAACTTGACTCCGATGAAAAGGGTCATCTCTTAAATCTTCTAATGGGACTCTTAATCAAACTAGAGGATGATTACAAACTCAATTGCTTGGATATTAATCAGGTACAAATCTATGATACTACCTATTATTCTTTCATTTTCGAATCAATCATAACTGCCGATACTAATCCCTATAAGGGGCAATTAGCATCTGCTGCAGTTCAATTCATGAATGAATTTACCGATAACGATGGGAGGTTCATATCATTCAATCAACTCGATAGAAACAACTGGATTTTCCAACTTAATTTCTCAATCGCATGACAAAGTATAACGTTAGTCCATTAGTTGCTCGGGAGATAGAATTCTCCACGGGCACTATCTTTGGTGGTAGTTGGTGCCGATACTTTATTTCAATCACCCTACATCAATGCTATATAGAAGCAACATGGAAAACCCGTCCTAAAAATGATTTAGAGGGACACAAAGAAATCTTTAACTCTTTACAGGAGTATCTAGATTGGTTTGCTAATCTTAAGAAAACTTACGGGAGGAGAATATCCCGTAAACAAATGGTATATGCTGCATACGATGAAACAACTCGTACCTTTAGTTACAAACCCTACGAGAATTGGGCTACAAGACGTTCTAAAGAGAAATTAAATAAGCCCAAGGAACCAATGCTGGCCGATGGATTATACTAATCCCTAACCAGTTAATATATCCTCAGGGAGTTCAGAAACACCAACATCTGGGCTCCCTTAATTATTGCATATTTAAAATATTATTTCTATATTTGCATAAGAGAAAAATAAATATAATTATTAACCGACCTCGAACAGGGTCACAAAACTTATTTCTTATGACAACTATTAACGAAATCTCAAATCACATTATGAGTTACTTTGATGGAACTCTTGATGCTTTTGGTTACACTGCTCAATCAGTTAATGAAATCTCAAACCCAGATGAATCATATATGGGAACTCTTAATCTCCAATTCCGGGATTATCCCATAGACGATTACGAAAAGGCAGAAACCTACTGCAGAGAATCCGATGCTTTTGAACAATACGTGATAGAATTCATTAATTCTCATTGGGATGAACATCACCCATTAAAAGAACTTAACCCTAATTCTCATTACATGTCAAACTCCTATGGAGATACTATCCAGGTACATTTCAATGATGAATCCCTTTTCATTATCATTACCATGACAGGACAATATTAACAAAACCCTTTGGGAGGCACCCAAAACACCTCCCAGAACCTCCCTATTTATAAAAATAAAAGTAATTATAGAAACAAGTTTAGAAATAATTTTGTATATTTGCAGTGAGAAATATTTCTCAAATAATTTTAAATATAGACGTTATGAAAGAATTATTATTCACCCGCACAGGTAGAGGCTATCTTATTCGGAATCCTTCAATTAACCCCAGAACATCAGGATTATATCATAACCGGACTCAAAAAACATCTCCGGGAATTTATCCAAGACGATGAACAAGATGAGGACATGATATCCCAATATACCAACATTTATAATGCTATCGAAAAATGGGAATCAGATCACCGAGAAACAGAAATCTTTCAACAACTTGCAGTATCAGAATTATTTAACCAACTAAATAAATAATCACTATGGTAAACTTATATAAATTACTCAACGTACTGGAACAGAGACCTACCCTGTTCCAACTTAATAAATGGAAAACCGAAGGCATCTGGTATCCAATCACCCAATACAAAAGGGAATCAGATGAAATACAGGTAGTAACTAACCTATTTATTGCTGACCAGGAACAGTACCATATCCAACTATCGGGTAATTATCCAGAAGAATCCGATGACTGGAATAACTTTCTAAAGGAAAACCAATGGAAAATCTACCCATTACTTGCAAACATAATGCAAGTCTTCTTGCCCATAGGGAACTATCAGATTATGTATACCCTATATCCACAAGGGTTCATATCAGTAATTGCTAAACCCATAAACAAATAACATTATGATTACCGAAGAACTTAAACATACCTTAGACTCATTACCTTCAGGGGTACATGAACAAGCCAGGGAACTGGTAAAAACTTGGAAAACTGCCGATGGTCGAATAGTAAAAGAAATTTTTGAACTCTCAGAAGAAGAGGGCGATGAACTTCAACAAATTGCCGATGAAGCTAAGGGTAAACTATTTACCCTATTATTTGGCCCACTCTATCATCATTACGTATCTCAATATGTATTAGACCAGGACTATTTTGAAGAAGAAGAACAATTCATTGAGGACCTATCAAAATATTATAACCTATGACACCATACATCAAAAACCAATTAATCAAACTATGCGCCCATCCCGAATGGTTTGACTATATGCTAACTATATGGGATAACAATCCCGAAGAACCTCATACGGCTATTCGCAATTATTTATCCCATGTACAACTAGATGGATTACTAGAAAACACCAAAATAGTACATGTATCATTCAATGGAAATGAACCTAAACCGGGATTCTACTTCGAAATACCCAAAGATCCTAATGTGTATCTCATACTTGGAATCTTGGATGAAGATGAACTCCCACATATCGTACTATTAAGTAAACCAAAGTTTAACCCTCAACTCAATTAATATCATGAAACTAACAATAACAACTTTAGTCATTATCGAGGATACTAGTGATAACTGTAATGAACTCAGTCTTTGCTATCATTCTTTTCAAGAAGACCCAAACAGGGCTAAATCAGAAATCATAGCTGCAGTAAATGGAGTATACGCCCCAGATAGGGTATTCAACACCATTGAGGAAATCCAAGAATACTTCGAATATGTTCGCCTTGAATCCCAAGAGATAAAATTCATTCAAACTACCACTGCCATAAAAGACATATAATATGGAACCAATCATAACAGTAAACCAATACCCAATCGGATGGGAATGGCTAGACAGAGTACCTCTAGAGGACTTTAACTGGCTCATAGACATATTTGCTACGATGACCGATAATACAGATACTTATGACTTTGTATTTTATGAAGATTCAGAAACCTTACCAGGACATCTGAAGAGGATATGCTCAGTAGACAAGATATCCTTAGCTAACTTCCTAAACGAAGACCAAGGCTATAAATCAGGTATATCAATGTACGGTCACTACATAGCATGTAAATGCTTAGACATATCCTCAGAAAGGGAATACATGAATCAGTATACCGATATAAGAATCCTAACCAATGAAATAAAACCATGCTAACAAAAGGTAAATTCCTGGTATCTTTCGAGGTACCAGGACACACTAAAGAATACACAGAGGGTTTCACCGAGGAAATGGTAATCCCATACAGAACTGAGGAACTAAGGCCATATCTAAGGTACCCCAACCAAAGGATAAACAACAATCACCTTCACTCAGAACACATAAGATTACAAATAAGAGATATACTACAGATACCCCTAACAGATATAACCATAATCGATATAATATCACTACCATGAACACTATCTATCACATAATCCGAATAATCCTATCCGTAGGAACTATCCTAACCCTCATACGCAATGAGAAAATATACCAAGCCCACAAGCATACCCACCCAACAAACAAAATAAGGTATATCATCTCACAGCTAATAATCCTAACCCTATACACCTCATCACTAATCCTGGTATCCTACACATATAATAATACTAACATATAATAATACTAAAAAATTATGAAATCACTAATCCTACTCATCGTAACGATCTGGCTTCTAATCCTAAATGAAGAAGCCTACCTAACAAAGAGATTCATCTACAGAATGAATCTAATCGTAATCCTTTTAGTATATGCCTTCATACAGGTATACCTAATCGAATAAATACCCACAAGGTACCTGGAATAAATACCGGGTACCTCCCACACCACCCAACACAAAAATAAAACAAAATCATACTAACGCTAACTATGTTACATAATACCTAACTAAGGTACATAATATAATACCTATCCCCTCTATAACTAATATACCATCTATTAATATAATAATACCTAATACATATATCAAGGTACCTCACCGGGGGTTTTGGGGATTTAGGCAAACAAGGCTAGGCAAACTTACCTTACTATACAAAGCCACTCAACTCCACTCAACTCACCATATAGCCACTATACCATATAGCTCTACTACACACTTTAAAGGCAAACTCAAAAAGGCCTAAAAAGGTACAAATAAATCCGACCATTAGGGGCCCCTAAATCCGATTGCCTTGAGTACCCTTTATATGTATTATATTATAGATTGCATTCAAGGTAATTCGAAGGTAGGGGGATTATATAATACAGATATGTTATGTAGCTTCTATGTATGTAGGTAGTATAGCTTTAGTACATCGTCGATTAATGGCCATCACTAATTAGCCTTGATTACCTTCACCAAGTTATTATATTATGTATTATATAATAAGTATTGGGTTGGGGATTAGGTAAATAGGATATTAGGTTTTAGGGCTAAATGGTTTATAGGATTTAAGGCCTTCAAGGGGCATATTTAGGTAATATTCCTAGTAACTCTGTATTTTATTTGCTTAGTATTTATATTATGGATATTTGCAGAACTCTAGGACAATTTTGTGATTTAGGGGTACCTAGATTGCCTAGAGCCATTAGGTATTATATAATATATTAGTTATAGGTAGGGAAGGTAAATGGCAATCTCCATTCATGGCCCCGAGGATTTAGGTAAATATAATTCAAGGCCCTTAATAACCTACGAAGGCAATTAGGGTTATTGCATATATAATATATTATATTTATATTTGCAGTAAGAAAATAAAATAATAATCACTTAAAACCCATTACCTATGAACACTAAAGAATTATCAAACCGATTAACACAAATCGTACAAGGCATTACTAATACTCAACCTATTGGGATTAAGGCTACTATCGAGGTTTTCCTTGAAGAATTTGACCCAAGCCAGAACTATCTTCTTCTCTCTATTTCAGATATAGAAGGCTATGAGACCCAATTTATCGAATTCGAGATTTGGGACAAAAATGATGGTCCTATACCCGGTATAAAACTTTTCAAGGATTTCAACATTTACCTTGAACGAGAATATTGCGAATACTAACCAATTAACCCAGGCCTAACTAAGGTTCTGGGTTTTTACTTAGCCTAACTTAGTAAGCCCTTATAGGCTATCCTAATCTCTATAGGCTTACCATAGTCCCTATATGGCCTTATTGAATTAGGACCTAATAGGTTTATAGAGGGCAATAATAGGGATATAGCTAATCGGCCTTAATTCTTTATCACCTTAGTCCATTAATGGCCTTATCAATATACAGGTATATAATACACTCTCAAGAGGACAGGCATAGGCCATATAGGATTATCCATATACATATCATATATGCCCACTACAAGGCGTGTGAAGATTACCCTTGTGAACCCCCAAAATTAAGTGCAAATATTAAGTGCACAATATTTTCTATTTTATGAATTTTTCACAAAAATAATTTTGAAAATAAAATTATTCATTTTCTCAAAAATTTTTCTTGAAAATGTTTGTAGATTAAAATAAAGTTCGTATCTTTGCAATGTGAGAAAAACAAAGCGATATTTGAATGAATTTTTATTTAAAACTTTTTAAGAAAATAATTTTCTAAAAATTTTGTAGATTAAAAAATAGTTCTTATATTTGCAATACAGAAATGAAACAAATAATACCTTATTAGAATAGTTAAAAAAGCCTTGAAAGTCTATTTGAAAAGGTAATAAAAATAATTAATAATAAAACTTTCAAGCATTTTATTATGAAAAATCAAATTAACAAAGTGAATGTAGAAAAAGCAAGTGCAAACGCAAAAGCAAATAGTTTAATTGCTTTAGACGTATTGAGAAGCGTTAAAGAAAAAAACGCGGGTCTTTTCAAAACTTCTTTAGGGACAAAAACAGAAATTTACAAAAAAGAACTTTTTGAGGGTGCAAACGAAAAGCAAATCAAATCGTTACGCAAAAAGTTTAGAAATGTAACTTTCAATTTTCTTTCCACGATTGCAAACAATGCAGATAAAAAACTAATTGAGGGCTTTATAGACTTTTATAAACAAGTCTATACATTAAATGATTTTTCATTTAATTCTATTGCAAGCGAAAACACTAAAGAAGAAAAGAAAGAGATATTAATAAAAGGGCTTGAAATTGTGAAAAAATCAATGAAGTAAAACAAAATCAGATAAGGAGTAAAATTTTACTCCTTATCATAAAAATAAAATTATTATGTTATTAATTTTGTTTGTTATCTTATTAGCTGTTTTTGTTAGTGCTTTATATGTAGTTTATATTCTTTTAAAGTCAAATCATAGAATAATATCTACTATTATTGACGTGCAAACTTTTCAATTAATTAATGCAGAGCAATTTCTATTGATTGAACAAATAAGCATGAACTATTTAAATGAAGTTGAATATACAATTTATAAAAAATTTTCTTTTAAAACTTTTTTACTATACTTATGTTATTGTTTAAATGAACAATTTAAAGAAAATTTAAATAATCATTTAGTAGATAATTAAGAAAGCAAAGGGACAAATAAAAGTTTGTCCCTTACTTTTTATTTTTGAATGTTAAATTTAACGTAACCGTACGCCCCATTTAGTACCAGGAAATTTTAGGCTTTCGCATTAAGGGGTACCTTGAAGGCAAATTACATATTTTACTACCCCACAAAAATCACTCTTCGTGATAAGGGCATGCCCAGATATCCCACACCACAACACACAAAGAAACCAGAGAATAAAACATCCCTGGCTCTCATCCACCTTATCCCTCTGGCAGATTACAATATCAAAGTTCTTTCTATAAACCAAAAACTTATAAAGATATGGAAGAAAAAACATTATTCAAACTAGCACGTGCAATTACAGATACAGGTACAGATACTGTATCTTCAAAAGGTGGTACTGTAACCTACCGTTTCACTTCCCTCAAAAGGAAACTGGTAAATGGCAAAGTAGTCTCAACCTCTACACCCTCTTGTACTTTGGGCTCAGCCTCCGTAAGTTGGGCTACTTGGGGAGGAGTTACCGTTGGAGATGGTTACTTAGATGTAAAAATTAACTATTCAGAAAATACTGGGTCCTCAAGGTCTACTACAGTAACATTTGACCAGGATGGATCTGGTAACAAAATCAATCTAACAGTAACTCAGGAATCCGGTATTACCTATACTGGATACATAAAAATGGTTTCAAACACACTGCCTTTAGGTAGTAATAAAGATGATACTGCTGAAATTCTTGTGACGGCATATTTAAATGGTAGTGATGGGTCTAAAAAGCCAGAAACTCCCCATGTGGGTAGTGCTCCCGATTGGTGCGCAGTATCCGTTGCCCCTTTTGGTACTCTTGAGAACTATTACATATTATCCCTGACCGCTTTATCGAGTAATCAAACTGGAGCTCCTCGTAAAGGGCATATCTTCTTAACCTGTGGGGATGCTAACTTGAGTATACCAGTAACTCAAACTACGCCTCAAACTACGGCTAAAATTACAAATAACATCACAATAAGGGTATTTAAAAGCCCAACCTCTAGCACCTCTGCCAGTTGTGATATAATGTCAGATCAACTAGTAGAAAGCAAGATAACCTTTAGATTACAGATTCAATATGGTGTATCATCTGGTGATGTAAGAGAATATATTTATACTTTAGCCAAAGGTAGTGCAATTTCAAGAAATACCTTTGCCATTCAAAATGGGGCTAATCCTCGAATAGTAGATTATGGTTATTCTCCTCAAGAAGACTCTAAGTACATATATAGTATATATATAATGTATAATTAATTCAGTAGGCTAATTAGTAACCCACATACCCAAAATATCAAAGCTAAAGTATATGCAACAGAATACCTATGCCAGGGATACCAGCAAGTAATATAAGAATCTACTTTTAGTATTTCTGGATGTTCTTCTTCGTATTTTTTATCCTCTTCTCTAGCATTATATTTAGCCAAGATGAAGAAGGGTAAGAATACGAGGAAGATTATTAGAGCAACTGGGAACAAGAGTAGGAGAAGAATCTCCCACCCTTGCATTGATGATCCAGCATAATTACCATCTCTGTCAAAAAAGTATCTCATAGTAATTTGTATTTTATGTATCTGATTAATAGATAAATTGGAAATAGAGGTAATACTATCCATACCGAGATGAATAAAACGAGAGAGTGTATTTTGTGAGTATAGGGTAAATAATCCAAGCAAGCCCTTACAAAAAATACCGTGAACGGTAAGCATACCAAATAAATTATTGCTAATACAGTAGTCATTGTTCTTTGAGGTATTTGTTAATAATCTTGGTAAGCTTCTTATCAAATTCAATCATCATATCGAAAGCTTTCGAATCTTTCATACTTCTAATTTCCTTATCAAGGAGTTCTATGTTTCTCTTGATTGAGAAATAGGCCTTGTATGCAAGGAATACTCTTTCATTTTCTTCGGTGAGTGGAAGAATTTCCCCCTTTTGCCCATCCAATCTTGGATATGTATCATCAGGGCCCAAGGTTCTTGCAACT
>ULNG01043889.1_pt1 | contig 18672 bp, 20 predicted proteins | sample 1951861 | NCBI WGS metagenome assembly ULNG01 (sample SAMEA4835571, study PRJEB28245) | human gut metagenome | biome: gut microbiome; material: fecal sample | place: Denmark | collected 2008 | reverse complement strand
AAGTAGAAGAAAGGACAACCGTATCCCGGCTGTCCTTTCTTTTATTAGTTTATTATTATATTGGGGAAAATGTGAAAAATGATAAAACCAAACTATTTTAAATACTTATAAAAAATCCTTCACTGATGCATAAATGCCATCTGCATCAAGTCCGTATTTTTTAAGCAAAGCTACAGCCGGACCTGACTCACCAAAGCAGTCCTGTATGCCTATTGTCTTTACCGGTGTTGGAGCCTTACGCGAAAGTGTCTCACATACCGCGGCTCCAAGTCCGCCTATTACAGAGTGCTCCTCCACGGTAACCACCCTGCCGCATTCCTTTGCTGCAGCTACAACAAGTTCCTCATCAAGAGGCTTGATAGTGTGTATATTTATGACCTTTGCATTTACGCCATCTGCTGCAAGCTTTTCTGCCGCTGCAAGTGACTCTGCCACGCACAGACCTGTAGCTATGATAGCTACATCCGTGCCCTCACGGAGTGTAACACCCTTTCCGATTTCAAATTTATACTCTGCATTGTCATTTATTATCGGTGTTGCAAGACGGCCAAACCTCATGTATACAGGGCCCTCATGCTCATAAGCTGCCTTTACGGCGGCTCTTGCCTCTATATCATCGCTTGGGTTTATTACAACCATGCCTGGAATTGCTCTCATGAGTGCAATATCCTCGTTGCACTGGTGGGTGGCTCCATCCTCTCCTACCGAAATACCTGCGTGTGTCGCACCGATTTTCACATTGAGATGAGGATATCCAATAGAGTTTCTCACCTGCTCAAACGCACGACCTGCCGCAAACATGGCAAATGAACTGGCAAATGGCACCTTTCCCGTAGCCGCAAGTCCTGCAGCAATACCCATCATATTGCACTCTGCGATACCACAGTCTATGTGACGATCTGGAAATTCCTTTTTGAAGATGGCTGTCTGTGTGGCAGCCGCAAGGTCAGCATCAAGAACATATACGTCATCGTGCTCCTTTGCAAGCTCTACAAGTGCATTTCCGTAGCTGACACGTGTGGCGATTTTCTTTACTTCTGACATAATGCTTCACCTTCCTTTCTCAGATCCTCCATGGCAACTGCATACTCCTCATCATTAGGAGCCTTGCCATGCCAGCCGACCTGATTTTCCATAAATGAAACACCCTTGCCCTTTACGGTATGTGCTATAATTGCCGTCGGCATACCCTTTGTATTTCTTGCCTCTTTAAATGCGTCAGCAATCTGATCCATGTCATTTCCATCCTTCAGGTCAATCACATGGAAATTGAATGCCTTGAATTTCTCACCAATAGGATATGGTGAGCAAACCTGATCCACCGGTCCATCAATCTGAAGTCCGTTGTTATCAACTATAACAACAAGGTTATCAAGCCTTCTGAAGCCCGCAAACATGGCAGCCTCCCAGACCTGTCCCTCCTGAATCTCGCCATCGCCGAGAAGTGTATATACTCTGTAATCATCATTTGTAAGCTTTGCAGAAAGTGCCATGCCCACTGCCGCAGAAATGCCCTGTCCGAGCGAACCGCTTGACATATCCACACCCGGGATATGCTTCATGTCAGGATGTCCCTGCAGATATGATCCCAGATGTCTGAGTGTCTTTAAATCCTCAACCGGAAAATAGCCTCTCTGCGCAAGTGTAGAGTAAAGTCCCGGAGCCGTGTGTCCCTTTGAAAGCACAAAACGGTCTCTATCCGGCTTTTTAGGATTCTTTGGATCAATGTTCATCTCCTCAAAATACAGATATGTAAATATATCTGCTGCAGAAAGTGAGCCGCCCGGATGTCCCGCCTTTGCAGAATGCACAGCCGTGACGATACCCTTCCTGACTTCATTTGCTGTAATCTGAAGCTCTAATTTGTTCATTTTGTTCTCCTGTTAAATCTATGACATGAAATAAAATATTTATACCTGTCTTTGGTTTATAATATCTAATCCCCAAATACAGCTCTGTAATCAGCCTGGAACTTCTCGATTCCCTGATCTGTAAGCGGATGCTTTGTCATCTGCTCAATAACCTTGTAAGGAATTGTTGCGATATCAGCTCCTGCAAGTGCACAGTCTGTGACATGAATCGGGTTTCTGATTGAAGCTGCAATAATCTCTGTGTCATATCCATAGATATCAAAAATCTCAGAAATCTGTCTGATCAGCTCAATGCCCGGCTGGCTGATATCATCAAGTCTGCCAAGGAAAGGTGAAACATATGTAGCACCTGCATTTGCAGCAAGAATTGCCTGATTTGCTGAAAAAATAAGAGTAACGTTTGTCTTGATGCCCTCTGATGAAAGTACCTTGACAGCCTTAAGTCCCTCAACTGTCATAGGAATCTTAACTACCATGTTTGGATGAATAGCTGCGATTTCACGTCCTTCTTTTATCATGCCCTCTGCATCAACTGTTGTTGCTTTTACCTCTCCGCTTATCGGTCCGTCAACGATAGATGTGATTTCTTTAATTACCTCATTGAAGTCTCTGCCCTCTTTTGCGATGAGTGAAGGGTTTGTTGTAACTCCACAGATGACTCCCATATCGTTTGCTTTCTTAATGTCCTCGACATTTGCTGTATCTACGAAAATCTTCATTTAATAATACCTCCGCCTTATATAATTTGTGTTTGCTTTTATTTGTTGATATAAATATAACACTTTAAAAGAAAAAATACAATAGCAAAAGCAAATAAAAGTAAAAATAAATATAATTAAATGACATCAAATAAAAAAAAGCATAAGCAATCGAAAGCACTAGCTTTATTTACTTATTTGAGTTATTATATATTTATGCAATGCTTTGTGATAAAAATATGTACGCAAAAATACAACAGAAATCAAAAGAAAGAGGAAAATCTATGCTGCAATTAGAAAGACAACAAAAGATTCTCGATTATTTAAAAGAAAACCGCAAGGCCACCACCAATGAGCTCAGCGAGCTGCTTGGTGTATCGACCACAACAATAAGAACAGATTTAAACCAGATGGATAAGGAAAAGCTTCTGACAAAGACCCACGGCGGTGCTATCTACAAGGATAAAACCCATGACATGACTGATTTAACCTCGAGGGCCTACCTGTTCCATGACCGCGCCCTGGAAAACAAGGAAGCTAAAGAGGAGATTGCAAACGAGGCGATAAAACTCGTAAGTGACCATATGTGTATATTCCTTGATGCCAGCTCCACAGCCTACACTCTCGGCATGAAGCTTTCAGGCTTTACAGAGCTGACCGTCATCACCAATGGCATCAATCTGGCTTTAGAGCTAAAGGATATCCCAGGTGTCACAGTCATCCTGACAGGCGGTATCGTAACCAGTGCATCCGCTTCCATAGAAGGACTGCTTGGCGCTGATTTACTCAAAAAGATACACACAGATATCGCGTTCGTGTCAGCAAGAGGCTTCTCTGTAGAAGATGGACTGACTGATTTCAGTATATACGAGGCTGATTTAAAGCACATGTGTATCAAGGCCTCCGCTAAAACTGTGGCTCTTGTAGACCACACCAAGTTTGATACCACATCCATATCCAGCTATGCATCGCTTGATGACATCAATATGGTAATCACCGACTCCGGTATCTCACCTGAGACAGCAGATATATATGAGAAGGCCGGCACTGATATTGTTATATCCGGAATATAAATGAGACAATATAGCCATATAAAAGTAAAAGTATAAGTACAAATATAACTATAACTATAAATATAAGTACAAATATAACTATAACTGTATATATAGATCCATTAAAAATGACACGCAACGTTTTACGGCTGCGTGTCATTTTATAGTTGTCTTATACGCTTAAAGCATCAGACTATCTTATATGCATTTCTACCCTTTTCCTTCACATCATTGAGCACTTCATCCACCGTCTTAAACAGCCTAGAAAACTCATCCGGCACCTTTACATCCGGGGCGGTAACATATGCCTGTGATACAGTCAGATACTCATCCACCTTAGAGCTCTCATGAAGTATCTGTTTTTTGGCAAGCTCAAGTCTTATATGCTCGGCTATATTTTTAATGATATCCTCATCCGTTTCCTGCAGGATTATGTAGAATTCATCACCATAGAAATGATACCCCATTCCCTTATCTTTGATGCTCTCATTTATTATGGATGACAATTCTTTTAGCACTGCATCACCGGTGACTCTGCCACTGTTTCTGTTAAATGACTTGAAGAAATCTATATCCACTACTCCAAACGTGATTCCTGCACCATCTGAATCCTGATTTTTGCTCACAAGCTTTTCAAAATCGTTTCGCATCTTGAACTTATTGCCCATGCCTGTAAGCATATCTGTGTAGTTGAGTCTGACTGCCTTACGGCGCTCATACTCAGTCTCCTGAAGCTGAAGCTTAAGGTCGATTGTATCACCAAGACGCTTTATCTGCTCCTTCACCTGCATAGAGTGGAGATTTGCGTAATATACGCACAGCTTGTTGTACGCCTCTGTATCACCCATGGCGCTCTCATATTTCATCCACATCTTGACACAGGTCTTCTGGAAAAACAAATTTTCTGTTTCAATAGCAAAGCGTTCATACTCCACAATAACCTTTTTCCATGCATCGAACTCCCCCATATTCATAAATAGATTGCAAAGGCTTAGTATCTCAAGTACATAATTGGCAGAATTGATATTGTTTATCGCACCCTCAACCAGCTCTTCCACATGATCTCTGACCTCATCCTCATTTCCCATCTTCCATAGCATATGTGCCTGTGACATATCTATCAGAAATCTGTTTTTATCACTGCCAGCTATCTCATTAAAGAGTATCGCGTCAGAAAAATGCTTTTCTGCCTTTTCAAACTCATTAATTCCCGTGTATGATATGCACAGATTCAGATGAAGCATGAGAAGTTCCTGATAATAGCTATCCCTCTCTCCATGCAGCGGTGGCTTGCACAGCTCCAGTGCTTCGTTGAAATATCTGATAGCCTTTTCATACAATCCAAGCTCCATATAGAGTGAGCCTATATTATTGTTTACAAGCATAATTATCTCTGTTGAGCCCTGCTCCACAGCTACATCCATAGCCTCTAGGTAGCAGTCAATTGACATGCTTAAGTCTCCAATAGATGCATATATGACTCCCATAAAATTGACAGTCTTTGCCATCTGCTCATATGCGCCACAGCTCTTATAAAGACCGGCTGTCTCCTGTGCCTTATTCTCTGCCAAAAAAAGCTTATTCTCGCCAAATAAGGCTGCTGCCTCATCCATACATCTGTCTGCCTTTTGCAATATACCCATAAAAACCCTCCTATAGATGACAATACAATCTATTTCTCAGCAAGATACTGCTTATATCCAACCTGTTTCAGTTTCGCATCCTTTGCTACAACCTGAGCCTTCATATCTGCTGTATACTTTTTGATCTTCTCAAGGATTGCATCATCACCTGCTGCGAGTATCTTTGCTGCAAGGATTGCTGCATTTTTCGCACCGTCAATTGCAACTGTGGCAACAGGCACTCCAGGTGGCATCTGCATGATTGAGAACACTGCATCCATTCCATCCAGATTCTTTCCTGAAAGCGGTACTCCGATAACAGGAAGTGCAAAAAGCGCTGCACACATTCCCGGAAGTGCTGCTGCCATTCCCGCTCCTGCTATTATTACCTTTACATCTCTCTCCTCAGCGCCTCTTGTCCACTCAATAAGCTCATCCGGCTCACGGTGTGCCGAGATGATAGTGAGCTCATACTCTATGCCGAGCTCTTCAAGCATATCTGCTGCCTTACTCATCACCTTTAAATCTGAGTCGCTGCCCATAACTATTCCAACCTTTGCCATTTTATCCTCCTTATATGTCTAACAATTATTTACTTTCTGCATCAAGCGTATCGAGCGGTTTGTTCAACTCTTCTACGCCCTCAAGCACAAATCTGCCATCTCTTATTATATCACATGTTGAGCCATCGTGTCGAATAACTGTGATGGCTCCAAGCTCATCGTATGGTATTGTGATATCCGTGTGGCAGTTGAAATATGCCTTTGATATATCCTCTTTTCTGCGGATGGAAACTGAATTGTCCCTGGCAATGATTGCTTTTCCGTCAGGGTTGTATGTCATATTGTCCTCATCGTATGTGTAGCAGGTATCACCCACTGCAAAGTGCGGTCCTGTCTTCTCTGCTATGAGAATAGGCATCTTTGCCGCGATATCGTATACTCTTGCCATACGGTAGGCTGTCGTATTGGTGCCTATGGCAAACTCACCCATAGGCAGTGTGTCGTGATGGAAAAGCACATTGTCTGATATATACTTTCTGTTTTCTTCCTCATCCTCAAAATTGGTACATGTATATTTATCAATCATGCCATCCTTAAAGTCGATTTCCAGATTAAGGAAATTAAGCTCATTAAGATATACCTGACTGACATGCAGCTTACCGTTTGTGCCCTCTAACACCGGTGAAGTAAACACCTCTCCGACAGGGATATTTACATCAGCCACACAGTTTTCAAAAGCCGTCTCCTTCGAAGGCTCCTTAAGCTCATGAATCTTGACATACAAATCTGTCCTGTTGCCGTTTGTACCGACGATATGCACCCTGTCTGCTGTATCGAGCACATCTATGATTTTCTGCTGCATATCCCTGTAGAGTGCATAATCAAGAGTATTAATCTTTACAGTCTCCGTAAAAATTTCCTTATAATCAGGTCCGATTGCAGCACACGGATAGGCGATGATCGTAAAGCTTCTGTCCTCGCTGTGGATATAGCTGTTCATATACTGTGAGCGCACGCTTGTCATATGGACTACAAGCTTCTGTTGCTCATCATTAAAGTGCGCAGCCTCCTTCTTTGAAACCGGAGCAAACGGCTCCTCTCCAAATATCTCTATGACAGCCGGTCCTCCACATTTGCATGCTACATCCTTCATTCTCTCAAGTGCATTGTGCATGCACTCAAGACGATACTCCACATATGCCTTGTCAAGCCACAGTGCCATATCCTCCTTGTGGTCATAGTCAAACTGCTTATTGACCGATGTGGAAAATGGTCTCATGGCAGGCTTCATACCCATTTTCTCAAAATTCTTTAATGCTGCTCTTATCATACGCTCAAAGCCTAGCGGATAAAGCACCTGAACCACCGACTTCTTTGAGATATCCTTGTTGCAGGTAATAAAGCCAATGCGGTATCCTTCTGTATAGGTATCTGCCATGGCCTGTATCTCCTCATCTGAAAATGAAGCCAGATGCGCTCTGCCGGCGCGCTCATTCTCTCCGACATACAGTCCATAAGAATACAGATAATCATCATTTGACAAATCTGCCTCATTTACAATCTCTGTATAGTAATCATAAGCCGGGTCAAGGAGTGCCCTGTTGTCATCCTCTGCAAAAATCTCCTCATAATCATGCATGAACGAATATATACAGCCCCTTATCTCATCAGGACTCAGCTCATTAGCATTCTCAAAATAATTGTAAAGCTCTACAATAAGCTCTGCATAAATGCAGAGATACTTTATATCCCCCTGATAGATATGTGTAATGCTTCCGGCAATTTTTGCATATACAGCCGATAAAAGCTGACCATACTCATCTCCGAGCACCTTTACGGCGTATGCCGGGTTGGCATAGCTTTTCTCATAATTTTCTTTATCAAACTGTGAATAGAATAAATCGTTAAATTCCTTATCTGCGTTATGGTTTTTAATAGTGTTGATGCACTTTGCCGCACTTCTGAAATAATCTGCAAAAGCCGGCTCTATCGCAGGCTCTCTGACGATCTGTTCTATCCGCTCCTCCACAAGCTCTAATCGCTCTGCGTAAAGCTCATTGGAGAGCTCATAAATCTCTTTATAACTCATATATCCCTATAATCTTTCTTTCATATAATAAAACCTGCAGCATATGTTCCTCCCCAGCTGATTACCGCTATGAGTGAAAAAAACACTGCCAACCGTGGAAACGTCATGAATGATTCCTCATCAAAGAGGCTTCTGATGGCAAACCCGAAATCTGCCAGAGATATGCCAAGCATCAATATACCGGCACTGCCATAGTACATAGACAGATTGCCCTCTCCTCTGAATGCCGCATTCAAAAAAACTATATATACAATCTCTATGAGGATAGCCACAACAAGTGCAGCTATCCCCCTCTTAGATTGCTTCTTTTCCGTAAACTTATACCTGTTACGTTTTCTTCTGCCAAGCAATTTATATTCTCCTATTTGCAGCCGTACTGCTTATAGTACTCATCTATAGCTGCTTTGATTGTGTCATCAATGACTACTCTGCCATCATGCTCTCTGTTGTAGAGATACTCTGTGACCTCTGCCATTGTGACGATTGACTTGCCCTCAAAGCCGTACTTCTCATGAATCTCATCGAGCGCGCTTACCTTGCCGCCCTGTCCGACTTCCATTCTGTTAAGGCTCACCATAAGGCCTACGATTGTAACATCTGCAGCTCCTCTTACCTTTGGAACTGTCTCCTCCATTGATTTGCCGGATGTGGTGACATCCTCTATCATGACTACTCTGTCGCCATCCTTAAGCTTGCTTCCAAGGAAGCCTCCCTTGTCTGCACCGTGATCCTTTGCCTCTTTTCTGTCTGAGCAGTAGCGCACCTCTTTGCCATAGAGTTCATGGTATGCGATAGCTGTTACCACTGCAAGCGGAATTCCCTTGTATGCAGGTCCGAATAATACATCAAAGTCATCTCCGTAGTTTGCATGGATAGCCTTTGCGTAGTACTCTCCGAGTCTCTTAAGCTGTGAGCCTGTCACATATGCTCCCGCATTCATGAAAAATGGTGATTTACGGCCGCTCTTTAATGTGAAATCACCAAATTTCAGCACGTCACTCTCCACCATAAAGTCTATAAATTCCTGCTTATACTGTTCCATTTTATCTTAAAACCTCCTGTTTATAAGGCTTTCACGCCTTTATTATTGTCTCAAATTGCTTTACTACACACTTTTTACACACTTTACACCGCTTCCATCTTCCTCATCTCGTCAAACAAGGTATCATCTGTTACGTGACAATACAAATCCATTGTCAGCTGTAAGGAGCCATGTCCGAGAAGCTTCTGCACGCTCTTAGGCTGCATTCCGTTCTCGATTGCCCTTGTTGCAAAGGTGTGACGGAAACAATGAGGAGAGAACCTCTCAAATTCCGGGTGTTCCTTCTGAATTCGTCTCGTTGTTACATCCATACATTCCTGTACGATGAACTGCTGTGTAGGTCGATTGTTTCTGGTTACGAAAACCAGATTCTTGTATTCGTCCTGTGCTGTTTGTGCGTTCTTAAGCAGAATCTCCTGCCCGCGAACTCTTTGTTTTTTCAGAGCTTCCATAGCTCTTGTTGTTAAGGGAATGGTTCGCTTGCTGTTATGCGTCTTGGTATCATGCCATTCAAAGACATATTTGCCATCCTTGCGGAAATAGCATAAGGAACGTCTGACGTGTACAACCTTCTTTTCAAAGTCTACATCAGACCACTGAAGCCCCATCAACTCACCAATACGCATTCCTGTGTCGATTGCCACTACATATAAATTGTAGTAGAATGTGTCCTTCGCAACAACATTGAGTGCCTTTTCATCCTCATACTGTTCGTTTCTAAGCTTCTGTCTTACCTCATTCAGCGTCTTTGCGTAAACCGTCTGCTTCTTGCCAAAACGATTCACGAATCTTCCCTGATAAAGACCATCCTTTCTCTGTGATAAGCCTTTACCTAATTCTTTACCATTAAGGGATTTACCCATTTATGCCTCCTTCCTAAGTGTAGAATAGGAAGGATTCCAAATATCGTCCCTATTCTACCATAAAACCTTACAATTATCAATCCGTTTCAAAAATTGAATTCTCATTTTGAAACTCCTCCGTGTTCTTATTTATGAAAGAATCTGATTCAGTAACCAGTGGTCTAATCTGCCCTTATGAGCATATAGTCTGTTACCGATTCTTACCGTGAAACCATTGGCCGGATTGGAAAGCAATTCTCTTGCTTTCGTCTGTCCAATACCAAGGTACTCACACATTTCCTTTACATTTAATAACGCTCTTGTATCAAGTTCTGTTTTCATGGTAGTCCTGCCTCCTCTCGTAATATTCTCATTAACCACCTTCTTTCCTACCCGCAATAAGCGGTTCCTAAAGTAAGATTGTTCCAGTACTCTTAGTTTGGTTTTCTACGTATCCACTGTCTGGATTCTTTAGCACCGATTTCTCACTACTGAAACCTGCCTGTGGGCCTCTCCTGCGCGAGATCATCTCCCACCCTTGACGGAAGTGTCTGTTCTTTGCTCCGCTTAAATTGCTTTAAGTATCATCGCAAAGTCCGTTGACTGTGAATACAACTCATGAAGTTTTCAATGTACAGTTAAAACATTTCGATATTCTTGTAGAACATAAGTTTGTTTTGTGTTATGATTGTTGTAGCCGATTTGCTTCATTTCTGATGCCGCCCGGCTACGTTTTGTAAGTTAATTGTAGTAAAATATAGAGAATAAAATAATTGACGGTCACTTGACCGCGACTTGACATAGAAACTTTTCAAAGAATGAAAATATAGAAAGACAGATAAGATAGATAGCGGGATTGATAAATCCTCTCTGAAAGGAGCACACAGATGAGAAACAGACTGACCTTCGCCAATGTGATTGGTGTATTATTGGAAAATAAAAAGAAAACCTACCCGCAGCACCAGCTTGTACGCAGTCTGTTCTCTGCATATCTGGATGATACTCTGACAGCTTCGGAATTAATCGCAGATGACACGACGATGTACAGCCGCTGGTGCAATGGCGCCCGCCCGATTCCTATAGATATCCTAAAGACTTATGAAGATGAGGATGAATGGGATACGATGGAGGATGATTTCAGAGATAAGATTATTCCGAACCTGTTGAACGAAGCACAGGCTCGAATCCAGATGGAGGAATTGATTACAGACAGTATAAAAACCATCGGGCAGGAAATGGCTGATGCACTGATTCAGGAGCCGGATAATGCAGCCTTTTTCTGCTCTGTGGTAAGATATGCGATTTTGAATGACCATAGCACAGGTGCGCTCTATTCTCCCGACCTTTCGGAAGTGATTCTTTGCAATAAGCTTCCCTCCTGCAATCAGGCATTCATTGGACGAAAGGATGAGATAAAAGCAATCGCATCCCATCTTTCCAATCAATCCGTCTTATTCATTACTGGTATGGCAGGCATTGGAAAAAGCGAAGTTGCCAAAGCCTATGCACAGACGAACCGTAAAAAGTACACCAATATCATTTATCTGTATTACACCGGTGATTTGAGAAAAGACATCGCAAACCTTACATTTGCAGATGATTCCGTAGAAATGAATGAGGAAGTCCGTTTTCAGAATCACTATAAGGTGATGCAGAGACTCCACACAGATACACTGCTGATTCTAGACAACTTCAATGTGCTTCCAAAGGACGAACCCTTCTTAAAGGAACTGATGAAGAATGATATGCAGCTATTGATTACCAGCAGATGCAAACTTAAGAATTATGATTCTATAGAAATAAAGGAATTGGATAAAGAAAAAGAACTGACAGAACTGTTCTACAAGCATTGTCCTTCTGCAAAACGTGATCCGGACAGTGTGTCTGCCATTATAGAAGAAGTGAACTGTCATACCCTGACTGTCTGCATGGCTGCTCTTACCTTAGAAGCCAGCGGCATGGAACCGGAAGAATTGTTACAGGAGCTGCGTTCCTGCGGTATCGGGCAGAACATGGAAGAAATCGAGGTATTCAAGGATGATGAATTCTCCTATGCCAGTATGATAGGACACCTTCGCATGTTGATGAAGCTTAATAGATTAAATGAGGACAGTATTGATATCCTCCGTAACCTCTCACTCCTGCCGGTATCAGGAGTTTATAAAAGTGCGTTCAAAATGTGGCTGGAACTGGATTCTCTCAAAAATGTTAATGAGCTGATACGCTATGGCATTATCAGTGAAGATACCGAAAATAAGACGATTGCACTCCATCCTCTCATTCAGGAAGTGGCAATCGCAGAGACCATTCCAACCGTATCAGACTGCCATGTGATGTTAAATCACCTGCATTTGATTTGCCTTGCTCACGGTCTGGATGTATAAAAAGACCGGTGACTGTCATGGAATGTCTGAAAAGCATCAACAGACACATCATCCTAGATAACAGGGCTTACTATCTACTGTTCTTACAGGATATGTACCCTTACTTTGACAAATATCTAGATACCGATTATCTGTCGGAGCTGGTAGAACGTATAGAATATGTGATGAATCTTATGAATGATTCGGGCAAGTCGGATGAAACGAGTAAATCGTATAATTCAGATAAATCAGGCACACCAGATATTACGCAAGAAACCAACCACATTTCTGCCTGTGACAAAGCATTATTATTAGATTACAAAGCACAGCTTCTGTTCCCACGCAAGGAATATGATAATGCCATTAAGAAATATAAAAAGGCGATTGCCCTCATGGAAAATTACCATAAGACCAATACTGCGGATGCCCGTTCCGCCAATCTGCTTTCAAACCTGCACAACAACCTCTCTACAGCTTATCTGTTCCGGAAGAAACTGGAAGAAGCCGTATCAGAACTCAAGACAGCTTTCACAGTACGCAGGGAATATGCCAGTCTTGGATTGATAGAGAATAATGATACCCTGCAGCAGACACTCTCACTTGCTAACATGCTGGTGCAGAATAAGGAATATGATTCTGCTCTGGAAATTATTGATTTCTGTGAATCCACCATTGATGAAGTTATGGGTAGAAATAACCTTGATTATGGTATGTGCGAGTTCTATCGTGGTGTCATTGCTTATACCCGTTCTCAGCCTGTGATAGCAGAACAGCACCTGCTTAACGCAGATGCCGTCTTTCATGCTGTTATGAACGAGAACCCTGATAATGATTATTCCAAAAGTACTGCTCGTTATTTGTATAGTTTGTATATGAGATGGGGAAAGAAAGAGCTTGCGGAGCAATATAAAAAAATACTAATCAGCACGCATTAGGTATTGCCATAACAATGATACATATAGTCAGAACACACCCAAATATCAGCATAACGGGTAACGAGGTCATAGAAAACTTGTAGGCTCGGCTGCTGTCCTTTGTTATCGATATTCGCAAGATAGCGCGGGGAGATATATAACTCGTCGCTTACTTTTTTGCGACTTTCTCCGTATTCGTTTCTCGCGGCTTTAATGGCAGCCCCGAAAGCCTTAAAATCATATATTGATACTGGTCTTTTTGCTATAATCATTCACCCTATTACATTTTACTGTTCCCCTTTCTATCTGTTTCTTTGTGCCTGTGCTTCCACCAAAGGATAAACGGAAGAAGCAGAACCAGCACCACTATTAAAAAAATGATTAAAAAGTAATCTCTCGTTCAGCTTCACTCCCTTTCCTCTTTCTTTAAATAAATAACTTATTTCATATTTACTATACATAAATTATATATTATATATAATTTATTATCAATATTCCTATTAAATAATTATCTTGACAATGCAAGTACAATCACATTTTTCTGTTATATCATTATTGCGTTTATAAATTTACAGAATTTTTCATTTTTTACATGACAAAATATTGACAATATGCTATGACGACTTATGTAAACCATTGATTTTTCAAAGAAAGCGAGGTATTGCCTATGATGAAAAAACATTTTAAGAAACTTGTAAATCTTGCACTTACTGCTGTTATGGTTATGGGAATGTCTACAACGACATTTGCAAAAGAATCTAATAATATCTCAAATGATACTGTAACAAAAACTAACAATATAATTTACTCCCCAGAATTTCCAGATGCTTATATTGTAACAGAAACATCACCTGCACCTAATAACTATTCACTTAACAACGAATCAAAGCAACTTGATACGATAACAGCAACAGTTTTTGTAGAAGAAACTCTTGCTACCGATAAAAATGAAGATATTTATGTTTCTAATAGTCGTCTTTTATCTAAAGACGAAGTTGAAAATATTGGTATTGATAATTTCTCCAACATTAACACAATGTCTACAAGTCGTGCTGCTAAAAGAACCTATGGAAAATTAACACTTACTTTTTCTGGTTCTCAATCTATCTCTGGAAAAAGCGTCTCATGTAAATTAAATGGAAACGCAAATTGGGACTTTGGGGCTTTTACAAGTTCAGAAAAAAATCCAGCCATAGGTAAAGATTTTATGGGAATTACTTGGTCTGGTTTATTTACTACAAATTCATCTTCATGCTCGGCGACTGATTTAACTGGAAAAGTCACTTATCCTACAATGGTTGACTCTATCGCAAACGGTGGAAGAGTATGGTCTTTTGAAGAAAGTCTTTTTGAAGACCATTTTGCAAATTATAATAAAAATATAAATGCAACTATTAATATCAAAAAGAATACTATGACTGGAAATGGTAACACGGCAGAAGCTGTCTTAAAATATATTCATACCTATCAAAAAACAACAGGTAGTGTTTCTATGAATGTAGGAAGTGATAGCGTTTCGGCTGGATTTACATTAAGTAATGTAAAAAATCAATGGTCTTTAGTTTGCAATATTACCGGAATATATTATTAAACTAACCATAAAAAATAGGTAGTTCAAATTGAACTACCTATTTTTATTTCTTCATGCTCTGGTGGCGTATTCTCTTCTCCGTTTCCAATAATCCAACATATTCTAAATGAATACTGCAAATTATCAATAATATTCATCTTGTTATCATTAGATAATACTGATTCAATATCACTATCATTTATCACACCCCAATCAATCCATTTATATCCATTATCTTCGTATGAACTAAATAAATAATTTTTACTATTCTTGCTCTGTGATAGTTCTCCACTAATTCTTAATATTTCATAAGAAAATATCTTCTTCTTCATAACTGCACATGATAGATTTCCATTCTCATTTATGAAAAACACTATATATTTATTGTCGAATCGAATTTCTTCCAAACATTCATTTGCAGTAGTTTGTGCTGTCATTCCTTTTTGTTCTTTCAAATATTCATATGGTGATTTCTGCTTCAATAAATATATAGTAACAATTAAAAACAGAAAAAAAATCATACAAACACAAAAAAATATTTTCTTTTGTTTCTTATTCATTCTCTTCACCTCATTCTTCATTTAATAATGTCTTATATCCCTGCCAATAGTCAACACTTCCGTCTGCGTATTCCTTGCGAATAATCGCATGGAAACGTCCTATCTGATACTTTCCTACTTTCATCTACCACCACTCTCCTTTATCGTTGTAGTGCCACCATTCGCCGCTTTCATATTCGATACAAAGATACCCGTCCTTATCTATCCAAACCTTTGCTAAGCCACCCTCGTTCCAATGCTCACACGCTTTTTTATGGGCTTCTTTGTTTCCCACTCCGCTTTTGGTCTGCCTTTTGCCACTGGCTTCTCTGAACCCTCGCTTGCTCCTGCACCTATAATCGACTTAAACGCCGCTTCTTGGTCAAATTTTGCCTTTCCTGCCATTACTCTCTACCTCTCCTTTCAAAAATTCCTCTATAAAGGCTTTATAGTCCTCTGATACGGTGGACTTCTCCGCATACTCAAATATATCTGTTCTGTTTGCCTGTGCTTCCTCTACCGCTACCGCTGACCGAATATAGGTCTTATATATCGGTGCAGAAATGTACTCGCTCAACTGTTCCGTAAGTTCCTTTATCTGCTTGCTGATGTTTGCTCTCGGATTGAACCTTGTAAACAGAATACCCGTTATCTTTACATTAGGATTGCAGTACCGCTGTACGCTCCTTACTGTTTCGTTAAGCTGGTTAATTCCTGTTGTGGCAAATATGCCCGCTGTGGTCGGTATCAGAATATCACCTGCCACCGTAAATACGTTTACGGTCAACACACCCAAAGAGGGCGGCGTGTCTATAATGATATAATCATACTTTTCCGCTACGGGGGCAATAGCTTCTTTCAAACGGTGTTCTTTTCCCGTCTGTGATAACTCTTGCTCTGCTCCTACCAGCATAATGTTTGGTAATATATCATACCCGCCTTTCATACAAAAATCCATTAAAATTATAGCTCAAAATCATTTTATGTGCAATGGAGTTTTTCTTACCGAAAGTGAGTTTGAAAGGCAATCAAAGCCTTGTCATCTGCCACGCCCACGTCTACGAACCGGTGTGATTATCTGCTGTTCCGCTTGTGCTTTTAGCTGCTCCTCTGAAGAATGATTTCTGTTGTATTTCACACGATAATCATATTCCTCGGTAAAATCATCATATACAGACATCTTGTAACGCATACTCCGCATGGATTCTTCGGTATATCCCATTCTGTCCTGATACTTCTTTAGTTCTTCAATTCGGTCATCAGAAGGTGGCGGAAGAAGTTTAGCACGTTTTTCCAGAGAGAGCTTGCGGTATTCTGCTGGAGATGGAAACGGCTTATTTTGAACCGGCACCGTTGACGAATTGTTATCAAGTAATTCGTCTAACTCATCCTCATTATATGGTTCTGCGTCGGTTGAGTTATTTGTTGTGCCAAACTCAGTACTTACCGAGCCTGCGCCTGCATCAAGTCCCTGCCACTCTTTATTGAAGTCATCAAATGCAGCACCATAAAAGAAAGACTCGTCATTCTCCGGTATCTCATGTTTTTCCTGAAACTCGTCATATGCCTCATATACAGAAACATCCGGTTTTCTGGTCGGCTGTGACTCCTGTGTTGGTATCTGCTTTTTAGCCTTAGAAGCAGACTCCTTCACTTCCTCCTCATCCTCTTCCCATCTGGGATAATCCTTCATGGACTGACTGGAATGCTCGATGTCCTGCTCCTGCCTTGGATAATCAAACCAATCCTCTTTTTCCTTCTGTTTCATATACTCCCTGATGCCTGCAACCGTGAATCGCTTACCAAGCTTACTGCCTCGTACTGCCTTTACCTTGCCTCCATTACTGCTACGATAGGGAAGGGCATAGCTAATGGTATTACCTTTCAGCCTTACATTCATATGATAGGTTCTTTCTAACATATTCACCACATCATGAATGTTCTGCGTGGTCGGATCATTCATGGCAAGTCTGATATACACACGCATTTCATCCTTGAAAGAAAGTTTTCCCCTTTTCTGCATATGATTTTCCGCTAAGGTGCGTTCCTCCCTGGTCTTATCCGGATTGTAGAAGCTGTCACGGACAGAGTGTGTCAAGCCGTGGCTTCGACATTGTTCCCCGAAGTATTCCGACATTTCCACCAGCTCCTTCGGACCTCTCCGAAAGGAAGAACCATCCTTCTGATTACAGTTATTTACCAGAAAATGCACGTGAACATGCTCCGTATCCACATGAACCGCAAACAATACCTCAAATCCCTTTTTCCAGAAGAACTCACGAGCAAAGTCCTCTGCCATCTTGTAAGCCTCTGCATAAGTCAGCTTATCATTGTCCTCCGGATGAAAGGATATTGATAGCTTCTGTGCCAGAATGTCCCGCGGGAAGAACCGGCTATACTTCTTCTGATGCATTTTCCTTGTCATAAGGACACTGTTTGCAAAGTTATCCCGATTGCAGCCAAAAGCATTATATAACTCCGACTTTGTCTTGATAACACTGGAACTTAGCTGTTCCTTCTTCTTCCCCAGAATATAATCTGCAGCACTGTGAAGCTGTGCCACAGACTTGCATGGAGCATATTTTACATTGACATTTCCATATACTGCCATCTAACTCACCACCTTTTCATATAGTTTTAATACTGAGTCTTCCAACCGCCGGAATACTCTCTGGAACGGTTCAAATGCTGTCATGGATATCAAATCCGGATAGGCATTGATATTCCTTGCCAGCTGGTTGATATTGACTCCCTGCTTTTTCAGTTCGTAGCAGACCTCATTCATGACCTCCATAAACTGCTTTAATGTTGTCCCGTCAATCTGCCTGCCCTTGTTGCCCCGGAGCAGATAGTCGATGAAATCAGCGGAAGTCTTATATCCGCTCTCCTTCATCTGTGATTCAAATTCCTGTTTTACACGGTAATCCACACGAGAATAGATTACCTCGTCTCTTGTTCGTTTCCCCATAGTGTCCTCCTTCTTTTTATCTGTAAAAAAAGCCACAAAACTCATTGGTTGAATTGGCATTGCTGCCTTTTCTTCCAATTGTTTCATGGCTTCATTTTTTGGTATTTTCAGTTATTGTGTTTTGGCTACGATTGCACCGGATTATGGCTACATACTAATAGAAATTGTGGTCTGCACCGGTAAATTGCAGTGTCATGCCCCTGTTGTGGTTCTACTGTTGCTCTGCTTTGTAGCCATTTGGTTGCAGATGTTGTCTAAACTGTATCTGTTATAGCTATACTGTCCATAAGAACCGCTATCATCTGCATCCGTCTTGGTATTTCTTCGTAGCCTTTGTGTAAGCGATGCTTCGTCAGCAGGGCACATCATCCCCACAGGTCTGCCTGACGGAAAAAAGACTCCGTCAGACAGACAAAAGCAGCCCTTCGCTTACCGCTTCGGACTGCTTTTTTTCACATCTCTACTACTTATTGAAATCTTCTATTCCCTTTCCGATGTGGTGGGGATGATATAGGCAGGTAGTACCGCTGGCTTGCCAACTCGTCAAAAATAAAATCAGGGTCCCCTCCGGTACCCTGATTTTATTTCCGCCTCATTGT
>ULNG01006708.1_pt1 | contig 18715 bp, 15 predicted proteins | sample 1951861 | NCBI WGS metagenome assembly ULNG01 (sample SAMEA4835571, study PRJEB28245) | human gut metagenome | biome: gut microbiome; material: fecal sample | place: Denmark | collected 2008 | reverse complement strand
CTTTCCTATGAAAGATCTAACGGCAAAAACATTTTTACAATTACAAAAAATTTCTAATTTAAAGAATCAATTATTCATCACTCAAAATTCAAAACCGAATAATACAATGTTTCCAAAATCAGGTTATAATAATCCGATTGTCAGTATTTTGTCACGGTATTGACACTATAATGGAAATGTTGAACGATTGAAATTAAGAATAAAATTTATTGGAGGAACTAACTATGGAAATCAATAAGGCTATAAGCAATCAGAATGTTATTATCACACTCAAGGGCCGTCTTGACACAATGACAGCACCGCAGCTTGATGACGAGGCAAAGAGCATTGATTTTGACGAGGTTGAAACCGTAACCCTCAACCTTAAAGACCTTGAGTACATTTCAAGCTCGGGACTGAGGGTTATTCTTGCACTTTATAAAAACCTAAAAAGCAAGGGCGGAAATCTTAAAATTGTCAATGTAAGCAACACAATTATGGAGCTGTTCTCAATGACGGGGATGGCTGACTACCTTGACATTGAGCAGGGATAAGGAGTTAAAATGAGCAGTACCGTACTTGGCAGAAATGCCGTTACCGTCAACAAAAAATACACGGAATATTTTCTTCCTACAGTTCTGACGGCTATGGCAACAAACATTGCGATGATTGTGGACTCAATTATTGCAGGCAATCTTCTGGGGCAAAACTCACTTGCGGCAATCAACCTTATGTCCCCTATTTCACAGTTTTATTTTTCGATTACTATTCTTTTCGGGCTCGGTGCGTCCTCGATAATTTCATTTGCAAAGGGCAGGCGTGACGAAAAGCAGGCTAACCGTGTTTTTACTTCTACATTTATCGTACTTATCGCACTCAGCGTAATTTTTATTGCAATTCAGCTGCCGCTTGCCGACTCAATAAGCTCGTTGCTTACAAAGGACGCAGAACTTAAATCGCTGTTGTATCAATACTATGTTCCGTTCATAATCGGCACACCGATTTACCTTTTGCTCATGTGTTCAATTCACTTTGTAAGAGCAGACGCAAGACCTGCGTTTGCGTCAAACATTGTAATTGTGGCAAATGCCGTAAATCTCGGACTTGACTTCCTGTTTATGGGTGCTTTCAAAATGGGCATTGCAGGCTCGTCAATTGCGACCGTAACAGGCTATGCGGTAGGGTTTGTGATGATGTCAACACACTTCATCATGAAGAAAAGCACATTGCACTTTGACTTTTCAATTCTCAGAAATCCCGTTCAGTTCTTTAAATTTCTCGGAAAAATGGTTACAATCGGACTTTCGGGAGCATTAGGTACAATGCTGATAACAGTTAAAATGCTGTTCTTAAACACAATTATTCAGAGCATAGGCGGAAGTGCGGGTATGGTTTCATATTCGGTATGCTCGTCAAGCCAGATTTTTATGTCAATGTTCATCACGGGTGCAAGTCAGACAATGATTCCGATTATCGGGGTTTGTCTTGGTGAAAAGGACTATGACGGTGTGCGCTATGCATTCCGCAGAGCCGCAAGGGTGCTTGCTGTTTCAAGCGTTGTAATTATGCTTTTCATCTGTATTGAGCCTGAACCGATAATTAAATTTTTCGGAATTACTTCACCCACAGACATTACAAACACAGTTCCGGCAATGAGAATCAACGCATTGTCATTCCCCGGACTTTCATTCTCGTTTTTGTTGCTTTACTACTATATGGCAACGCAGAAAAGAGCTATTTCTACTGCAATTTAAATCATCAACGGAATCGTCATACTCATTCCGTCAGCTTTAATTCTCGGCAAATTTTTCGGCATCACGGGCGTATGGTATTCACTCGTGGTTGCACAGGTGGGAACACTTGTAGTTGTGTATTTTATTGACCTTGCCGAAAAGAGAAAATCGGGCGGAAAGTATAAAAACTTCTACCTTCTTGAAGAAACCGAGGACAACGAGCTTCTTGCCCTTTCGTTCAAAGGAACAAAAGAAAATGCGGCAGGCGTTTCGCTCTACCTCTCCTCTTTTCTTTCAAAAAACGGAATTGAAGAAAGCCGTGCAAACAGGATTGCAGTTGCCGTTGAAGAAATGGCGGCAAACTGCGCTGAAAGAATGGAAGGCAAAAAGAAGTTTGCAGACATCGACATCAGGATTTTTGCCGATAAAAAAGAAACAATAATTTCCGTTCGTGACAACGGTGATGAATTTGATCCGCTCAATGACGACAAGGAATTTGAGATGAGTCCTCTCACAGTTGTGAAGGCGATTTCGGATAAGGTTGAATATTCAAGGGCGCTTGGTTTCAACCGCACAATAATTAAACTTTAACAAACGGAGTTGAATATTATGAGTAATTTAATCAACTTGCTTGATACATACAAAGGTGAAAAGCGAGAGCTTTATCCGCTTACACCGAGCCAGATGGGTGTTTATCTTTCGTGTATGCACAACCCAAAAGGCACAATGTACAACATTCCCTGCACTTATGTTTTTGACAGTGGAAGTCTTGATACCGACAGACTGATAAATGCCGTAAGAAAAGCTGTTGACAATCACCCCATTATGAAAATTTTTATTGACAATTCAACAGGAAGTCCGATGATGAATCCTCGTGACAGCGTTGAATTTGACATTCCTGTTGTACAGGTTGACAATCTTGAACAGGCGGGCAAAGATTTTGTTAAGCCGTTTGAACTTGAAAAAGATGTTCTGTTCAGATTTGCGGTTTTTGAATGCGGTGACAAATCTATGTTTGCAATGGACTTTCACCATATAATCTTTGACGGCACATCTGTTTCGGTTATCTGCAATGACATTGCACTTGCATATGACGGAAAAGAGCTTGAACCCGAAAAGTTTTCTCAGCTTGATCTTTCTGTTTTTGAGGAAAAGCTTGAAGAAACCGAAGAATATCAAAGATCAAAGAACTACTATGACAGCATTTTTTCGGCTGTTGAGTCAAAATCGGAAATAACGGAAGATTTTGCAGAGAATTCAGAGGTTGAGGATAAACCGAACGGTTCTTTTGAATTATCCACGAACGGAAAATTCTCCGTTGAGGAAGTTCGCAATTTTGCCTTAGCAAACCAAATTACGCCGTACACTGTTTTCCTCGGTGCATATGAATACGCAGTTGCAAAGTTTACGAATCAGAGTGAAACAACAGTTTGCACGGTTACTCACGGAAGATTTGACAAACAGCTTAAAAATACGGTCGGCATGATGGTTCGCACGCTTCCTATCCACGCAAATATTGACGAAGAAGATACAGTTTCGAACTATCTCAAAAAAATACGCAGAAACATAAAGGAAACAGTTGCAAACGATTGGTTTCCGTTTATGAAACTTGCGTCTGACTATGACCTCTCTGCCGACATTATGCTTGCCTATCAGGCTGATATATTCAACACCTTTAAAATAGGCGGTCAGGCTCTAAAATTAAAACTTGTTCCGTTAAAAAGTGCCATTTCAAAATTGAATGTTATGGTATTTGAATCAGAAACAGATTTTGAATTGCGTTTTGAATACAGAAACGATTTATTCAAAGAGGAAACTATTCGTTCGTTTGCCGACAGCTTTTTAAAGATTGTTGAGCAGTTTCTTAAAAAATCCAAGCTCTGCGAAGTTGAGCTTGTAAACGAAAATCAGCTTGCAGAGCTTGACAACTTCAACAAAACGGAATTTCCGTTTGACGACAGCAAAACCGTTGTTGATTTGTTTGAGGAGCAATGCAAAAAAACTCCCGACAAAACAGCGGTTGTATATAAAGAAAAGAAGTTCACCTACGCTGAAATTGATGAGATTACAAACCGAATTGCAGGTTATGTTCACTCAAAGGGTATCGGTAAAGAAGAGGTTGTTTCAATTCTGATTCCGAGATGCGAATATATGCCGATTGCGTCAATCGGTGTGCTAAAATCTGGAGCGGCATATCAACCGCTTGATCCGTCATATCCGCCCGAAAGACTTCAGTTTATGATTAAGGACGCAAACGCAAAGCTTCTTATTGCGGACGAAAATCTGCTTGAGCTTTTACCCGATTACAGCGGTGATATTCTTCTTACAAAGGATATTCCGAATCTTCCGAAATCAGACGCAGTTTTTGCAAAACCCTCACCCGATGATTTGTTTATACTTATCTATACATCGGGTTCAACAGGCACTCCAAAGGGTGCTATGCTTGAACACAAAAATGTTCGGTCATTCTGCGATTTTTATATCAGAAACCTTGACATTGACGAACACAGCGTTGTTTCAGCATATGCAAGCTACGGTTTTGACGCCTGCCTCAGTGAAATGTATCCTGCGCTTATCGGCGGTGCCGAGCTTCACATTATTGAGGAGGACATCAGACTTGACCTTGTAAGGCTGAATAGATATTTTGAAGATAACGGAATCACCCACGCATTTATGACAACACAGGTTGCAAGACAGTTTGCAACCGAAATTGACAACCACTCGCTCAAATATCTTCTTACGGGCGGTGAACGGCTTGTTCCCCTTGAACCGCCAAAGAATTTTGAACTCATAAACGGTTACGGTCCGACAGAATGTACGGTTTACATCACATCACAACCCGTTGACAAACTCTATCACAGAATTCCTGTCGGCAAGGCGCTTGACAATATCAAGCTTTATGTAACAGACAAATACGGCAGACGGCTTCCGACAGGGGCTTTGGGCGAGCTCTGTGTATCAGGTCAGCAGGTTTCAAGAGGTTATCTTAACCGTCCCGAACAGACTGCAAAAGCATACGAAAAGAACCCGTATTGCAATGAAAACGGTTACGAAAGGCTTTATCACACAGGCGACATTGTTCGCCTTACAGATGAGGGCAAGGTTGATTTTATCGGACGAAATGACGGTCAGGTTAAAATCAGAGGATTCCGCATCGAGCTTTCCGAGGTTGACAAGATTATCCGCAAATATGACGGCATTACAAACACAGCTGTAATCGCAAGAAAGATTGATGGCGGCGGACAATGCATTAACGCATACATTGTTGCCGACAGAAAAATTGACATTCAAAAGCTCAACGAATTTATTCTTGAACACAAGCCGCCGTATATGGTACCCGCCGCTACGATGCAGATTGACAAAATTCCGCTCAATGTAAACGGCAAGGTTGACAAGCGCAAGCTTCCCGAAATCAAGGCAGAATCTTCAAAAAAGAAAAATTCCGCTCCGAGGGAACTAACATTCCTTGAAAAGAGAATTTCCGCAATTATCGAAAAGATTATCGGACACAGCGATTTTGATATTTCCGAAAATCTCATCAACGCAGGTATGACCTCGCTTTCGGTTATCAAGCTTGCAGTTGAGCTCAACAAGGCATTCGGCTTTGAGGCACAGGTTAAAAAGATGATGAAGGGCTGTTCGGTTCTTTCAATTGAGGACGAACTTCAGGAGTTTATGTTCAGCGGTACGGCAAATCCGCAAACTGTCAAAAAAGAAGAAAAGAAAGAACGCAAGGCTCTCTATCCCCTTTCAAAAACTCAGCTCGGCGTGTATATTGACTGTATGAAAAATCCGTACAGCACACTTTACAATATTCCGTCAATTCTCACATTTTCAAAATCAGTCGATGCACAAAAGCTTGCCGACTGCGTTGTAAAGGTAATCAAGGCTCACCCATATATTATGACTCACCTTTCACTTGAAAACGATGATATTGAGCAGGCATATGTTGACTCTGCAAAACCGAATGTTCCCGTTGAAAAGCTTACGGAAGAACAGCTTGAAGCCTACAAAAAGGATTTTGTAAAACCGCACAATCTTACGAAAGCACCACTGTTCAGAATCTCGGTTGCAGAAACCGAAAAGGCGGTATATCTGCTTTCGGATTTCCACCACCTTATCTTTGACGGTGCGTCCGTTGCACTCTTCTTTGAACAGCTTAAAACGCTGTATGAGGGAGGTAATATTGAGCCTGAAAGCTACACCTACTTTGATTATGCAGAGAATGAAATTAAGGCTGAAAGCAGTGATGAATTTAGAAATGCTGAAAAGTTCTTCGACAATATGATGAAAAATTTTGAATCTGCAAGCGAAATCACGGCTGACCTCAGAGGTCATGCAGAGGACGGTGTTCTTGCATCTCAGGCAGTCCCCGTTGATATGGCAAGGGTTGAAAACTTCTGTTCACAGCACGGAATCACTCCAGCCCACCTTTTCCTTGCCGGCACATTCTACGCTGTTTCAAGATTTGTGAACAGCAGAAATGTTTACATCAGCACAATCAGCAACGGCAGAAGCGATATGCGGCTTACAAACTGCTTTGGTATGTTTGTAAAAACTCTTGCGCTCGGCATTGAAATTGAGGATATCACCTCACTTGAATTTGTTGAAAAAAGCAAGGCTGTTTTCACGGATTCAATTGAAAACGAAATTTACCCCTACGCACAGCTTTGTGCAAAATACGGCTATGCACCGAACATTATGTACGAATATCAGCTTGGTGTTGTTGATAACCTTGAAATTGACGGCAAAGCCGTTGTCCGTGATTACCTTGAAATGAATACTGCAAAGTTTAAAACAGCCATTCACATTGAGGATTACTGGGGCAAGCCGAGCGTTGTGGTTCAGTACAATGACGCACTTTACAGCGGTGAGCTTATGAGAACGCTTGCAAAATCCGTTCTCTGCGCTGTTGAACATATTATCGAAAATCCAAACGGCAAAATCAGAAAGGTTTCACTCCTTGACAACGCCGCAATTGCTCAGCTTGAAAGCTTTAAGTCAACAGAAATTGCTCCCGTTAAGACAAAACTTCTTCACAAAATGTTTGAAGAGCAGGTTGCAAAAACTCCCGACAGAATTGCTCTTTCGGCTTGTGACGGTAAACTGACCTATAAAGAGCTTGACCGTCTTGCAAATATCACGGCAAACTCACTCATTGAAAAAGGTCTTGAAAAGGGCGGAAAGGTTCTTATTCTGCTTGAAAGAACCTCAAAATTCTTCATATCACTTTTCGGTATTCTCAAGGCCGGCGGTGCGTTTATTCCGTCATGTCCCGACTATCCGAAGGAGCGAATCGACAGTATTATTGAGGACAGTGACGCAGACTTTGTAATTACCGAGGGCGAACTGCTTGGCGTATATGACCGCACGGTTGATGTTTCAAAACTTCTTTCGGGCAATAATGAAGAAAATCCGAATGTTGATGTACAGCCTGACGACCTTGCGTACCTCATCTACACCTCGGGTTCAACAGGCAAGCCAAAGGGCGTTATGCTCCGCCACATAGGCATTGCAAACTACCTTGCATACAGCGACTCAAACATTCATGTTAAGGAGGTTGTTGACAACTGTCACGCATACGGCTCTGTAACTACAATCAGCTTTGATATGTCACTAAAGGAAACCATGCTGTCGCTCTGCAACGGTCTTACCCTCGTTTTTGCAAGTAATGAACAGACGGTAAACCCGATGTTACTTGCAGAATTCTTTAAAGAAAACAATGTTGATGCGTTCAACTCTACACCGTCAAGACTTTTGCAATATATGGAGCTTGACGAATTTGCAGAAGCAATGGCAAACTGCAAGGTTATACTATCGGGCGGAGAAAAATATCCCGACAAGCTATTAAGGATACTGCGTGAAAAGACGAACGCAACAATAATCAACACCTACGGTCCGACTGAAATCACGGTTTCTTCAAACGCAAAAAATCTTACGAATGCAGACGAAATTTCAATCGGCAGGCCGTTACGCAACTACACGGAATATATCGTTGACTCAGACAACAATCTCCTTCCAATCGGAGTTGTGGGCGAGCTTCTCATTCAGGGATGCGGTGTTGCACTCGGCTACAACAAACTTCCAGAACAAACTGCAAAGGCATTCATCGAATTTAACGGTGAACGCACCTACCGTTCGGGTGACTACGCAAAATGGACAACGGACGGCGATGTTATTATTCTCGGCAGAACAGACAATCAGGTTAAGCTGAGAGGATTAAGAATTGAACTCGGTGAAATTGAAAAGTGTCTGACCGCAGTTGACGGAATCAAGAGCGGAATTGCTCTCATCAGAAAGGTCGGCAAGGCTGACGCAATCTGCGTTTACTATACAGCCGACAGACAGATTGAGCCAAATGAAATTAAGTCTGAGCTTGCAAAAACTCTCACGGATTATATGGTTCCGAGCGCATATGTTCAGCTTGACAAAATGCCTCTCACACCAAACGGCAAGGTCAACACAAAGGTTCTTCCCGAACCTAAGAGCAACAAATCCGAAAGCGGTCGGTTGCCGAAGAATGAACTTGAAAAAACATTCTGCGACATCTTTGCAGAAATTCTTGAACTTGACAATGTTTTTGCAGATGATAACTTCTTTGACCTCGGCGGAACATCGCTTACAGCAACAAGAATTGTAATCTCCGCATCAAAGAAAAACATTGAGGTTGCATACAGCGACATTTTTGCAAATCCTACTCCGCAGACTCTTGCAAAATTTGTGAGCAAGGATGATTCAGCCGAAGACGACCTTGAAAATCTTTCGGACTACGATTATACAAATATCAATAAAGTTCTTGAAAAGAATAATATTGATACATTCAAAAACGGTGAGCTTCAAAAACTCGGCAATGTTATTCTGACAGGCTCTGCCGGCTTCCTCGGAGTACACATTCTCTACGAACTTCTTCACAAGTATAACGGCAAGGTTTACTGCATGATTCGTGACAAGAACAATAATCCTGCCGAAAACAGAATGAACTCAATCTACTATTACTACTTTGAAGAAAGTCTGAAAGAAAGATATCCCGACAGAGTTACCGTTATCAGCGGTGATGTTACAAACCGTGAATCATTCGATAAATTTATTGACAAGGACATTAACACGGTCATCAACTGTGCCGCAAATGTTAAGCACTTCTCAAAGGGTACAGACATTGAAGATGTAAACCTTTACGGTACTCTCAATGTGCTTGACTTCTGCAAAAAGACTAATGCAAGGCTTGTTCATGTGTCAACAATGAGCGTTGGCGGTATGTTTGTGGGCGAACAAGGTTCTGTTGACAAGCTCAAAGAAAATCAACTTTACTTTGGTCAGCATGAGGGTTCAAAGTACACCCTGTCAAAGTTCCTTGCGGAAAGGGCGATTCTTGAAGAGGTTTCAAAGGGCTTTAACGCAAAGATTATGCGTGTAGGCACACTTGCCGCAAGAAACAGCGACGGTGAATATCAGATTAATTTCACCACCAACACATTTATGGGCAGACTCAAATCTACGCTCCTTATCGGCAAATATCCGTATGAGGCAATGGAAATGCCGTTTGAGCTTTCTCCGATTGATTTTGTGGCAAAGGCAATTCTTCTGCTTGCACAGGCTCCGAAGGATTGCACCGTGTTCCACCCGTTCAACAACCATACTCTCATTATGGGCGACCTCTACACCGAAATGAACAAAATCGGACTTCATTCACAGGGTGCAGAGTATGAGGAATATATGATTGCACTTGACAGAGCTGAGCAGGATCCCGAAAAAGCAAAGATTCTTTCGAGTATGATTGCATATCAGAACATGGCTCACGGTCAAAAGACATTTACAGTCGGCAAGAGCAACACATACACAATGCAGGTTCTTTACAGAATGGGATTTGTGTGGCCCGTTACCTCGCTTGACTATATGAAACGATTCATCAACGCATTAAGAGGTCTTGGCTTCTTCGATTAATAATACAACATCAAGTCATAATAAAAGGCAAAACAGCGGACATTCCGAATCAATGGATTGTCCGCTGTTTTTATATTTTATAATAACGGCAAGCATAAAAAGCACCGCCCCTGCTCTGCCAAAACTGAACAAGGACGGTAAAGTTAAATGCTTGTCAAATTATGCACTTACTGTCAAATTAATAAACAAGATTTCAATAATAATCTCTGTCTACATTTTAAATATTCAAAGTCGAAAATAAATATACCTTGGAGTAAAAGAGCGGTTTTTGGGAGTGAAAGGAACACTGCATACAATATCCTGAAAATAATATAATAAATTTCAGCAACGGCAATGCCATATATTGACAATAAGGTGCAGAAACATTATAATTTATTGTGTAAAAGAATTATAATGAATAGGAGCAAAAGTGCGGTTTTCGGGAGTGAAATTACTTTGCAAATAAAAAGCAATCAAACGATTGCCTTTTATTTTTCAGGCATCAGAGCCAACCGAAAAGCCATTGAAATAATTGTCCAAACACTTTTTGCTCCCCCTTTATTCTATTGTATAGGATTACAATAGCAAACAAAAAAGACAATATAAATACAGTTTGGAGCAAGATACTCTATTTTGAGAGTAAGAGGGTGAAAATATGTTTGCGGCTTTGTGTGATGACGATAAATACATAATCGAAGAGCTAAAAAAGCTGCTTTTGACATATGCAAAGGAAAATCGTATAATTATTGATATTGATGAATTTGAAAGCGGTGAAAAGCTTTTGAATTCCGAGAATAATTACGATATAATCGTACTTGATTTTCAGCTTGGCAGTACGGACGGACTGACTGTTGCAAAGGAGCTCAGAAAACGCAATGTGCTTTCCTGCATAATTTTTCTGACATCTTATCCCCACTTTATGATTGATGCGTTTGAAGTAAACACATTCAGATTTCTTCTGAAACCGATTGACAAATCAAAATTTTTCAAGGCAATTGACGACTATGTAAAAATTGTAGATGCAAATTATCCGATAACTCTTATTCAAAATAAGGAATTGAAAAAAATTAACTCAAATGAAATCTGCTTTATTGAGGCAGACGGAAAGTACTCAAACATTCATTTAAACACCAAGGTCATGCACTGTTCAAAAACTCTTTCGGGAGTCACAAATCTTCTCCCAAAGTATTGTTTTGTAAGAACCCATCGTTCTTTTGTGGTAAATCTTCACTATGTAAAATCATACTCATCAGATACGGTATATCTGAGTAACGGCGAATCTGCTTATCTCAGTAAAAATTATCAAAAATCCTTTAGGACATCATATATGAATTTTCTTGAAAAAAATTATGTGAGGTTATAATTTATGCTATTTTACAGCTATGCGGAGCTTGTAGTGGGACTGATTGCAGTTTTTTACTTTACTTCAAAAATTTTTGTAATTACAAAATACAAGCTGTACTTTATTCTGTCACTGCTCGTTGTTATCATTACGGCAAGCATTTCTATGTTCATAGACGAAGGACAAAAAAACGGAATTTTACTGTTTCTGCACTTTGTGGCATTGACATTTATGCCTGTAGCATTAGGATACAGTAAAAAAATGATGTTGATACTGTCCTCGCTATTCTTTTCGGGGCTGACTTTTTTCATTTTTGAAATTTCTCAGTTGTTGTGTTCCATTCTGAAATTTGATTTAACTTCTCAAAAATCTGCTGTTTTCAGTCTTATTTCTAATTTGATTGTTTTCGGAATATTTATAATCCTGTCAAGTCCGCTGAAAATCAAAACAAAGCTTGTGGTTGAGTCAATTACCAAACCTACAATAATTATGATATTGATTTTTCTGTATCTCGGCGGAAGTATGGCAACTTTCGGCACATACTACATAATTCCGTCATCTGATTACAGAACAATTACGCTCAAAATTCTGACCTTGATTGTGTCGATTGTATTCTCGTTTTCAATACCGATTCTTTTGTACAATCAGATAAAAAAGAGCCGATATATGTATGAAAACGATATCTACGAAAGACAGCTTAACGCACAGATTAATTATTACAAGAGCATTACGACTTCGGGATATGAACTGAGAAAAATCAGGCATGATTATAACGATCTTTCTATCGGATTAAAATCGCTTATCAACAGTCGAAATATGATGAGGTTCTTCCCCTCCTGCAAAAATATGACAGCGAGATTATAAGCTCATTTCAGATTTTGTACAACACGGGCAACGACCTGACCGATGCGATTTTAAGCGATAAGCAGAAAAATGCAGATGAAAATATTAAAATCACTTTTGAGGGTTCGCTTGCAAATGTGCCTGCCGACAACCTTGAAATCTGCGTTTTGTTTAACAATATGATTGACATTGCGTTTGAAAATGTAAAGGAATTTTGCGGAAACGGAAAACAAATTATCGCCTTAAAAGCAGAAACAAGGGCTGGATTTCTCTTTTGCTGCATAAGCTTTCCGATTGAAAATGAAATAAAAAAGGCACAGAACAATGTTCTGTACCACAGCTTTGCGTATAAAACTTTGAAAAATCTTGCCGAAAAAAACGGCGGTAAAATTGAAACAAGCCTGTCGGATGACAGACTTGCAATAACCACGGGTTGGGTAATTAATAATTTTAGTTAATTCTTTTCGGGAATTTTTGAATAAACTTTTTAACATCAGTCTTTTCAATTTTGAGAAGGCTGATTTTTTTGTCTATGCCGCCCGCATAACCCGTAAGGTTTCCGTTTGTCCCGACAACACGGTGACACGGCACAATTATCGAAATCGGATTGTGACCCACAGCACCACCGACCGCCTGTGCGGACATCTTGGCAACGCCACGCTGTTTTGCCAAAATTTTTGCAATTTCACCATAGGTCATAACTGAGCCGTAGGGAATTGTCAGGAGAATATCCCACACAGCCTTGCGAAATTCTGAGCCGTTAAGCGAAAGTTTGGGCGTAAAATCGGGTTCGTTGCCCGAAAAATATATGTCAAGCCACTTTTTTGTCTGTTCAAAAACAGGCAGGGTTTTATCCTCAGTTTCACCTTTTACGGTTGACGCAAAGTACTTTTGTCCATCAAACCACAAACCGCAAAGGCTCTCACCGTCAGATGCCATAGTTATATTGCCAATCGGAGAATTGTAATAATCGTTAAAAAACATAATCTCACCCCACCTAATTGTACCGTTAAAGGCAGTTTTTGGCAAGAAAAAGTCGGCACTAAAATCGTGCCGACTTTGGTTACAGATTCATTTCCGAAAGTTCTTTTGCGGTTGCATCAACAAGTTTTTCACACTTTTTTGTGTTTTCGCTGACCATTCCGCCAACGCTGAAAAGCCCGCCTGTGATTGAATCCAATGCCGCATTTTTAGCTACATTGTCCATACCCGCCTGAGTGGACTTTTGAATTGAGAATTTCTGCGTTTCCTTGCCGAAACCGCTCTTCATAATCCATACCTGATTCTGACTGTCGAGAGCGGGAAATGTTATTACGGTAGCCATTCCATGCTTTGTAAGTGACGGAGTTCCTGCCGTAAACTCTTTGTCTTTGATTGCATCAAAAAAGCTCTCAATCGTATAAGAATTTTGTGTCTTAATGTTTTTGGTTTTAACTCCGAATGCCATAGTAACTTCCTTTCAGATTAGTTAGCACCCCAGACATTTCCGTTTTTGTCCGTGAATTTGCCTGTAAGAACCATAATAAAATCAACAAGCCAACCGATACCGAAAACACCGCAAGTTAAAAGCCAGATGATACCTGTTCCGATTTTGCCTGTCATAAATCTGTGAACACCGAGTTCACCGAGAAAAAATGTGATTAGTACCGCCGCTGTTTTGCTCATTTGTAAGCACTCCTTTAAATTTATTTGTTGAGTACACTATACAAAATAAAAATTATAAATGCAACAATTTGGCAGCAAGGTCAGTTTTTCGGCAAGAAAGTCATAAAATCACAAAGGACATTGCCAAATGACAATGCCCTCTGCGAATGAGTTAAAATGAATGAACCTGTTATCTGTTTTGAATTGCAATTTTTCTGTAGGTATCGAACTTAACCCACTTTGCAAAGAAATCCGCATCGTTGATGCTTTTAAGATTTGAATACTCGGAAAGAAACTGCTGAATTTTTTCGTTGCTGTCGGCAAGAACCTCGAAGCCTCTGCCGTTTACAACAGGAACACCGCCGTAGCTGTACTCCGATGTCGGAACGATATCGGTAATCTTGCGGTCACGAACCTTTACGGCAACGCTGTCACGAAGAACTATAATATCAAAGCTGTCGGGATACTTATAGCTTTCGCCCTCAACAGGGATTGTGTCCCTCTTTGTATAGGTTTCCTTAACAGGCTGATATTTGAGAACATTAAGGCTTGAAGTGTCGTAGAAAAACTCTTCAAAGATGTCACCTCTTGCCTCAAGTGAGCCGAGTACAAATGACGCCTTTTTTGCATCATCGGCTTTTTCTTCAACCGAATCAACAACACCGCAAGCTGATGTCATATTTGACACACGGTCAATCAAAATAAGCTCGCCGAGTGTTTTATGCTTTGAGAAAAGGTCAACCGCAATCGGCTCTGCAAGCAGAATTGTGCAGACTGCGATTCCGTTCTTTGTGAGTGAATCGGCAGGAATATGCTCGCCTGTGTTCACATCAACAGCGTACTTGATTTCGGAAACGATACCCGAAATAGTCTTTGTGCCGAGCTTTACAAGGTAATCCTTGCCGGCTGTAAGCTGTTCGTCATCCATCCAGAGAATTGACGCTGTAAGCTCCTGATAAGACGCAAGATTTGTGTCCTTTGTTATTACGCAGCCACGGGATACATCAACTTCCTTGTCAAGTGTGATTGTAACGGGCTGTCCCTTGAAAGCAGTTTTAACATCCTTATCTGTCATAAGAATCTGCTTTACATGAGCCTTTTCATTGCTCGGGAGTGTTACGATTTCATCGCCTATGCTGATACTGCCCGACTCAATCTGTCCCTGAAAGCCTCTGAATGTGTGGTCGGGACGGCAAACTCTCTGAACAGGAAGATAGAATCCTTCTTCCTCCTCCGAGGAATCAACATCAACAGTTTCGAGATACTGAAGCAGAGGAACACCGTTGTACCACGGAATGTTTTCGGACTTTACGGTAACATTGTCGCCCTCTGTTGCTGAAAGCGGAATGATGTAGATATCGTCAAGTAAAAGCTCGTTTTTAAGTTCTTCAATCTGCTTTACGATTTCGTCAAAGCGTGACTTGCTGTACTTTACCAAATCCATCTTATTAACGGCAAAGACAAAATGTCTTATACCCATAAGCTTACAGATTCTTGCGTGCCGTCTTGTCTGAACAAGAACGCCCTGTGATGCGTCAATGAGGATAACTGCGAGGTCTGCAAAAGATGCACCTACAGCCATGTTTCTTGTATATTCCTCGTGACCTGGTGTGTCGGCAACGATAAAACTGCGGTTGTCGGTTGTGAAGTAGCGATAAGCAACATCAATTGTGATGCCCTGCTCACGCTCAGCCATAAGACCGTCAAGCAAAAGCGAATAGTCAATGTCACCGCTGCGGCTGCCGACCTTACTGTCAAGCTCAAGAGCCTTTTCCTGATCGGCATAAATAAGCTTTGCGTCATAAAGTATGTGACCTATGAGTGTTGATTTACCGTCATCAACACTGCCGCAGGTAATAAATTTAAGTAAACCTTTCATCAGAAGTAACCCTCCCTTTTTCTGCGTTCCATACTGCCCTGTGCCTCGTTGTCAATTACTCTGGAGGTACGCTCCGAAGAAACGGAGCTGAGGGTTTCGTCAATAATTTCATCAAGAGTTGTTGCAGTTGATTCTATGCCGCCTGTAAGAGGATAACAGCCGAGTGTTCTGAAACGAACCGATTTCAATTCGGGTACTTCGCCCTCTTTGAGCGGAAAACGATCGTCATCAACCATAATAATGTTGCCGTCACGGTAAACAACAGGTCTTTTTGCCGCAAAGTAAAGCGGAACGATGTCAATTTTTTCCCTTTGAATGTACTGCCATATGTCCTTTTCTGTCCAGTTGGAAATTGGGAACACACGAATGCTTTCGCCCTTATTGATTTTTGTGTTGTAAAGCTTCCACATCTCGGGGCGCTGGTTCTTAGGATCCCATGCCTGTGCTTTATTTCTGAAAGAGAAAATTCTTTCCTTGGCTCTTGACTTTTCCTCATCTCGTCTGCCGCCGCCGAATGCCGCAGTAAAGCCGTATTTGTTGAGAGCCTGTTTGAGAGCCTGTGTTTTCATAATATCTGTGTAAGCCGCACCGTGATCAAACGGGTTGATGCCTTTTTTAACACCTTCTTCATTGGTGTAAACGAGCATTTCAATTCCGAGCTTCTTTGCTGTGTCATCACGGAATTTTATCATATCCCTGAACTTCCATGTTGTGTCAATGTGGAGGAACGGGAACGGCGGTTTTTCGGGATAAAACGCCTTCATTGCAAGGTGGAGCATAACCGAGCTGTCCTTGCCTATTGAGTAGAGCATAACAGGCTTTTCGCACTCTGCCGCAACTTCTCTGATTATGTATATAGCTTCTGCTTCAAGCTCATCTAAATGTGAAAGCTGACTCATACCTTATCTCCTTTTCACGGAAATACTTACAAAGTGTTTCCTTAGTATTTGTTTGATTCTTTTTGATTTATATCAATCTTAATAACCTCGCCATGTGGTTTTTCAATTAACCACGAGAGGATATCTCCGTTCTTTTCGGTGTGAACCTTACTGCCCATACCGCCAATATCAGAACCGAGGAAAAAGCTGATTGCATATGCGGGACATTCTTTTATGCAGGAGGTGCAGCCCCAGCAATCCTTGGGATATTTGATGTACGCTTTGCCGTTTTCGTCAGTCTTGATAAGACTTCCGGGGCATACATTGCGACACTTTTTGCAGCCTATGCACTTGGACTTGTCAATTACTATGCTCATACTTTTCACCTCCCGTTACAAGGTCACGAATAATAATTTTTATCTCACCGTTTTCAAGACGGGAATTAACATACTTGTTAAAGTTCCTGTCGTCCTTTTCGGGATAGTCAAGGTTTTCGGCAAAGCTGTGCCAGCGTGTTTCCTTTCTCGCTCTGAGGTGAGCAATTACGCTTTTGCAGACCGTAAGCCTTTCTTTAAGCTCGCAGATATACATTAGCTCCTGAAAATCTTCTGCGTAGAGGTCATCTGTGAGCGTTTCAAGCTGTCTGATTTTGCAGTCGGCAATGTCAAGCTGTTTTTCATTGAAACGGTAGTTTGTTTTTATACCGCCTGCGTAGCTGTCCATAACCGTCTGCATTGCCTCTTCAAGCTGTTCCGTGGTGTAGAGTGAATGGCGGTCTGTGAGATATTTCTCGGTTTCCCTGAGGTGATAATTTGTATCTTCATCGCTGATTTTTCCAAAGCTTTCTTTGCTGTCAATATACTTAACTGCCGAAAGTCCTGCAAATTCACCCTCTGCAAGAGCGCCCGTAACATACTTCTGCGGACAACCGCCTGCAACATCACCGCCTGCAAAAAGTCCTTCAATTGTGGTTGCACGGTCTGTGTCAACCCAGTAACCGCTTGCCGTGTGACCGCCTACGATATACGGCTCTGTTCCTTCAATTTCAACATTCTGCCGTGAAGGATTTCTTCCGCTTTCAATCCACTTGATTGTCTGCGAAGGTGCCATATTGAGATAGGCTTTTAAAAGTGATTCGTCCTGCTCGGCTGTGATTCCCTCTGTTCTGAGATAGCAGGGACCTCTGCCCTCCTGATTTTCATTTACCGTACCGTAAACTCTTTCGGAAGTTGTAAGTCCGTACTTTGTTTCATAAACCTCGCCGAGTGAATTAATCTGCTTTGCACCTACACCCTGTGCAAGAGTTCCCGTGGGAGCGATTGTGTCCTTGCATCTGAGTGCGATAAAGCGCATTTCAAAGGTTGTCATCTCTGCACCGGCTCTGATTCCCATTGCGTAGCCTGCACCTGTATTAAAGGGCGGATACCACATCTTGTGACGGGAAAATCCGGGGTTGTTCGGCTTGTAAAGTCCTGCCGCACCGCCTGTGGCAATTATGACAGCCTTTGCTTCGATTGTGTAGAAAATTCCGCTTTCAATGCCGAATCCGAATGCACCGTTGATTTTGTTGTCCTTTACCGAGTAATCAAAAATATTGACACGGTTGAGAACCGTTACATTCTTTGCCTTTTCGACTGCGTCCGCAAGAATCGGCTTTATGTTTTCACCGTTGATTTTAAGGTTTCGGTTGCCTCGTGTAACATACTTTCCGTTCTCGTCCTTTAAAATTACAAGACCGAGTTTTTCAAGCCTGTCGGTTACTTCGTTGAGCTTTTCGGACATAGTAAGGAGCAAATCCTCTCTGACAATCCCGTCAGCGTCCTTTTTAGCGTAGTCAACATAGTCCTGCGGTTTTCTGCCCTCAACAATGTATGCGTTAAGAGCGTTTACACCTGCGGCAAGACAACCGCTTCTTTTGATGTGTGCTTTTTCACAGATAAGAACCTTTTTGTCCGAATTTTCGGAAATGGTCAGAGCCGCATAACAGCCTGCCGTTCCGCCGCCTATAATGAGGACATCGGTGCTTATTTTTTCTGTTTTCATAGGATTTCACTCCCTTGCCGTTATTGTTTTTCGTCAAGATATTTTTCTGCCGAAATCACACAGTTTGCACCGTCCGACACGGCTGTAACGACCTGACGAAGTGCTTTTGTTCTGATGTCACCGCCTGCAAAAATACCGTCTGCAAAGGTTTTTCCGCTTTCATCGGCAATAATGTAACCGTCATTGTCGGTTTTGACAAGATTTGCAAGAGGTTTTGTATCGGGAACACTTCCGACTGCAACGAAAACACCGTTGCAATCAAGCTGTTTTTCTTCTCCGTTTTGTAAAAGCGTGACCGAAGTCACCTTTGTATCTCCGTTAATTTCAGATACCGTTGCATTTGTAAGAGCTTCAATATTTTCCGTGGCAAACACCCTGTTCTGCAAGGCTCTGCCTGCTCTGAAGGAATCCCTTCTGTGAACGAGATAAACCTTTTTGCAGAATCTTGAAAGCA
>ULNG01034484.1_pt1 | contig 19104 bp, 10 predicted proteins | sample 1951861 | NCBI WGS metagenome assembly ULNG01 (sample SAMEA4835571, study PRJEB28245) | human gut metagenome | biome: gut microbiome; material: fecal sample | place: Denmark | collected 2008 | reverse complement strand
ATTGGCGCGGTCCTTTAGCCTGCTGTTTACCGGTATATTAGTATTTAAATACAGCAACTCCGTAAGGCGCAAGTGGATAAGCAAATGAAAATGGTCTGCCGTCACACTCTGATTTGACTGCCTTATAGTCCAGCTTCTTATATGACTGTTTTGCTGCCTTGCCTCTGCCCTTTGCAGCCTTCTTTACAGGCTCTTGTACCGTTTTGCCTGTAAACTTAGGATCCTCACTATCTAAAACAAGCTGATATGTCTTGCGCTTTGGCACTCCGACTCTGTAATCAGGTCTCTCTACCGGTGTGAAATTGATGACAAAGAGCATATTATTCTTGCCATCCTTACTCTTTCTGATAAAGCTGAAGATGCTTCTGTCTGCATCGTTTGCATTTATCCATTCAAAGCCTTCCCAGCTTGAATCCAGCTCATACAGACAGCGGTTTCTCCTATAGAGGTGAAGCAGCTCCTTTACCCAGTTCTGGATCTTTTTATGCTCCGGATTCTCAAGCAGATACCAGTCGAGTTCTCTTTCCTCACTCCACTCCTGCTTCTGTGCAAACTCCTGTCCCATGAAAAGAAGCTTCTTTCCACAGTGTCCCATCATAAATGCATATCCTGCCATGAGGTTCTTGAATTTATCCCCTTCTAAGCCCGGCATTTTGTTGAGCATAGAACACTTCAGATGTACCACCTCATCATGTGACAGTACCAGAATATATTTCTCACTCTCATTATAGCTCATCGCAAATGTCATCTTGTTGTGGTTATTTTTACGGAAATATGGATCCAGCTTCATATAATCAAGGAAGTCATGCATCCATCCCATGTTCCACTTGTAGCTGAAGTTCAGTCCGTCTTCCTCTACCTTGCCTGTTACCTTTGGCCATGCGGTAGACTCTTCGGCTATCATTACAGTTCCGTGATTTCTTCCAAGTATGAGTGTATTGATATGCTTGAAAAACTCTACTGCCTCTAGGTTCTTATTGCCTCCGAACTTGTTTGGCACCCACTGTCCGTCGCTCTTTCCATAGTCAAGATAAAGCATTGACGCCACTGCATCCACACGGAGTCCGTCTACGTGGTAATTTTCTATCCACATCAATGCACTTCCGATAAGGAAATTCTTTACTTCATTCTTACCGTAGTCAAATATCTTTGTGCCCCAGTCAGGATGCTCTCCCTTTCTTGGGTCTGCATACTCATATGTGGCTGTTCCGTCGAAATTGGCAAGTCCATGCGCATCCTTTGGGAAATGTGCAGGTACCCAGTCGAGGATTACTCCGATATTATTTTTATGGCACTGATCAACAAAGTATGCAAAATCCTCAGGCTTTCCATACCTCGATGTAGGTGCATAGTAGCCTGTCACCTGATATCCCCATGAGCCATCAAACGGATACTCTGAAATACCCATAAGCTCAATATGTGTATATCCCATAGTTTTTACATAGGATATGAGTGATTTTGCAAGCTCCCTGTATGTATAAAAGCCCTCATCATCCCTGCCCGGATGTCTCATCCATGAGCCCGGATGGCACTCATATATAGCCATAGGTGAAGAATATACATCAGCATCTGACTTTGCTGCTCTCTTATCCATCCACTCTTTGTCAGTCCATGTGAAATGCTCGATATCTGTGATGATTGACGCTGTTCCCGGACGAAGCTCTGCGTAGTTTGCGTATGGATCCGCCTTGTACAGCTTATCCCCCTGTTCAGTGACTATAATAAACTTATACATCTGACCCTTTTGCGCTCCCGGTACAAAAAGCTCATACACTCCCATGGTTTCCGGCTCTACACGCTTCATCTCATGACTGGTCTCATTCCAGTCGTTAAACTCACCAAACACGTATACTTCCCTCGCATGTGGCGCCCAGACGTCAAAGCACACTCCTTTTTTTCCTTTGCGCTCAGCTAAGTGAGCACCCATCTTCTTGTAGATATCATAGTGTGTTGCCTGACCGAACAGGTAACAATCCATTGCTGTAAAATTACACATATATATACCCCCATAAGTATTTATTTTTCCCTGAAATGATCCTCTTTGAGTACAATTCGGTCATCATCTGTATATCGCCTGGCTGTCAGAATACTTATAGCCTTTTTCAGTCCGCTGTGAGCCTCCCTGTCTATGGCCTCGTCAATTATATCCTTGACCTCTGTCAGAGTGGTAGCCTGGTCTATCCTCTCAATATTGCTGATTCTGTTATGCAATGCCAGAATAGCCATCTCATCTATCTTGTACCCAAGCTCTGCAGAGTACGATTTGGCAAACAATACGAGTTCATCATTTGTAAAAATAGGGACCGATATCTTTTCCGTGAACTTGGATGCAAAGCCCTCATCCATTGAGAGAGCCTTCTTTATACCCTTTGATGTATCCTCAAGTATATAGAGTGTTCCTGTAATATCATGCTCCATCAAAAATGATAGCTGGGCAGCTATGCTGCGGTCGATATCACCGGCTCTTTCTATGATGAGACAGCCTCCTGTTATCTTTCTGACTACCTGCTGCACATCCTTTTTATTGAGTGCGGCAGCATCAATCTTGCCCATCTTTCCTGTAAGCTGTTCACCATCTTTTTGTAATACCTTTATAAAGCTTGTAGCAAGCATTGTCTTTCCGCAACCCTGCTCTCCCTGTATAATGAGATTGCCTGTGGATGCGTTTTCTTTCCTGTTGAAATGATCAAGCACTGCATTATATGCCTTGCAGATCTGATCCTCCATACCCTTTACCGGTATGAAATATGAAAAAATAGCTTTCTGTTCGCTTGTAAGCTCTTTTATATGTTTTGTTTCTTTCAATTTCGAGTCATCTTCTTCGCTGTCTAAATCCTCCGGCAATGAAATATCCGGCATTTTTCTTGTCTTAGCCATATCCAGCTTCTTCTCCAGTCCCGGATTCTTTGCTGTCATCTTGGCTATTTCCTGCTCGATAAATGATGTCACATGATCAAAATCTCTCTTCTCAGAAATGTTTTCTTTCTCCTGTGAAGTCTCATCATCTGATGTATCATCATCGACATTTAACATATCATCTGTTATTTCAGGCATCATGGTAGTCGGCTGCATGAGTATCTCGTCTTTCTCAGACTCCTCTGCCATAATTATATCCTCCGGCTCTCCAACCGGTTCCTTGACTTCATCTGCGGCATCTTCAGGTGCTTCCTGCGACTCCTGTACTTCGTCTATAGTATCTTCAGGTGCTTCCTGCGGCTCCTGTGCTTCGTCTATAGCCTCTTCAGGTGCTTCCTGTGACTCCTGTGCTTCGTCTATAGCCTCTTCCGGTGCTTCCTGCGGCTCCTGTACTTCATCCACAGTCTCCTCTGCATAAAGCTCCTGCATATCCGGTTTCTGCTCTTCTTCAGGCTCCTTCACGGCAGCTTTCTGCTCTATAATATCAACCGGCACCTTCAAATACTCCTCCTCAAGAAGTTCCTTCGGAGTGACACCTGCATCCAGCTTTGGAATGACATCATTTAGTCTTTCCATGATGTCTCCTGCCTCCTGAAGTGCTCTTGCCTTAGCTGACTCAAGCTTCTGCTGCTCAGCCTCTTTAAGTGCAATTTCAGCCGCATGTCTGGTCTTTTCCCATTCTTCAAGCACATCCTGTATAGACATCTGTCCTGTAATCTGATGCTCAAGCTGAGTCTTTTCACTCATGACCATAGACATCTGTCCGTCAGCGTCTTCACCCAAAAGCTCCTTGAAATTCAACTTAAGTGAACCATCTATCTCTTCATCTGTAGCGATATGCTCTGTCTCTTCCGGCTGCTGTACATACTCTTCCTGCTCCTTTTCGAGCTTGAGATAAGGAATATCCTCAACTATTTTTTTGATGGTATCCATCGTATCAGCAACTTCATTCTTGCCCTTGGCCTCCATGATCTGCTGCATACCCTTGGCAATCTCCTGCTGTAAATTTACAGTATTGAACTTCTCCTGATTTACAGTAATCTGCGGAATAGTTACGTCATCATGCACTATCTCTCCGCCCTTTACCATCTCCATGGCACCTATCTCAGTGACCTCAGCCTCATCCTTTATCTTAGCCGGCTTTTCCTTCTCTGCCTTGAATCGTCTGTACTTTTCCTCCTGAGCCTTGGTAAGTGGCTGATAAAGCATCTTAAGCTCCAGCGCACGCTCCACATATGGTCCGTCTCCGAACCACAGAATGAGCTCATCGCAGGCATCTATACACTTATCGGCTTTTCCGGCCTTGTGGTATAGATATGCAAGCTCGTATGCCCACTCCTCAGTGTATTCTTCATCCTTGTACTCTTCAAGAATAGTGATAAGCTCATCAAATGAAGCTCCCTGCCCTTTTTTGATGGCATATCTTAATACATACTTCATATCATCATGAGGAGCTATCTCAACAAACTCATCATAATACTCTGTAGCAGCATCATAATCACCCATCTTGATGGCGACCTCAGCCAGTCTGTATATAATCATCCTGCCGATTGGTGAACGGTCATAGGCCATTAAAAGTATGTCCCTTGCATCCTGGTATCTCTCGGCCTTCTCGTAGATTTCGCCGATTTTAACGAGCGTATTTACATTTTTAATTTTGTTCCAATTTATGCTATCCGCAATCTCTGCTGCGCTCATATAGCCCTCCTCGGCACTTAGGGCTTTTATCTGATCCAGCTTGAGATTGTATTCGTATTTATCCACTTATTTCACCTACTCGTATTTAAGCTTATTATTTTTGGTATCTACGCCTGTTGTCTTTGTATAATCCCTTGTGTCCTCAGGAAGCTTCTTTTTCCTGAGAGCATAATTAACAACTCTTTTCACAATATAGTATATCACAGCAAAGGTCGGAACACCAAGTAACATTCCAAGAAAACCAAACATTCCTCCGCCGATTAGTATGGCAAACATAACCCAGAAAGTCGAAAGACCGGTAGATGAGCCAAGTATCTTAGGCCCTATTATATTACCATCCACCTGCTGCAGCACGACAATAAATATCAGAAGATAAAGCGCATGCCACGGACTCTGAATTACTACTATGAGTAACGATGGAATTGCACCGATAAACGGTCCGAATACCGGAATCACATTTGTGACGCCGATAATCACTGCAACGAGCACCGATGATGGAATCCTTAAAATCAGACATCCGAAATATGCAATCACACCGATAATCAGTGAATCTATTATCTTACCGCTTATGAAGCCTCCAAAAATCTCATTTGTCTTTCTGAGCGTCTCAATGATTATATTGCCTGTCTTTGGCTTGCAGACAGCATATATTATCTTTTTACTCTGCCCTGCGAGAGTCTCCTGAATACTCATCACATAGACCATCACGATTATTCCGATAATAAAATTAAATAAGCCTCTGACTACCGAAATCACACCGGTTGTAATCTGTGCAACATACTTCTGTGCCTCAGGAATCAGCTTTTCTGTGGCATAATCCTCAATGTAGTCGGTTGCATTCTGTAAACCTGTGCTCGCGAGCTCAGCAATTTTGCTGTCCCCGAAATTGCCGTTCTTTATCATGTTGATGAATGCCGCAACATCTTTTGGCAGTGTCTTCATAAGTCCCGATATACTTGCTATGACAGAAGGCACAATAGCCGCAATGAGGAGCGAAATAATTGCTACAAGAATAATAACCGAGCCTGTGATTGCAAGAGCTCTTGAAACCTTTCGCAGCTTGCTTTCGCTTTTCATCTTTTTGGAAAGAAGCTTTTTAAAGCATCTTTCCAGCCACAGCATGACAGGATTCATCAGGTATGCAAGCACAAGTCCCATTATAATAGGCATTGCTGCCGCAAGCAGCTTGCTCCATATGCCTGCAAAGCCCTCAAATCTGTACAGTGCAAAGAAAAACAGTATACTGACTGCAAACGTGACAAATACCATGACACCTATTCTGATCAGATGTGGCCATTCCTCACGCCCCGGGTGCGAATTCTGCTTCGCACCCTTATCTGCATTTATCTCAATGTTTGATTTTTTACCAGCTTTTCCGGTTTCTTCCATCGGATTAAACTCTCCTTATTTACGATTATAGTTGATGAGACATCCCTTTAATATTATCTCTCTTTCATCATCTGTGAGCTCACCCATCTTCAGTGTAAATGGCTTTAATTCACCATCCTTGACAACATATGCCTCAAACTCCGTCTTTGCATCCTCGATTTCCTTCTTGATTCCCGGAAGGAAGATATAGTCGAGGTTGTGGAACGGAAGCTCTCCCTCATCGATGATGAATGGAAGCATTCCCCAGTTGATAAGGTTTGAACGGTATCTCTTTGTGGCATACTCGTTTGCGATATTTGCCCAGCCTCCGAGTACCTTCTGGCAGCTGGCAGCCTGCTCTCTTGCTGAGCCGTCACCCGGCTTAACAGCAAAAATTGTGCTTCCGAAGCCCATATTCTCATGGCTTGCCTCAGGGAATTTTTTCTTTACTACTCCCATGATTTCAGCAACCTCAGGAACAGCCTTTCCTGCGCACTCACCACTCTCTATAGCCTTCTGGGCCTTCTGGATTTCCTTTGCTCTGCCTACATACTCAGGATCCTTTCTTGAAAGTGCGAACTCTGCAAGTCCAAGAGGGTTTGAACGATATGAAGATGTCTCTCCTGAAGGAATGAGCTCATCTGTTGTAGTAACAGGATCATGAATCTCTGAAACCACCTTAAGGAGCATATTCTCAGGAAGCGCGCTCATTGCCGGCCAGTCCTTGATGTTTGGTCCGAACTGGATTTCAACTGAAGGATCTGCCACTCCATGGCTGTCAAATACACGGTTCTCATATATAGTCTTGTCAAAGAAATATTTTGGCTTTGTAAAGTTGACATCAATATCCGCTGCTGATGTAAGGAAGCCCTTGTTTGCTGCTGTTGCAGCGATTGAACGTGCATCCATGAGTGCCACTGAGCTGATCTGTCCGTTCTGTACCTTAGAACCCTCTCTGTTAGGGAAGTTTCTTGTTGAATGACGGATAGAGAATGCGTTGTTGGCAGGTGTATCTCCTGCACCAAAGCAAGGTCCGCAGAAAGCAGTCTTTACGATTGCACCTGTCTCAAGAAGCTTTGCTACAGCTCCGTTTTTCACAAGCTCCATGTATATTGGAGTAGATGCCGGGTAAACACTCAGTGTAAACTCGTCTGCTCCGATTGAATGTCCGTTTAATATGTCAGCCGCATCGCAGATATTCTCAAATCCACCGCCTGCACAGCCTGCGATGATTCCCTGGTCTACATACAGTTTTCCGTCTCTTACCTTACTCTTTAAATCAAGCTTCACCTTGCCGTCAAAGCTTACCTCAGCTCTCTTCTCACAGTCATCGAGAATATCCATGAGGTTTGCATTGAGCTCATCGATAGTGTAGGTATTGCTTGGGTGGAATGGCATAGCTATCATTGGGCGGATCTGGCTTAAATCAATCTCAATAAATCTGTCGTAGTAAGCCACCTCACCCGGATTAAGCTCCTTGTGGTCCTCAGCCCTACCGTGAATCTCAAAGAATTCCTTAACCTGGTCATCTGTTCTCCAGATAGAAGAAAGACATGTAGTCTCTGTTGTCATAACATCGACACCTATACGGAAGTCAACGCTCAGATTAGACACACCCGGTCCTACAAACTCCATAACTTTGTTCTTTACGAAGCCGTTTCCGAATACCTCTCCGATAATTGCAAGTGCGACATCCTGTGGTCCAACGCCCTTGATTGGCTCTCCTGTCAGGTAAATGCCTACTACCTCAGGCATATCAATATCATATGTCTGTTCAAGAAGCTGCTTAACAAGCTCAGGTCCACCCTCGCCGACTGCCATAGTACCAAGTGCACCATAGCGTGTATGTGAATCAGAACCAAGTATCATTTTTCCGCCGCCGGCAAGCATCTCTCGTGCAAACTGATGGATAACTGCCTGATGAGGTGGTACATAGATTCCACCGTACTTCTTTGCACATGTGAGACCAAACATGTGGTCATCCTCATTGATTGTTCCACCAACTGCACAAAGGCTGTTGTGACAGTTTGTAAGTACATACGGGATAGGGAATTTCTCAAGTCCTGAAGCTCGTGCTGTCTGGATGATACCTACAAATGTGATATCATGCGATGTAAGCTTATCAAACTTAATCTGAAGCTTGTCCATATTGCCGGATGTATTGTGCTCCTTTAAAATACCGTAAGCAATTGTCTCCTGCTTAGCTGTCTGTTTATCGATGTCCATGCCGGTCTTGCTTTTGACAGCTGCCTGAGCCTCCGGTCCATCAATTATTACTTCCTTACCGTTTAAAAGGTAAGCACCATTTTCATATAATTTCACTTATTCTACCTCCGTATGTGTATTTCAAAATTCTTTTATTTACTATTATATAATATTATAGGTAATTGTGGCAATAAATAAATCACCATCTACCTTAATTTCGAATTTTCCTCCCATCAAATGGGTCAGATTCTTTGCAATCGAAAGTCCAAGTCCACTTCCTTCAGTGGTTCTCGATCTCTCTCCCCTCACAAAACGCTCTGTCAGGTCTACATTTCCGTTGCTTACTATGTCAAGCTCGTTCTTAGACACATTCTTTATTGTAAAAACTGCCTTTTTATCTGCCTTTTCAAGTTCTACATACACTCTGGTATTTTCCAGTGCATATTTTGCGGCATTAGTATACAGATTTTCAATAGAGCGGTAAAGCTGACGCCCATCCGCATAGATAAATATCTGTTCTGATGGAATTTTTGTAACTATTGTCAGATTTCTCGACTCAAAGCGCTCATTGAATTCACCTCCGGTCTGGTATAAAAGCTCAACCAGATCAAGCTTTTGCATATTGAGCTTCACATTTCCCGAGGTAATCTTTGATGTCTCTACCAAATCCTCTGTAAGCTGCTTTAAGCGCTGTGACTTTTCCTCCAGCACATGTATATAGTATTTGGCATTTTCATTTTCCAGATTTTCCCTCTTAAGCAGGTCAACATAGTTGACTATTGAAGTCAGAGGTGTCTTTATATCATGTGATACGTTTGTTATTAGGTCTGCCTTTAGTTTTTCATTTTTAAGACTCTCATTTACCGAGCTCATAAGACCCTGGCGTATATGGTTGACAGCCTCCGCCACCTTTTTCTGCTGCCCATGAAACTCATTGACATTGAGTGTAGTGTCAAGCGTTCCTTCCGAGATAGCTTCAAGTGCCTCCTGTATGCGCATTATCTCTTTGTTTTTTTGTGTGTGGATATCCTTTTTCTCAATAACTCTTTTCAAAAGCTCATAGCCCTTGTACATCAGGCTGTGTGTGTAAAGTATATTGCCTTTTATCTTCCTTACAATGCTCTGGTATAAAATAATAAAAGCCAGATCAAACAAAAAAGTAAATGTGCCGGCCGTCATAATGAGTGATGCATAGTCAAAATGCTGGTTTTTTACGCCTGAAATCACTTTTCCCATAAATACCATGAGCAGTGTAAATATCACCAGCATCACATCAGAGTATACCTTGTCAATCGGTAAATAGTATATTGTGTAATCATCCTCTGATTTTCTGCCGGCCACGTTTGCCATATATGCAAGGCTCACAAAGCTGCCTACCAGGCCCGCAAGAGATATTAGTGTATATATATCAATATTTTCATGCGCATCGTGCCTGAATGCATAGCCTGTGGCAAACACTCCTGTTACCATAAGTATCATGCATAGCTGATGTAAGACTATGACCGCTGCTTTTTTTCCTATCGTATACTGCTTCATTTGTTGTCCTCTATCTTATAGCCTACTCCCCAGACCACCTTCAGATAGCGTGGCTCCTTAGGATTTATCTCTATTTTTTCCCTGATATGTCTGATGTGCACAGCAACTGTATTGTCGGCGCCTATCGCCTCCTCGTTCCATATGCTCTCATATATTTCGTTTATTGAGTAGACCTTTCCCTTATTTTTAAGGAGTAAAAGCAGTATATTGTATTCAATCGGTGTGAGCTTTACCTCCTCGCCATCCACAGTCACCTTTTTTAAATCATCATTTACCAAAAGGCCTCCGGCTTCATAAACCTTGTCTCCGGCTGCATCATTGCTTGACAGAGTGGTATATCTGCGAAGCTGTGACTTTACCCTTGCCACAAGCTCAAGCGGATTAAAAGGCTTTGTGACATAATCATCAGCTCCCACATTGAGGCCTAAAATCTTGTCAGCATCCTCTGTCTTTGCCGATAGAATGATTATCGGCACCCTGCTTTCCTTTCGTATCTGCAAAGTGGCTCTTATTCCGTCGAGCTTTGGCATCATGACATCTATTATCATGAGGTCTATTTTTTTATTCTTCATAATTTCAACCGCCTGTATGCCGTCGTAAGCCTTCTCCACGTCGTAGCCCTCCTGCATCAGGTAAATCTCAATTGCCTCAACTATTTCCTTGTCGTCATCACAAACTAATATTGTCATATTATCCTCCTTCTATGAATTTTTAACAGAAACCTTCTCCTGCCGTTAGTCAGCTATATTTTATCAGATTATCCACTTTGTTTTTCTTAAAATCTGCTTAATATTACCCACTTTAAATATAAGCCAAAAAGCAGCCGTTCTGTTTTGAACTGCTGCTTTATATTACATAGGTGTGTTTCATTTCCCTTTATTTCCGGTGATGCTCTGCCACATTCTGTGGATACCGTCTGTGAGCTCCTTCCCTTCCTTTGTGTTGATAACAGGTGGATTGCCGGCTTTTCTGCTTATTGCCTTATAATCCTCATCAACAGACGATTTTGAGCCGGCAGCCTTGGCTTCATCCTTATCATTGCTATGATTTAATCCGGCATCAGGTGTATCGTCTGCAAGCTTCACTTCACCCACTACACCATCTCCCAGGTCCTCGCCCTCAGCAAGTCCCAGTTTTCTGATATAATCCATATTTACCTTGATTTCAGTCTGTCTGTTTGCATAGATGGACTTCTCTTCATTGTCAATAGTACGCTCCTCTACAGGTTTACCTGCATTTTTCTGACGTTCTATCTCCTTATTTCTGTCATCGATAATCTTAAGATACTTCTCCGTATCGGACAAATCCTGAAGCTGTCCCTTGAGCTCATACTGGTTAGTTTTAACTATCTTCTCCTGCTCTGCAATCTTATCCTTCATATTCTTGCACAGCTTTTCAAGTGACTCGTTGGTATCATTGATGATATCACGCACTCTTGAAAGCGCCTCATCCGTATAGATAACCGATGCTGCATACACATCCTCAGCCTTTCTGCTTGCATCCCAGACTATCTGATCCCCTTTCTTTCTGAACTCTCTCTCTGCGTGATTGCGACTCTGTTCAGTAAGCTCATACTCATCCTGTATTGCATATATACACTTATTCAGCTCAGCAAGTAAATCTATCATTTGCTGCTTGTTTATGATCACCCTGCTCGGCTCCGGCTTATACGGCTCCGCCTTTGAGAGCATGATATGAATTTCTCTTAGTACCTTTTCTGTTTTATCGTTCGCATTCATTTTCTATTTCCTCGGATTTAAATTAACATTATAACTATTCAGGGTGGTTATAAATACTCACCACTTACCCATATTTTATATGAAAATCCGCTTCTCGTAAATAGCCAAATGAATAATAATAGCTACTGATTACAGCCCTTTATAATTAAATCAATCCCGCTGCCGCATTTCTCAGCTCATCTGCCGCATGCTTTATCTCGGCAGCCTGCTCTTCGCTCACATTTCCGGGCTTTGTCCTTGAAATAAGCTTCTTCACATATGAAAGTGACGATTTCACACTCTTTTTCTGTGCGCTGTCCATAGCCCTTCTTTTTTCCTTGTCAGCCATGATATTTTCCACCTGTCGCACAAGCGTATCAGCCTCACTTCTTGCATCAATATAAGCCTTTCTCTGTCCGTCTGTTGCCTCATACTCCTGTGCCTCGCGGATTGCCTGCTCAATCTCAGAATCAGACAAATTTGAGCTTGCGGTAATCGTAATCTCCTGATGCTTTCCTGTGCCCAGGTCCTTTGCAGAAACCTGCACAATGCCGTTTGCATCTATATCAAACGTCACCTCTATCTGCGGCACACCTGCCGGAGCCGGCTTGATGCCCTTTAACCTGAAGTTTCCAATCAGCTTATTATCCCTTGCAAACTGCCTCTCACCCTGCAGTACCTTTATATCCACAGAGGTTTGGAAGCTTCCTGCAGTTGTAAAAATCTGGCTGTATCTCGTAGGAATAGTCGTATTTCTGTCAATAATTTTGGTTGAGACACCACCAACTGTCTCAATTCCGAGTGAAAGCGGTGTGACATCCATCAGTATAATCTCTGCCGCACTGCTGCCTGCGACAATTGCTCCACCGAGCTTGCCACCCTGTACTGCTGCACCGAGTGCCACGCACTCGTCAGGATTCAAGTTGTGTGAAGGCTCTTTTCCTGTAATTCTTCTGACCTCCTCAACAACAGCCGGCACACGTGTCGAGCCTCCTACCAACAGCACCATTCCAAGCTCTGCTGCGGAAATCCCCGCATCTGAAAGTGCCTGATTTACAGGAATAGCAGTTCTCTCCACCAGATCCTTTGTTATCTCATTAAACTCAGCCCTTGTGAGGTTCATCTCCATGTGGACCGGCTGTCCCTTTACAGTGGTGATAAACGGCAGGTTGATAGTGGTTGAGGATGAGGATGAAAGCACCTTTTTTGCCTTCTCAGCCTCCTCCCTGACACGCTGCATAGCAGTATTATCCTTTCTCAGATCCACATTCTGCTGTCTGTAAAACTCTGTGACAAGATAATTCGTGATTCTCTCATCAAAATCATCTCCACCCAGATGATTATCACCGGCTGTGGCAAGCACCTCTATCAGATTGTCCCCTATTTCGATAACAGACACATCGAAGGTTCCTCCTCCGAGGTCGTAGACAAGAATTTTCTGCTGCTGTCCGTGGTCCAGTCCGTATGCGAGTGCCGCAGAGGTTGGCTCATTTATGATTCGAAGCACATTAAGCCCCGCAATCCTTCCTGCATCCTTAGTTGCCTGCCTCTGCGCATCCGAAAAATATGCAGGAACTGTGATTACAGCGTCTGTCACTGCCTCTCCAATATAGTCCTCTGCATCCTTTTTCAGCTTTCTGAGAATCATAGAAGAAATCTCAGGAGCTGAATACAGCTTTCCGTCCACCTTTGCCCTGAAATCGCTTCCCATCTGTCTCTTTATTGAGAAAAATGTCCTGTCCACATTGACTGCTGCCTGCCTCTTTGCAGCCTCGCCAACCAGTCGCTCTCCATTCTTTGTAAAAGCCACTACAGACGGAGTTGTTCTCTGACCCTCGCTGTTAGTTATGACTACCGGCTGATTGTTCTCCAATACTGCCACACAGCTGTTTGTTGTTCCTAAATCTATACCTATAACCTTACCCATGATTTTCCTCACTGTTTTTTATATTTAAGTCTCATAAATAATTGCTTTTTATGACTTACTATTTCATCCTAATACTACTTTAAGCTTCGAAAATTCACTCGTCAAGGCATGAGGCTGTTATTTCAGAGAATGTTTATATTTTTAATTTTTGTATAACAACATAACAACAAAGACACCGCCGAAGCAGTGCCTTTGTTGATTAGTTTATAGATTGGATTAAATGATAATTGAGGATTGCTTATTCACTTACTTTTTTCTTGAGTAATCCGAGTAATCCACATGCAATGAAGGCTCCGATTACTAATGCTACAAGATACATTAACGGATTTCCGATTGTAGGTACTACGAAGATTCCTCCGTGAGGTGCCATGAGTGTACATCCAAATGCCATTGAAAGTCCACCTGCCACTGCTGAACCAACTGCACATGCCGGAAGGACATGAAGCGGATCAGATGCTGCGAATGGGATTGCACCCTCTGTGATAAATGATAATCCCATGATAAAGTTCGTAGGTCCTGCCTTTCTCTCCTCTGCTGTGAACTTGTTCTTGAAGAAGATTGTTGCAAGAGCGATTGCGAGTGGTGGAACCATACCACCAATCATAACTGCTGCCATGATATTGTAGTTTCCGGCAGCGATTGAAGCTGTACCAAATACATAAGCGGCTTTGTTTACAGGGCCACCCATATCTATTGCCATCATTCCTCCGAGAAGTACTCCGAGAACTACTGCGCTTGCACCGTTAAGTCCATTAAGACCGTTGTTGATAGCTGTATTTAAAGCTCCGATTGGAGGCTCAACTACAAACTGCATTATAACGCCTATGAGGAATATACCAAGCAGCGGATAAAGAAGAACCGGCTTCACACCATCAAGACTCTCAGGAAGCTTAGAGAATATCTTCTTTAAGAGATTTACAATATATCCTGCAACGAAACCTGCAACCAGTGCTCCAAGGAAGCCTGATGTACCGTTTGCTGCGATTGAACCGCCTACGAAACCAACTGCAAGACCCGGACGGTCAGCAATACTCATAGCGATAAAGCCTGCAAGGATAGGAAGCATAAATCCAAATGCTGTTCCACCGATTCCCTTAAACAATGCTGCGCCCTGTGTAATAGTACCGAAATTTGCTCTCTGGTCAGCCGGCAGTGAATTAAGGTCAACACTGAATCCATCGATAAGGAACGCGATTGCGATAAGGATACCACCACCAACTACGAACGGAAGCATATGTGAAACACCGTTCATCAGATGCTTGTAAATCTGATGTCCAATGCTCTCCTTTCCACCAATAGATGAATGTGAAGCCTCTTTTTTACCTGATGCCTTAAATACAGGAGCATCACCGGCAGCAATTCTCTTTACGAGCTCCTCTGTCTTATTTATTCCGTCAGAAACCTGACACTCAATAACCTTCTTTCCGTCAAAACGGTCTGTAGGCACATTTGTATCACATGCAACGATAACACCGGTAGCCTTTGCAATCTCATCATCTGTGAGTACATTTTTAGCTCCGGCTGAGCCTCTTGTCTCAACCTTTACCTGATATCCCAGCTCCTTGGCCTTTTTCTCAATAGCCTCAGCAGCCATATAAGTATGGGCAATTCCTGTAGGACAGGCTGTAACTGCAACGATAAATACATCGTCCTTCTTCACCTCAACAGGTTCCTTTGCCTCCTTTGCAGCCTCCTTCTCATCCTTTGCCTTTTCAGCACTGTCGATGATATTTAAAAACTCATCTACTGAGCCGGCATTGATAAGAGAATTTGTAAACTGCTCGTCCATCAGCATAACAGAGAGCTTGCTGAGCACCTGAAGATGCACATTGTCCTCTGTGTTTGGTGCAGCGATAAGGAAAATAATCTTTGCAGGTGTACCGTCGAGTGATTCAAAGTCAACCCCGTCCTTTACAACCATTGCCGCAAGACCTGCTTTAGTAACAGCATCAGACTTACAATGAGGAATTGCTATACCCATTCCAATTCCTGTTGTGCCTTCCTCCTCTCTTGCAAAAACACCCTTGCGATACTTCTCCACATCGGCTATTTTGCCACTTTTTGCCATCAAATCAATACACTGATTCAATGCTTCGGTTTTTCCGGCAGGCGTACCATTTAAATTGATACTCTCAGCTGCCAACAAATCCCTGATTGTCATACATCATTCCTCCTAATAGAATATATTAATTATTTATATCAACCTTTTTGATACCGTTTGTTTAATTGGAAGCACTGTCCCATTTATCAATAAGTGCTTCAACCTCAGGCTTTGTAGCCAGCTCCTCAGAAAATGCACTTGCACTTCCTGTACATACTCCATAAATAAATGCCTGCTTATAATCATTTGATTTGAGGTATCCGTAAACAAATCCGGCTACCATCGAATCACCTGCGCCTACAGAGTTTTTGAGCTTTCCTTTAGGAGCCTGTGCCTTAAATTCCTGTCCATCCTCGGTCACAAGCACTGCTCCGTCACCTGCCATAGAAACAAGCACGTTTCTTGCGCCCTGCTCCTGAAGCTTCTTTGCATACTTTATCACATCGTCCTTGTCTGTAACCTCAACCCCGAATATCTCACCGAGCTCATGATTGTTTGGCTTGATAAGGAATGGCTTATACGCAAGCACATTTGTGAGCAGATTTCTCGTCGCATCAACCACGATATTTATTCCGCGGCCCTCAAGATGCTTCATGATATCCATATACATTGATGAAGGCATCACATCAGGAATACTTCCTGCGAGCACAAGCACATCAGACTCCTTTAAGCAGTCAAGCTTCTCATAAAGCTTTTTAATGTTGTCCTCAGTGATTACCGGTCCCTGACCATTAATCTCGGATTCCTCATTTGAGCGAAGCTTCACGTTAATACGTGAAATACCATCCTCCACCTCTATAAAATCAGTATCGACACCTTTTTCTCCTAGAAGTCTTTTAATCTCATTACCTGTAAAGCCTGCTGTAAAACCAAGTGAAGTATTACTCATTCCAAGATTCTTAAGAACCATGGAAACATTGATGCCCTTACCACCTGCAAAAATCTTCTCTCCAGTCGTTCTATTGACCACTCCTGTCTTAAAATCTGTTACATCAACTATATAATCTAGTGATGGATTAAAAGTAACCGTATAAATCATGTTAGACCTCCTTAATATTTTTGTATTTCTTATAGTTGTCATTGCTTAGTGCATTTGTAATAATTACAGCATCCTCAAAATTAGCAAACTTGATACTTGATACCTGTGAAAACTTACTGTCATCCGCAAGAATGTATTTCTCCTTGCTATTCTCCATGGATTTCTTTTTAACCATGGCCTCCTTTATCTCCGGAGTCGTAAATCCATTCTTCACAGTAATTCCGTTGGTTCCCCAGAAGCCCTTCGTAAAATTGTATTTATCGAGCGTCACAACGGCCTCATCTCCGACAATAGCCTCAGTAGTAGACTTGAACTCGCCACCCAGAATATATACTGTATATCCCCTATCGGAAATTCTCTTGGCATTAGTCAGAGAGTTTGTAACAAAAACCACATTCTTTGCAGTAATATAATCAATCATGACTGCCGTTGTAGTACCGGCATCTATATAAACAAAATCATTATCCACAATAAGTGATGCCGCATATCTGGCAATCTGTTCCTTTTCGCTGCGATTCTGCTTAAGCCTGTTGATAACCTTCTCATCCTGAGTATGGATATTCGTATTATTTGCAATCGCACCACCATGTACCTTGGTGAGATACCCCTTCTTGTCCATTGCAACCAAATCACGCCTGATTGTTGACTCGGATGTATCAAGCTCATCCATAAGCTGCTGAACAGTCACACTTCCCATCGAATCTAATATATCGAGTATTTTTTTACATCTATCTTCCGCCAGCATCTAATCACCCCTGTTTTCAAATTGCTCAAAGACTATCATTTAATCTTTTATATTCAATTATTTTCCTTTTTTATTAAAATCAATAATCATCTAACTTGTAGTATTATTATATTTTCAAAATCAGTCATTGTCAATCATAATCAGTCATTTATATTCACAAATAATCACCATGAAAATTGTTAAAATTATATAAGGTCAAATTTCAAATTGTGTAATATATGCAAAAGTAATATTCTAATTTTGTGCAGAATATACTACATAAATCTTTATTACTTGCCTAATTGCTAATTTTAGTATCTTTTCTATTACTAGTTTATAATCTAAAATATAGTTCAAATTAACTAATTTTAATTTAGTCACTATCAAATTTGACTGTTTTTGACTGTTTTGAATCTAAATGCATTGTAATTCATAATTCATCATGCTAGAATATGTTCATTATGGTACATATTTTATGATTAAAGGGTCAAAAGGTATCATCAATGAGTTTATATTTTGTTATTTCACAACATTTTAAATAATTTATGTACCATCACAGCTACAATACTTTAAGTTAAAAAGGAGGATTTCACATGAAACAGCTTAATTGGGCAACACTCGGCTGCGGCGTAATAGCTAATGAGCTCGCGCATGCTCTCTCAAAGGAAGGACGCACTCTTTATTCAGTTGCCAACAGAACTCATGAAAAGGCCGTAGCTTTTGCACAAAAATATGGCATTTCAAAGGTATATGACAACATTGATGACGTCTTTTATGATCCTGATGTGGATATCATTTACATCTCCACTCCACACAATACTCACATCAATTATCTAAGAAAAGCCCTTTCTAATGGAAAGCATGTACTCTGTGAAAAATCTATTACTTTAAATATCGCAGAGCTCGATGAAGCCGTCTCACTGGCCAAAGAAAATAACGTTATTCTTGCTGAAGCCATGACTATATATCATATGCCTGTTTATAAAAAGCTAAACGAAATAATTGCAAGTGGACAACTCGGCAGGCTAAATTTAATTCAGGTCAATTTTGGAAGCTACAAGGATTACAATATGACAAACCGATTTTTCAGTCGTAAGCTTGCCGGAGGAGCATTGCTTGATATTGGAGTTTACTCACTTTCTCTTATCCGCTGGTTCTTCAAGGAAACACCAACACAAGTATCGTCACAGGTTAAATATGCACCAACCGGTGTTGATGAACAGGCAGGTATTCTGCTTATGAATGATGCAGAGGAAATGGCAACTGTCACATTATCTCTTCATTCAAAGCAGCCAAAACGCGCTACGCTCTCTTTTGACAAAGCATATGTGGAAATCTTTGAGTATCCAAGAGGAATGCAGGCAACTATTACATATACAGAGGATGGTCATAAAGAAGTAATTGATGCCGGTGATACATCAGATGCACTGTATTACGAAGTACGTGATATGGAAAAAGCTGTAAGCTCAGCATCATCAGATGAAATAGAAACCCTCATGCACTGTCAATATACATATGATGTAATGAAAATTATGTCAGATATAAGAGCTGAATGGGGTATGAAATATCCTGAAGAGGAATAATAATACTACTACAACTATTCAAAAAAGGATAAGAGTTGTTAAAAAAGAGAAATATAATTCTGTTTATCAGGCTTATATTTCTCTTTATTAATTTAGTGTAACATCCTGAAAAATAATTTAGAAAATTAAAAAATAATGAAATGTGTACAACATATATTACGAATATTACATAAATTCATAATATATTTTATTTGCAAATTATATAAAAGAAAGACCACATCATAAACTGATGTAGTCATTTTAAGAGAGGTGACAGCCGGATTTGAACCGGCGATGACGGTGTTGCAGA
>ULNG01044775.1_pt1 | contig 19319 bp, 15 predicted proteins | sample 1951861 | NCBI WGS metagenome assembly ULNG01 (sample SAMEA4835571, study PRJEB28245) | human gut metagenome | biome: gut microbiome; material: fecal sample | place: Denmark | collected 2008 | reverse complement strand
GGCGCCTGTCGTGCAGACGGCATCCACATGATGACCGTTCTGCATCAGGATCTTTTTGATATTACGCGCAGTATCCTGTTTCGGAAATGCAACGATAATGTTTGTCAAATCTTTTCCCCTTCATTCCTATATCAGATTTTATACAGGTAATTATTGATCTCCCAATCGGAAACCTGCGCACGATAATCTGCCCATTCCGATTTTTTGGCCTCAATATATTTTTCCGTCGCGTGTCTGCCCAGCACGTTCTGTAAATATTCGTCTTTTTCAAATTCTGCAAGTGCCTCTCCAAGGTCAGCCGGAAGTTCCTCGATACCGAGTTTATTTTTCTGTGACATACGCATCTCAAAAACATTTTCCGTCACTGCTGCCGGCGGCTCAATCTGATTCCGGATACCATCAAGTCCTGCCTGTAAGCACACCGCAAGTGTCAGATACGGATTGGCTGCGGAATCCGGACATCTGAGTTCCACCCTTGTACCCTCGCCTCTTGTAACCGGAATACGGATGAGTGGGCTGCGGTTTGTCACAGACCATGCAATATAGATTGGTGCCTCATATCCCGGAACCAGACGCTTATAGGAATTGACAAGCGGATTGGTAATCGCCGCCATTCCTTTCATATGTTTCATCAGACCGCCGATAAACCAGTATGCTTCTTTGCTGAGTCCTAACTCGCCGTCCGGATCGTCAAAAATATTTTTTCCGTCCTTGCAGAGTGACATATTCACATGCATACCGGAACCGTTGATTCCAAATTTCGGCTTTGGCATAAAACTTGCAAACATTCCATGACGTTTTGCGATCGTTTTGACAGCCAGTTTAAATGTCATGATATTGTCTGCTGTTTTGACCGCCTCATCATAACGGAAATCGATCTCATGCTGTGCCGGTGCAACCTCATGATGGGAAGCTTCAATCTCATATCCCATATCCTCTAACGTCAGCACCATATCACGTCTCGCATTTTCACCCAGATCGATCGGTCCAAGATCAAAATATCCGGCACGCTCCGTGCTGATCGTGGTCGGCTGCCCATCCTCATCCTGATTAAACAGGAAAAATTCACATTCCGGTCCGACATCAAAACGATATCCCATCTGCGTTGCATCTTCCACTGCCTTCTTTAAGATATAACGTGGATCACCCTCAAAAGGTTTTCTGTCCGATGTATAAACATCACAGATGATCCTTGCAACCTTTCCCTGCTGCGGACGCCACGGGAAAATTACAAACGTGTCAAGATCCGGATACAGATACATATCCGACTCCTCGATACGGACAAATCCCTCAATGGACGAACCGTCAAACATACATTCATTACTTAATGCTTTCTCTAACTGACTGGACGTGATCGCCACATTCTTTAAAGTTCCAAACATATCCGTAAACTGCAGACGGATAAATTCCACATCCTCTTCCTCTACCATATTAAAAATATCCTGTTTCGTATACCTGCTCATCAAAAATCACTCCTTCTTCATATACTGCAACACTTTATCGTAAGCCATCGGCCCTCCAAATAAATCGAGTGCGCTTCCAATGGTCACATTCAATCTGTTATTCCCCAGTTTCTTCAGTTCCAAAAGGTCTTCAAAACTGCCGACGCCCCCGGCATAAGTGACCGGTATCTTTCCCCATTCGCCGAGCATCTTTACCAGTTCCTTTTCAATCCCTTTTGCTTTTCCTTCGACATCCACAGCATGGATCAGAAATTCATCACAATAAGTGGAAAGCTCGTCTAACAACCGGATGCTGACTTCTTCATCTGTAAACTTCTGCCAGCGGTCTGTCACTATATAATAGGTATCTTCTTTTTTTCTGCAGCTTAAATCAAGCACTAAATGCTCCCGTCCCACTGCAGTATTTAAGCGTTTTAAATTATCATAATTGATCTTTCCATCCCGGAACACATACGAAGTAACGATCACATGGCTCGCTCCGGCATCCAGAAACTCTTTTGCATTTTCCGCTGTAACTCCACCACCGATCTGAAGTCCGCCGGGATAAGCCTGCAGTGCATGTTCTGCCTGTTCACGCGTCGCTTTGTAATACTCACTGCTCACCGGATTCAAAAGAATAATATGCCCTCCTTTGATTCCTTCTTTCTGATACAGCTTTGCAAAATAAGCGGCATCCTGCTCCGCCACAAAATTCTCCGCTGCCTGGTCTCCGGCATCCTTTAAACTTCCACCAACGATCTGTTTAACTTTTCCGTTATGGATGTCGATACAGGGACGAAACTCCATAATTTTCCCCCTTTTTCTTCTCTTCTTTTTTCACAGAATAACATATTTTATCTGTGATGTTCTCTTTTATTTAGGTAAAAAATGGGCGACGTATGCCCGTGCTCTGGCCCCGTCGCCTAAAGCCATCATATCACACATCAAATCATTTGTGAACCATAATTTCTATAAGGTTTTTTCACACGTTTTATTATTACTTCTAATATATATCTATTTTTTATAAATTCACACTTATATTTCATTGACAGAGTATTTTTTTTTTGCTATGATACAGAAACTAATATATCTTTTTCATACAATTCAATACGAAGAAAGTGAGGAAAATAAAATGGGAACAATTATTGGTGAAGGTATTACTTTTGATGATGTGTTATTAGTTCCACAGTATTCAGAAGTTACACCAAACATGATTGATCTGACAACGCATCTTACCAAAAAGGTCGTTTTAAATATTCCTATGATGAGCGCTGCCATGGATACCGTTACAGAACACAGAATGGCCATTGCAATGGCAAGACAGGGCGGTATCGGTATTATCCACAAAAACATGTCGATCCAGGCACAGGCCGATGAGGTAGATAAGGTAAAGCGTTCTGAAAATGGCGTTATCACGGATCCATTTTACCTTTCCCCGGATCATACATTACAGGATGCCGAAGATCTGATGCGCAAATTCCGCATCTCTGGTGTGCCGATCTGCGAAGGTGGCAAATTAGTCGGTATCATCACAAACCGTGATTTAAAATTCGAGACAGATTTTACCAAAAAGATCAGTGAAAGCATGACTTCCGAGAATCTGATCACAGCTCCGGAGGGCATCACTTTAGAGGAAGCAAAAAAGATCCTCGCAAAAGCAAGAAAAGAAAAACTTCCGATCGTAGATAAGGATTTCCACTTAAAAGGACTGATCACGATCAAAGATATTGAAAAACAGATCAAATATCCGCTCTCTGCCAAAGACGAGTTAGGCCGTCTGCTCTGCGGTGCCGGTGTCGGTATCACAGGAAACATGATGGAACGTGTAGAAGCTTTAGTAAAAGCGCACGTCGATGTGATCGTTGTTGACTCTGCACATGGACATTCCAAAAATATATTAGAGGCAGTCAACAAGATCAAAACTGCCTACCCGGATCTGCAGGTCATCGCAGGAAATGTTGCTACCGGTGATGCAACACGCGATCTGATCAAAGCAGGTGCTGACGCAGTCAAAGTCGGTATCGGACCTGGTTCTATCTGTACCACCCGTATCGTTGCAGGTATCGGTGTTCCTCAGGTTTCCGCTATCATGGACTGCTACAACGCTGCAAAAGAGTTCGGTGTTCCGATCATTGCAGATGGTGGTATCAAATATTCCGGAGACATGACAAAAGCTCTCGCTGCCGGTGCCAATGTATGTATGATGGGCAGCATGTTTGCAGGATGTGACGAAGCTCCGGGTACTTTTGAACTGTATCAGGGAAGAAAATACAAAGTATACCGCGGTATGGGATCTCTTGCAGCCATGGAAAACGGCAGTAAAGACCGTTACTTCCAGGAAGGAGCAAAGAAACTTGTTCCGGAAGGCGTTGAAGGACGTGTTGCATACAAAGGTTCCGTGGAAGACACTGTATTCCAGTTAGTCGGCGGTATCCGTTCCGGTATGGGTTACTGTGGCTGCCCGACCATCGAGGACTTAAAAGAGAAGAGCAAATTCGTTAAGATCTCCGCAGCAGCTCTCCGTGAGAGTCATCCACATGACATTCACATCACCAAAGAGGCTCCGAATTACAGTATTGACGAATAATCCTCTTTCCGATATAATATATGGTAAATTTTAAACATTCCGGTGCTATTTTTGTTATAGTGCCGGAAAATTTTATATTTTAATGAGGTGAAATTTCGTGGACGCAAGTGCCATATCACAGATTATTTTTCTAATTATTTTATTAATTTTCTCTGCTTTTTTTTCATCCGCAGAGACGGCTCTTACGACCGTAAATAAAATCCGGATGCGTACACTCGCAGATGACGGAAACAAACGCGCCGAACGGGTACTTCGTATTACAGACGACTCCCACAAGATGCTCAGTGCGATCTTAATCGGCAACAACATCGTTAATCTCTCCGCCTCCTCACTGGCAACCACGCTTGCAATCAAGCTCTGGGGCAGCGTCGGCGCAGGTATTGCAACCGGTATCCTTACGTTTCTGATCCTCGTCTTTGGTGAGATTTCTCCAAAAACTTTTGCGACACTTTATGCGGATCAGATTTCGATCGCCTATTCCGGTATTATCGGTTTTCTTATGAAAATACTGACTCCTGTGATTTTTCTGGTAAATCAGTTTTCCATGGGCTTTTTATTTTTACTGCATATGGATCCAAAGGCAAACAACAATCAGATGACAGAGGAAGAACTCCGTACCATCGTGGATGTCAGCAAAGAAAACGGTGTCATCGAATCAGAAGAACATGAGATGATCAACAATCTGTTTGATTTTGGTGATGCGCAGGCAAAGGAAGTTATGATTCCAAGACCTGATATGACTTTTGCAAATGTAAATAATACTTATGACGAACTGATTGATATTTTTCAGGAAGACAAATTTACCAGACTTCCTGTCTATGAGGATACGACCGATAACGTCATCGGTATCCTGAACATGAAAGATCTTCTCCTCTGCAAGGACAAGGAGCATTTTTCCGTGCGGGATATCATGCGTGAACCTTATTTTACTTTTGAGCACAAAAATACCGCAGAACTTTTTATTGAGATGCGTAAGTCATCTATCTCCCTTGCAATCGTACTCGACGAGTACGGTGCAACTGCCGGTCTTATCACGCTTGAGGATCTCTTAGAGGAGATCGTGGGTGAGATCCGTGATGAATACGACACGGATGAAGAAGATCCGATCCTGCCGCTTAATGACCGCGAATTTATCGTTTCCGGTTCCACCAATCTGCAGGATCTCTGCGATGAGTTAGATCTTAATTTCAGTTCCGAAGATTATGATACGATCGGCGGATATCTGCTCGGTCTCTTAGATCATCTGCCGGAAAAAAATGAGATCATCATCACAGATGACAATGTGCTTCTCCGCGTCGAACAGATGGATAAAAACCGGATTGAGAAAGTCTACATAAAAAAACCCGATTTTCCACCGGATGAATCAGACAAACAATAAATCTTATAAACGGTTATAAAAATACCGGATTTCAGCCTCAGATTTTATCTGATTTTGAAATCCGGTATTTTTATATCCTTCTTATTTCGGTTTTTATTCAATATCGCACAGATCGCTTCCTGCCTCAGAACGGAACCGGAATGTATCCTCTACTCCATGATAGGAAATGGAAAAACTTCCCTCCATATCCAGATAGGAATGTGCTGCTGCAACCGCATCTAAAAATTCTGCGATATTTTCCAGAAAACCTTCTGCACATTCCGGTGAACTGCACTCTTCTTCCTCTACCTTTTCGTCAATATACAGACGAAGCGTAAAATCATCCATGTCGCTCTCATTGTCCACTTCCGCTTTCTGTAAATAGGAATTGGTGCAATTCTTAAACAGATTGCTTACATAAGATGCCGTAGAAGAAATCCGTGACTGTGAAATATCCTCCGCTTCTAAATATATCTTGTAACTGATTTTTAAACTGTTGTCTGCCATTTTCTCTTTCTCCCGTTTTTTATTTATACTTATATCGCATTTTGTAAAATGGATCGGTATATCTTTGTTATTTCTTTGTAGTGACTGCTTTTACCTTAGACCAGCCCGAATAGATCTTTTTTGATTTTCCATTCACTTTTACAGTCTTATAGGTGCGGACGCGTATGTAATATTTCTTTTTTGCTTTTAATTTTGAAACGTCCAGTTTTACCTTTTTGGTATTATTGACGTTCTTTGTCACAACCGACTTTTTGAATTTCGCATCCACTGCATACTGGATCTGGTAACCGCTTGTCTGTTTTGCCTGCTTCTTCCAGGACACCGAAAATGCTTTTTTCTTTGCCTTTACACTGGAAATGGCGGTTCCTTTCGGTATGATCCGAAATGTTTTCTGGTATTTTCCGGTGTAATCACCTTTCATTTCAATCGTGACCGTATAGATACCGGCATTTTTCCGCCCGGACGGCTTCTTTATTTTATAATCCGTTCCCTCTTTCAACTTCTTTCCGGCACTGTTTGTCACTTTTACAGTCGGCATATGTGACTTTCCGTCATAGGTATAGGAAGTCTTTGAGAGCTGGACCATCTTTACTTTCGGAAGGGTTCGTACCGTTTCCGTCTTTCCACAGACGCTGCATTTCCGTTTCACTTTTCCGCTCTCTCTGTACTCACTCCACTTATGACCGGCTGCCGGAATTACTTTCTGTGCCACAAGCACTGTTTTACACACACTGCAATGACTCCCTTCCGTAAGACCGGTCGTCTCACAGGCTGCTGCTACCGCTGCATCTTTTACCGGTGTATGCCCTGTTGCCGGAATCACTGTCTGTTCTGTCAATATTTCCCCACAGACACTGCAGTGGCTTCCCTCTGTGAGACCGGTCGTCTCACAGGATGCTGCTACCGCTGCATCTGTCACAATTGTATGACCTTCTATCGGGATTTTTCCAGGATCTGTCTGCGTAGCTCCACTATCTAATGTACATACCGGCAAATACCCCTCCCAATAATCTTCTTCTGTATGACATGTTTTCGACCAGCTGCTGTATGTATCATAAAACTCATCACTTTTCACAAAAAAATTATAATAATAACCATCACTCTGGTCATCCCATGTACAATCCACATTATACCAGGAGCTACATATTTTTACTTTATTCCATTCATGGTTGGAACTCGTCACCACCGCCGTATCGATTCCTGAGCCATTGCACATCATTGCAAATGACTGGGCATATCCGGCACAGACAGTCTTATCCGTACAGAAAACGCTGTACACAGACTGTGAATATTCTGTACTCTCCGTTGCAAAATCGCTATTCACAAGAGCCTGATTATAATACACTTTTTCACAGATCAGATCATGTATCTTTTTAACCTTTTCATAATCTTTACTGCATTGATCGATCTGCTCCTGCCAGGCATCCACCTGTTCCTTTACTTTTTCCGTCTTTTCCATCCGGTCTGTACCGTTTTCAAACGCAGGATAAATACCGAATACCAGAGAAATTGTATCATTTGAATATGAAATTGTATAAACTGTCGCATTCAAAAAATAATATTGTGGATTTGAATACCGAAACATCAACAGTACATTTTTCTGCTGTGCCTTCGCAAGTGTGCTTCCAGAAATTGCCTGCATCCGATATGCCCCCGACTTTGTCGTCACAGCATCCGTTTCCGTCGTCAGGTACTTTTCACAGATGACATCTAAGGCATTCCAGTACGCTTTTTCTTCGTCCGATAACTGATCATAAAAGTAATCGCTTCCATACTTGTTCCAGTCGTCCGCTGCTATGTCTGCCGTTCGAAGCAAAGACTGTTCGGCAATATCACTTTCTTCTATGGATTCATAATCCTCGTCAGCCGCCTCTTCGGTTTCTTCCTCAAATACAAGTCGTCCTGTCGGCAATTCCATATCCGTTAGGACTTCATCCGCATAAATGCTGTTGTTTTTTTCTGAAAATGCAAATATCAGACTGCAAAAAATTACCGTCAATATTTCTATTTTTAATTTTGCTCTTTTCATAACATCCTTATCCTTACCTGCCGCTCATTTATCAGTCACAATCTTCTTCCCTGATTTTAAGAAAACTGTTCATTTTTCATGGCACTTTATGTCCATTATACCTTCCCGCTCGTCATCAAACAAGTCTTATCCACCATATCCTTTGTATTTTTCCCCGATCTTTTCTGTCAGGATTCTGCGATCAGTTCCGAAAGCGGTGCAAATGTATATCCCATCTCCTCCCATTTGGTCAAAAGTTCATCTAAGATCTCCCCATTCGTCTTTGAAGTGCTGTGCAGCAAAACGATTGCTCCCGGATGGATCCTGGTCAGCAGTTTATCAAATGCTTCCTCCTTCGTCGGCTGGTTATCGACATTCCAGTCCACATAGGCAAGGCTCCAGAAAAATGTATTGTATCCGAGTTCTTTTGCCATCTTTAGATTTTCCGTGCTGTATTTTCCCTGTGGCGGACGGTAATATTTGATCATTTCTTTTCCCGTGATCGACTGGTATAACGATGCGACATCATCGATTTCCTTTTGGAATGAAGCCAGCTCCGATATGGATGACATATCCGGGTGATGATAAGTATGATTGCCAACGGCATGCCCCTCTTCCTCCATGCGCTTTACGATATCTGGCGCTGACTCAAGGAAATGTCCCACGACAAAAAAGGTCGCTTTTGCATTGTGTTTCTTTAATGCATCCAGGATCGGTTCTGTATTTCCATTTTCATACCCGCAGTCAAAGGTCAGGTAAATTGTCTTTTTATTTTTATCGCCCACATACCATGCGTTGTATTTTTTTAATTCATCCGCTGTCACATTGCCGGTCGGCTGGGTTCCCTCCGCTCCAAAGCCCAGTCCCCAGTTATCTGCCTGATTCTGGACAGACACTGTCTCCACTGTTTTTTTCATCTGCTGTTTCTGCAGCGAACCTGCGCCCCAGCCTAAAAAGAACATAAAAACAAACAGTGCCGTCACTTTTAAAATTTTCTTTTTGTTATGGTTCATGTTTTTCCCTTCCATACCGATTATTGATATTGCATAACATCTACGCATCGCAATCATGCATGAATGCTATACTTTACAATATTTCTTTTTGTATTCTATGTGGGAAGGCGCATGTACCATGCCCGGAAATATTGATCCGGAAAATCTGTTACAAAAAAAGTACCGTATACTGACATTTTTCTTTTTTGTCATATACAGTACTTTTTCTTTTCTATCTATTTATCTGTATTCATTTAAAACTTTCCGCCCAGATTCTCTTCTCCGTACTTACTCATAGCGCAATGCATCGATGACTTCCATCTTTGAAGCCTTGTTCGCCGGGTAATATCCGAAAAATACACCGGTCAGCATAGAGAAGAACAGTGAAAGCATGATCGCCGTTACAGAAGGATGCACCGTCATAATAATATAATTTGCATACTGAGAGTACATATTCTGAATGACAAATCCTGCCACTTTTCCAAGCAGTGCCCCGATTCCTATACCAATCAGTATACCGATGATACCTCCGATCAGACAGAGCATGATCGCCTCTATGACAAACTGCATACGGATGGTACGTCTTTTGGCACCAAGCGCCATACGGACACCGATCTCTCTTGTACGCTCCGTGATGGACACCAGCATGATATTCATAACGCCGACACCACCCACGATCAGTGAAATCGCTGCAATACCGGAAACCGCGATCGTGATCACGTTGAGTACCGTATTGATCATGCCAAGATCAGATGCCATATTGTATGCACTGACGTGGAAATTTTTGTTGTTTGCATACATCTCATCAAAATAAGATAAAACATCCGTTGTTGCCTGATTGACATCTGCAAGAGGATCGATCATAAGATTAAAATAATCATAACCAGTCCTGTCAGTCCCCTGCAGTTTAAAACAGGTCTGAAGAGGGATCATCAATTCTGTTACACGGTCTTTTTCCGGTATGGACGTGTCCACTTTTCCAAATAATGCTTGGTTATATACATAAACGCCAACTACAACAAAATCAAAAATTCCGCCATCCGATGTTGCAACAGAAAGTGTTTCACCGATCGGATCTTTACCTGCAAAGTATCTCTCTGCCATCGTATCTGCAATCAGGCATACTCTCTTTTTCCCCTGATTATCTGCCTTTGTCAGATTTCTTCCGGCATGCATTTCCAGTTTCATATACTCTAAATATTCCGGTGTGATACCATCAATATTGACATTTGCATAATTCTTGGAATCAGCATCATCTTTAATGGTTCCTGAACCAAGATAGTTCTGTGCTGCAACACCTGTTACCTCATCCGGATATTTTTTAATCAATCCATCGATCATATCCTGTGTGACATAATCGCTGTCTGTCATATCCGGCTGTTCCCAGGTAGCCCAGTCTTCATCATTTTCCGGATAACGTGCCTCGACATACGCCTGTACCATATTTCCACCAAGTGAATTCATGGTTGCCGTCAGCGTACTCTGTATGGAACCACCGATCGTCGTGATAATGATCACCGAACTGATACCGATGATGATTCCGAGCATTGTTAACAGAGAACGCATCTTGTTGCTGGAAATACTCGTGATTGCCTCTTTGATATTTTCCCAAAACATTAATGTTCACCTCCGTTATCCGCCACGATCTGACCATCTAACAGAGTAACGATACGCTCTGTTTCCTGTGCAAGCTCCTGGGAATGTGTGATCAGGACAATTGTTTTCCCCTGTTCCTCATGAAGTTTGTGGAACAGATCCATGACCATATGACCTGTCTTCGAATCGAGTGCTCCGGTCGGCTCATCTGCAAGAATGATCGCCGGATCATTGATCATGGCACGGGCGATCGCAACACGCTGTTTCTGACCACCGGAAAGTTCGTTTGGTCTGTGATCCGCACGGTCTTCCATTCCTACCATTTTGAGCATTTCCATGGCATGTTCTTTTCCGTTTTTGGAATGTTCCTCTCCATATAGTAATGGAACCATAACATTTTTTAATGCATTGGCTCTCGGAAGGAGATTAAAGTTCTGAAATACAAAACCAATCCTGCGGTTTCTGATCGCACTCCGTACTTCATCCGACATTCCATTGACATCCTGTCCCTCCAGATAATAATCTCCCTGTGTCTGGCGGTCGAGGACTCCTATAATATTCATAAGTGTACTCTTACCGGAACCGGATTCACCGACGATGGAAACAAATTCCCCTTTATTTACGGTAAGGTTGATTCCATGTAAAATTTCAAGTTCATTTGGTTTTCCCAAATAATATGTCTTAACGATATTTTCCATTCGGATTACTGGTTCACTCACTACTCATTTCCCTCCACGCTGGTGCTCATACCTTCTGCATCTGAGGTTTCATCTGTAGATGCGCCTGTTCCCATATCCTGCTCGGAATACATCTGTTCCGGTGTAAACTGCTGTCCTTCTGTCACCGTTCCGGAGTAATCATAAATTAATTTATCTCCTTCTGCCAGATCTCCACCGGTTACTTCCGTATAGTAATCTACTTCTTCACCAACTGTGATATTCTTCTTCACCGCTGTAGCAGAACCGTCTGCATTTGCCTCTGCAACAAGTACGTATGTATTTCCGTCATCATCCGTCTTGACAAGATCATAAGGAATCGCTAATACTTCACCTTTTTCCTTGATCATGACTTTTGCTTTTACTTCCATACCGACAAGTAATTCTTTGTTATCTAAAGATATCTCTACGGAATATCCTCCGGATGTTGTCTGTCCGTCAGATCCCGTGGACTGTCCTTTGACACGTACCACTCTGGTCACAGTTCCATTAATGGTCTCATCTCCCATGGCATCCGCTGTTACAGTTGCTTTCATTCCCTCTTCAATCTTTAAAATATCAGCTTCTTCCACAGTTGCCACCATTTTTAAAGAACTGGTATCTTCGATCGTTACAAGTGGTGTTTTTGAATCTGCATTAACATCTCCGACAGAAACATTGACTGCCGTCACAACTCCACCGCAAGGTGCTGTAATATTGCAATCTTCTAACTGTTCTTTTAAATCTGTCAGTTTATCTTTGGAAGATGAATCCGATCCTTTATACTTGTCAAGTTCTACCGCACGCTGTGCATCCTCGATCGTACGGTTCGTGGTCTCTAATACTTTCTGGTAATCTTCCTCAGCAGTAGTAACTGCTTTCTGTGCAGCTAACAAAGACTGAAATTCTGCATCCGATTTATCTTCACTCTTATCCCACATAATACTCTGTGCGTTATAAGCATCCTTTGCATCATCAATTGCTTTCTGTGCAGCTGCAAGCTGTGTCTGCTGATCTTCTTTTGCACGACTGACTGTTTCTGCTGTCTGCTGTGAATTAATACTGTCTGTCGCATTTGTATCAGACATATTTTTTTCGAGATCCGCAATCTGATCCTGAATCGTAGAGGAATCTAATGTACATAATACATCTCCCTCTTTTACAATATCTCCGACCTGAACATTAACTGCTGTGATTTCTGCTAACGCTTTTGAAGTTGCATTATTCTTCGTGATACCCGATACAGTACCTTTTAATGAAATCGTATCAGATAAATCTCTCTTCTGTACCGGCTCCACCTCTACTGTATTGACTGCTGTTGCTACCTGGCTTGTCATTTTCTTTACTGAACTTCCAATGATCGCAGCTACAACGACCAGAACCACAAGCACAATAATAACTACTTTTTTCTTTCCCTTTTTCGGTTTTGTCTTGTTACCCATTTTTATTACTCCCTTTTTTTATTCGATTTACGGTGATTGTATCATTATCTATCTGCCAAAAAAAGGCACTTAAGCAAATATTAAGAAATCTTAAGTTTTCCATCCGTAAATCTTTCTTTTTTGTATTACTGTAATAATACAGTGGTTTTGTTGGAGTGTCAAGACATTTTTCCGTATTTGGTATAATTTTGCATACCAGTTTTCCCTGTCTTTTAGAATCTACCGTATTCTTTCATCGTATCATGTGCAAAACCGTCACATGATCCAATTCACCGTTCGTCAATCATGCAAGCATGTTGACTCACTTGCGTTCATTATATCCCGGAAACAGAGCATCATTTCCCGTGTCAGACTAAGTCCCTCCGGATCATCCGGGACATCCTCAAAATCAACCCATTCTGCGCAGGCAAGTTCCTCCTCATCCAGTCTCATCGCATCTCCCTCATCATCCAGTTCACAAAAATAGCCAAGAAGAAGATTGCTGTCAAATCCCCAAGGCTGACTCTTGTAATAACGGATATTTTTTACGGAAAGCCCAACCTCTTCCTTCACTTCCCTCGCCACCGTTTCCTCCGCAGTTTCACCGATTTCGGTAAATCCGGCAATCAGTGCATATCTTTTATATTCACGGTTTGCATATTTTGTCATGAGGATTTTTCTGCCGTTTGTCACGCCCACGATCACTGCCGGTGCTATTTTCGGGAAAACCATGTTGTTACAGTCCGGACATGAAAGCATCCGGAGTTTTTCACTATGTACCAGTTTATGCCCACATCTCCCACAATAAACATTATCGCGGTACCAGACATACAGATGCCATGCGGTCGCAGCTGCAAGCACCCGCTCTTTCGGCTGCATGGTGCGTGTCTCAAACATTTTATAGTATACAAATCCCGGCACCTCTATCCCTTCCCCCGGATCTGTCAGAAAATAATCATCCTCCCCGATGGAAAAAAGATAAACGCATACAGGGATTTCCTTTCCCATCCCACGACAGATTTCAGAAAGTTCTTTATAGGTCAGATAACACACCTGACCATCATTTTTTGCCAGAATACGGTTATCTTTAAAGATCATAAGAAAACTGTCTGCCTGTGGTACCTTTTTGTGATATTCATTACTAAGATGCATCGGAAATATATCCTGAATCATTGTATTTTTCTCCTTTATCTGCATTTATTCTGACAGAACCTGAAACAAATCACACCTAAAATCTAATCTTCTTTGTGCCATCATTCAAAAAACGGATGATATTTCGCTTTGAAATACCATCCGGCCTGTCATATTATTTAACCTTTTTTAATATGTTTATGTGTAAACAGATGATCCTGACAATATTCATAATTGCCGTCACACTTTGAACAGAAACGGAACTCTAAATTCGGATCATCAAGTTCTGTCCTGCCACAAATCGCACATTTGTGCCTGGTAATGCCGGAACCCGGTCTGGGTTGACGCATCTGGGACTTGAACTGCTGTCTCCTGTGTATTTCATGCGGCGAATAACGTTTGAAATTCCGCGTTGAAAAGAAGAAAATGATAAAATTGAGCAGGGACATAAAAATGGCTATCCTGTCCGCCCAACCACTAATTACAAACTCATAGAGTGTCAGTACCACATATACGATCGCCATCCACTTCATCTTGATCGGAATAATAAAGTAAAGCATTACCTGCATATCCGGATACATGATTGCAAATGCAAGGAAAATGGACATATTGATATAATTCGTGGAAAATCCCGACGCAATCGAATAAGATAACTGTGCTGCCAGTGCAGGCATCTGTGAAATTACAGATGCATTCATTGCATAATAAATACCGTACAGAACAAATGCACCGATCACGGTAAATATCATTCCACCGAAAATATATACATTAAACCGGAAAGTTCCCCAGGTACGTTCCAGTGCCATGCCAAGCTGATAATAAAACAATGCCATGATCAGTAAGAAAATCAAATTTGAATCGGTCGGCATAAACACCCAAGTCACTAATCTCCATATCTGCCCATGTAAAATATGATACGGACTGAGTGTCAGATAGTTTAATATACCAGGCGATACATTTCTGAATACAAAGCCGATTGTATATGCCCCTATCAGCCAGATGATCAGATTTGGAACAGCGTAACGACCAATTTTACGTTCTAATTTATTTAACCAGTTCATCGGATAAAACCCTAACCTTTCTTTGAAAACACTACTTTTTTCAGTATATCCGTATGCCTGTGCTTTGTCAATCCAGGCTGATTTTATTCATAAAAAGTTTATATTTTTCCCCGATTTGCACATTGTCTTTTGTAAAATCATGTCGTATAATGTACTTTGCTTGGCTTTTGCCCGGCATTCTTTTTAATAAGAAGAAACAGCCACTTTATTTATATATTATCCGGATTTTCCGGAGTTACTGACTGGAGGAAATTATGGAAAATAATACGCTTCACAAACTTGGAATTGATATCGGTTCTACCACCGTAAAGGTTGCTGTGCTCGACGAGCATGACAATCTGCTCTTTTCCGATTATGAAAGACATTTTGCCAACATACGGGAAACGCTTTCTTCTCTGATCCAGAAAGCATTCGATCAGCTCGGTGACCGGAAGGTTGCTCCAATGATCACCGGTTCCGGCGGACTTACACTTGCAAAGCACTTAGATGTTCCTTTCGTACAGGAAGTTATCTCTGTGTCTACCGCCTTACAGCACTATGCTCCACAGACAGACGTTGCGATCGAGCTCGGCGGTGAAGACGCAAAAATTATTTATTTTGAGGGCGGTAACGTTGAACAGCGTATGAACGGTATCTGCGCAGGCGGTACCGGTTCTTTTATTGACCAGATGGCTTCCCTGATTCAGACAGATGCCTCCGGTCTGAATGAATATGCGAAAAATTACAAAGCAATCTACCCGATTGCAGCCCGCTGCGGTGTTTTTGCCAAAACAGACATCCAGCCTCTGATCAACGAAGGTGCCACAAGAGAGGATCTCTCTGCTTCTATTTTCCAGGCGGTGGTAAACCAGACGATCAGTGGTCTTGCCTGTGGTAAGCCGATCCGCGGCCACGTTGCATTCTTAGGTGGTCCGCTCCACTTTTTATCTGAGTTAAAAGTTGCATTTATCCGCACCTTAAACTTAGATGATGAGCATGCGATCACGCCGGACAATTCGCACCTTTATGCAGCGATCGGTTCTGCCTTAAACTGCAAACCGGAACAGAATACCACTCTCTCTTCCATGCTTGAGAAATTAAACTCTGATATACATATGGAATTCGAGGTAGCACGTCTTGATCCGTTATTTAAAGATCAGGCAGAATACGATACCTTCCGTGCCCGCCACGACGGACACAATGTAAAGACAGGTGATCTTTCCACCTACGAAGGCAACTGTTATCTCGGTATCGACGCCGGTTCCACAACAACAAAGATCGCTCTCGTCGGCGAGGACGGTTCCCTGTTGTATTCATTTTACAGCAACAACAACGGAAGCCCGCTTTCCACTGCGATCCGTTCCATCAAGGAGATCTATGAAAAACTTCCGGCAAATGCACATATCGTACACTCCTGCTCTACCGGTTACGGTGAAGCTCTCTTAAAAGCAGCGCTGATGTTAGACGATGGTGAAGTAGAAACGGTAGCCCATTATTATGCAGCGGCATTTTTTGATCCTGAGGTAGACTGTATCTTAGACATCGGTGGTCAGGATATGAAATGTATCAAGATCAAGAACCAGACGGTAGACAGTGTACAGTTAAACGAAGCCTGTTCTTCCGGCTGTGGTTCTTTTATCGAAACATTTGCAAAATCCTTAAACTTTTCTGTACAGGACTTCGCAAAAGAAGCTTTATTTGCCAAAAACCCGATTGATCTTGGAACACGCTGTACTGTATTCATGAACTCTAAAGTAAAGCAGGCACAGAAAGAAGGAGCTTCCGTAGCAGATATCTCTGCCGGACTTGCCTACTCCGTCATTAAAAATGCTTTATTTAAGGTTATCAAACTCTCCGATGCAAGTGAGCTCGGAAAAAATATCGTCGTACAGGGTGGTACTTTTTACAATGATGCCGTGCTCCGCAGTTTTGAAAAGATTTCCGGCTGTGAATGTGTCCGTCCGGATATCGCAGGTATCATGGGTGCTTTCGGAGCTGCTCTCATCGCAAGAGAACGTCATGAAGCTGACTATCAGACAACGATGCTTTCCATCGACGAGATCAATGCATTAACTTTTGATACCAAACTTGCAAGATGTCAGGGTTGTACCAACCACTGTCTGCTGACGATCAACCGTTTCTCCGGAAACCGCCAGTATATCACGGGAAACCGCTGTGAGCGCGGTGTCGGCGGCGTAAAAAACAAAGAAAATATTCCGAACTTATTTGAATACAAGAATAAACGCTTATTCGACTACCCTTCCTTAAAGCCGGAAGAAGCCCTGCGTGGAACAGTAGGTATCCCAAGAGTTTTAAATATGTACGAGAATTTCCCGTTCTGGGCTACTTTTTTCAAAAAACTCGGATTTTCCGTTGTACTGTCACCACAGTCCACCAGAAAAATCTATGAGCTCGGCATTGACTCAATTCCAAGTGAATCCGAGTGTTATCCGGCAAAACTTGCACATGGACATGTGACCTGGCTGATCCATCAGAATGTAGACTTTATTTTCTACCCATGTGTACCTTATGAGCGCAATGAATTTCCGGATTCCAACAACCATTACAACTGCCCGATCGTAACCTCCTACGCGGAAAATATCAAAAATAACGTGGAAGATATCACTTCCGGCAAGGTACGTTTTTATAATCCATTCATGGCATTTACCAGCGAAGAAACTTTATCTTCCCAGCTTGTAAAAACCTTTGGTGCACCGGAATTTGCCATCCCGGAATCAGAGATCCGTGACGCTGTTTCCGAAGGTTACAAAGAACTTGCTGTTGTCCGCATGGAAATGCAGAAAAAAGGTGAAGAAGTCTTAGCTTATATGGAGAAAACCGGCAAACGCGGTATTGTATTAGCAGGACGTCCATACCATGTTGACCCTGAGATCAACCACGGTATCCCGGAACTGATCAATTCCTATGGTATTGCCGTACTGACTGAGGACTCCGTTTCTCACCTTCATCAAGTGGAACGCCCTCTGATCGTTATGGATCAGTGGATGTATCATTCCCGTCTGTATGCGGCTGCAAACTTTGTAAAAACCAGGGATGACCTTGATCTGATCCAGTTGAACTCCTTCGGTTGTGGCTTAGACGCAGTTACCACCGACGCAGTCAACGACATCCTGACAAAATCAGGCAAGATCTACACATGCTTAAAGATTGATGAGGTTAACAACTTAGGTGCTGCAAGGATTCGTATCCGTTCCCTGCTCTCCGCCATCCGTGTGCGTGAGAAGAAACAGACAAAACGGACAATTATTCCTTCCAACTATAACAGAGTTGTTTTCACGGAAGAAATGCGTAAAAATTATACAATTCTCTGTCCGCAGATGTCACCGATCCACTTTGAGCTGTTAGAACCTGCATTCTGTGCAGCCGGTTATAACCTGGTGGTACCGGATGTTCCAAGCCGCACCTGTGTGGATGTCGGATTAAAATATGTAAATAATGATGCCTGCTATCCGTCACTGATTGTGGTCGGACAGCTTATGAGTGCTGTTATGTCTGGAAATTATGACATGAACAAAACCGCGATCCTGATCTCGCAGACCGGCGGAGGCTGTCGTGCCAGCAACTACATCGGTTTTATCCGTCGTGCTCTTGAAAAAGCAGGATATCCGAATGTACCGGTAATCTCCATCAACTTAAGCGGACTTGAAAGCAATCCTGGCTTTAAACTGACGCCTTCACTGATCCAGCACGGACTATATGCATTAGAGTTTGGCGATATTTTCCTTCGCTGTCTGTACCGCACACGTCCTTATGAAGCAGTAAAAGGATCTGCGAATGCACTGCATGAGAAATGGAAAAAAGAAGTAATCTCCTTTATCACACAAGATAAACTGTTGTCCCACCGCAAATTTAAGCAGATGTGCCGTCAGATCATCCGCGATTTTGACAACCTTGACCGTGTAGATGTGAAAAAACCGCGTGTCGGCGTCGTTGGAGAGATCTTAGTAAAATTCCATCCTGCTGCAAACAACGATTTAGTCGGATTGTTAGAATCCGAAGGCGCAGAAGCTGTCGTGCCGGATCTGACCGACTTCCTGCTCTACTGCTTCTATAACACCGGATTTAAGGCTGACAACCTCGGTTTCAGCAAAAAGTCCAAACGCATTGGACGACTTGGCATCAATTTCTTTGAATGGTTAAGAAGCGCTGCCAGAGATGAATTTGAAAAGAGTAAGCATTTTGATCCGCCTGCTCATATCGACGATCTTGCAAATTATGCAAGAGATATCGTATCCGAAGGTAATCAGACCGGTGAAGGATGGTTCTTAACCGGCGAGATGATGGAGCTGATCCACAGTGGTACACCAAACATCGTCTGTACACAGCCATTTGCCTGCCTGCCGAACCACGTTGTAGGAAAAGGTGTTATCAAAGAGCTGCGCCACCGTTTCCCGGAATCAAATATCGTTGCCATTGACTACGATCCGGGTGCAAGTGAAGTAAACCAGTTGAACCGTATCAAACTGATGCTCTCAACTGCAAACAAAAATCTTGCAAAGCAATCTTTATAAATCACACACAG
>ULNG01028754.1_pt1 | contig 19628 bp, 18 predicted proteins | sample 1951861 | NCBI WGS metagenome assembly ULNG01 (sample SAMEA4835571, study PRJEB28245) | human gut metagenome | biome: gut microbiome; material: fecal sample | place: Denmark | collected 2008 | reverse complement strand
ATGCATGCTGTTTAAATTATAAACCAGAGCTTCCATTGCCTGAAAAACTTCGTTTTCTTCTGCACCTTCTACAAAATCGGCCATATCGGTATCAAAAAAGCCAAAAGACTGGCCGCCAAACATATCGTTCTGGTTGCTTTGCAGTACAATAGCAGCCAGCGCAGCCGCAGAACCCGGGCGTTTCGGCGGGCGGATATAGCCATGCCCATTATTAAAGCCTTCGTGCAACAGCCTGCCCAGCGGAATGTTCAGGCAATTTAAGGTTTTGCCGTAAAAATCAAGGTCATGAATATGAATATCGCCGCGTTTATGCGCCGCCGCCCTTTCTTCCGGAATAACACGGTTCAAATAATATTCGCGGCTGGCAGCCGATGCAATTTGCAGCATTTTTGCCGATGGAGAGTTAGAGATATTAGCGTTGTCGCGGTCGGTTTCCTTTAAAATTTCTGCCACGGTATCCATCAGTTCGCTGCGCGCGTTGCGGATATCCGTACGTTTGGCACGGTACAAAATATAAGATTTTGCCGTTTTGGCATGGCCTTTTTTAATTAAAACCTTTTCAACAATGTCCTGCACATGCTCAACATCAACAATTTCCTTGTTTTCTGCTTTCAGGCATTTTAATACGCACAGAGTAATTTCCATCGCCATTTCGCGGTCTGCACCGCCAACAGCCTGTGCCGCTGCAAAAATAGCATCCGTTATTTTGCTGTCATCAAACGCTACAATACGCCCATCGCGTTTACGAATTTTCATGCTCGGCGTCACTCCGTTCCTTATTTTCGTTGTTATTAATAATACGCTGCAATTCCTGCATAAAATTATTCACATCGGCAAACTGCCTGTAAACAGAAGCAAAACGCACATAAGCAATCTGGTCTGTTTTTTCCAGATGGTTCATAACAAGCTCGCCAATAACTTCGCTGCGCACCTCCGATTCGCCGCGCATACGCAGTTCGCGCTCAATATGGTCTGCCATTTCCTTAATTTTTTCGTAAGAAATCGGGCGTTTTTCAAAAGCCTTAATCAAGCCGTTCAAAAGTTTTTTCGATTCAAACAGCTCGCGGCGCCCGTCTTTTTTATTTACAACCAAAGGTGTTTCTTCATATTTTTCGTAAGTAGTAAACCTGCGGCCGCAATCTGGGCATTCACGCCTGCGGCGGATAGAAGCGCCGTCATCAACCGAACGGGAATCTACAACTCTGCTGTCATTATAATTACAAAATGGGCATCTCATACATTCACTTCCTTGTATTTGTTGGATAAGCACTTATATTATAACATAACGGCAACTTAAAAGAAACAAGATATTGTATATATTTAAAGTTACAAGCAAATTTTACCCCAAAATATAGAAAGCCTCTGCTAACATAAGCAGAGGCTTTAAATGCAGTATTAAATTAAAATCAGCCGCGAATCCAGGGCGGAATCTCCGTATCGGAAGAATGTTTGTGAATAATTCCGCTGCCGCCCATATGCGGTTTATTGTTATTGCTGTCGTTATCATGCTGCTGCTGATAACCGCCGCCCGGACGTACAATAGAAGGTTTGCCGCCATGTGTCGGCATTTCCTTGTTAAATCCGGTAGCAATAACGGTAACACGGATTTCGTCTTTGAGAGTTTCGTCGATAACCGCACCGAAAATGATGTTGGCTTCGGGGTCAACGGCTTCGGTAATAATATTGGATGCTTCTGTAACATCAAACAACGAGAGTTCTGCGCCGCCGGTAATGTTAAACAGCACGCCGCGCGCACCTTCGATAGATGCTTCCAGAAGCGGGCTTTTAATGGCAGCTTCGGCTGCAGCGCGTGCGCCGTCGTCGCCTTTTGCCATGCCAATACCCATCAATGCAGAACCTGCGTTAGACATAACCGTTTTAATATCGGCAAAGTCCAGGTTAACAAGGCCAGGCACTGCAATCAAATCGGAAATGCCCTGAACGCCCTGACGCAGAACATCATCGGCAATGCGGAAAGCTTCCAGCATGGAAGTTCTTCTGTCGATAACCTGCAGTAAACGGTCATTAGGAATGGTAATTAAAGTATCAACTTTTTCTTTGATATTTATAATGCCGCTTTCAGCCTGATTCATACGGCGTTTGCCTTCAAAAGAAAACGGTTTGGTAACAACGCCTACGGTAAGTGCGCCCACTTCGCGCGCGCATTCGGCAACAATAGGTGCTGCACCGGTACCTGTGCCGCCGCCCATGCCTGCGGTAACAAATACCATATCTGCGCCCTTCAGCGCGTCCAGAATCTGGTCGCGGCTTTCTTCGGCTGCTTTTTCGCCGATTTCCGGATTAGCGCCCGCGCCAAGACCTTTTGTAAGTTTTTCGCCAATCTGGATACGTGTCGGTGCTTTGGAAAGCAAAAGTGCCTGCGCGTCGCAGTTTACCGCAATAAATTCCACACCCTTCACGCCTGCGGAAATCATTCTGTTAACGGCATTGTTGCCGCCGCCGCCAACACCGATTACCTTGATATTGGCAAGATTGTCCATGCCTTTTTCTTCAAACTCTTCAAACATTATTTATATTCCCCCTTAATAAGTTGGGTAAATTCCATCACATAGATATCAAAATAATATTCAACATATAACGGTATTTTTCCTGCTGCATTAAAAAATTATTTTATTTTTTAAGAAACAGATGGCGGATGGCAGCAAGATTGTTAAAAATGCGCATCCCAAAAATCAAAATAGCGACAAGGTACAAATCTATGCCCAGCAAAATACCGGAATAGCACAAAAACGCTGCCAAAACAGCATTAGTAAAAAAGCCTGTAATAAATACGGTATTATCATATTTGCCTTCCATGCTGGAGCGCATACCGCCAAAAACAGTATCAAGCGCTGCCATCAGCGATACGGAAAGCAAACGGGCATATTCAAACGGCAGATACAGGGGAAAATACCATCCGGCTGCAAAGCCGATTACAATACCGGCGAGTGCATAGAGCATATTATTTTCCCTCCTTTGCCGTTTCCTGATGTTCTTCGGCTGCCTGAGCATATTCAAAAGTGCGGCGGCCCTTAAAAGCAGGTATTTTTACAACTTCCGGCATGGTAAGCTCTGCCTGAATACCCCAGAACTTAAAGGTATCAAGCACGCCGCCCCTTAATTTAAGGGCACTGGCAAGATTTGAAGGATTGCCAATGGCAAGTATTACGTAAGGCGGTGCGCTGCGGTTGTTATTTACCGAAAGCGTAGGCCCTGCGCAGCGTATTTCACTGGTTGAAACAAGCCTTTCGCCGTTAATGGAAATTGCTTCTGCACCGGCAGCGCGCAGTTCGTTAATTACGCGCAGCAGGTCATCGTCATGAATAATATACAAATTGGGGTTTTCCCCAACCTGCGCCGTTACTTTGCTGTCATCAAGAATTAACTGGATACCCTTGCCTTCCAGCGGAACCTCACCGGCAAATTCCTTCAAACGTTCCAGTTCATTTTCCAAAACCTTGTCGCTGCCGTTATTGGCCTGCAATTTTTCAATTTCCTTAGCCAAATCGTCGCGCTGCTGTTCCACAACACGCAGGCGCTCTGTTAATTCTTCCGCACGCTGGACATTAATGGTTTTCTGCCGTTCGGTAGTTTTTATCTGAGTTGCCAGCATAAAGCCCAAAACGGCAAAAACCAGTACAAGCATTATTTTGGCATGTTTATTTGCTAACATAAATTTTCAAATTCCTTTCAAAAATATCAGGCTTTCTGCCTTAACTTAATATAAGGCTTTGCGAAGGTTAAGTCAATATATTCAGCTCTAATATTTTTTGTTTTTATATCATTGAAAACCGTAATAAAAATATCCAGCTTATCAGAAATGTTATCTGCATTACCCAAAAGAATCGGATAACCGTAGCGCAGGTTAAACTTAACATTATTGCCGCCGTCAACAGCAATTTCGGAGATAGAATCGGTTACTTCCTTGTCAAGCTTGCTTAAAAAGCTTAAAATTTCAAGCACGTTTTTTTCTTTAATCGTGTCGCCAAAAAATATATTGCCGGTTACAACGCCGGAAAGCACAGGGGCGTCTGCTTCTTTAATACCGTCGCTGACGCTCATTACAACACCGTTGTAATCTACCTGCGCATAACCTTTATATGAGCAGGCAATGTACAGCGCCGGTATACGTTCTTTTACGCGCACCACCAGCACGCCCGGCCAGAAATATTCGGTTTCTGCCTTTTCAAAACGCACGTCATTGGCAATGGCTTTTTCTATTGCCGAAGGCGAAACAACAAATAAATTAACCGGTTCCTGCGTGCCGCACATACTTAAAAGCTCGCTCTGCGTAAGCTGCGAGGTCCCTTCAATAACAATGCTGCCAAAGGCCGTTCCCGGGGAAGTTGCCCATCTCCATGCCCCGGCAAGCGTGCCTGTAATAACGGCTGCAATAAAAAACAGGCGCAAAAGGCGTAACCGCCGCTTTTTACGGTTTGCTTTTAAACGTTCGCGTGTCGATTGCACCTTTAACACCTCTTAAAAATATTCTTGGTTACCAAGTAAATTATTTATTATTAACTGATGCGGACTGTAAAATAATATTGCACAATTCGGGGAAAGAAATCCCTGCCGCAGCTGCTGCTTTAGGAACAAGGCTGGTTGCAGTCATGCCGGGCACGGTATTAATTTCAAGCACATAGCCGTTGCCTGCTTCATCAAGCATAACATCGGCACGGGCAACGCCGCTGCAGCCCAAAACTTCATAAGCCTGTTTGCTTATTTCCTGCACTTTTTTGGTTGTTTCTTCATCCAAATCTGCCGGGCAAATATACTCCGTTGCGCCTTTTGTATATTTGGAATGATAATCATACGTACCGGAATGCGGGGCAATGTGAATAACCGGCAGGGCAACCACATCCCCATCCTTCTGCATCATGGAAACGGTAAGTTCCTTGCCGCCGATAAATTCTTCCACCAGAATATCGCGGGAATATTTAAAAGCGTTTGCAAGCGCTTCATCAAGCTGATTTTCTTCTTTAACAATTTCCACGCCGATACTGGAACCCTGGCTTGCAGGTTTAATAACTACCGGCAGGCTGAAACGCTGCATAATTTTTTCTTTTATGCCGCTTTCCTTTTTATTAACAATCAGGCAGGCCGGGGTAGAAATGCCTGCGTCGCGCAGCATGCGTTTGGTAATAACCTTGTCCATGCAGGATACGCTGGCAATCATGCCGCTGCCGGTATAAGGCATCTCGCGTATTTCCAGCAAAGTCTGCAAACGTCCGTCTTCGCCGTAAAGGCCGTGCACAGCGTTAAAAACAACCTCTGCTTTGCTTTCGGCGAGCTGTTTGCCGAAATTGCGCGGGTCAAGGTCAATTTCAACAACATTGGTATAACCGTATTCCCTCAGCGCATTGGCAATGGCTGCGCCGGTATTTAAAGAAACCTCACGTTCTGCGGAAGGCCCGCCCATTACAACTGCAACTACCTGATTTTTGTTAAACATTTTCATTGCTCCTTTGCAAATCTGCTACTAATGCTTCGCCAACTTTATATACATCACCTGCGCCGATAGTCATAACCAAATCACCGGTGCGGGCATTTGCCGCAAGATAATTTTCTATATCCGCCATTGACGGCACATACTCAACATCAATGCCCGAAGTTTTCTTAATGCCTTCGGCAAGCTTCTGGCTGTTCACGCCTTCAATGGGGTCTTCGCTGGCCGCGTAAATATCAGTTACTATAAGTTTATCGCAGCCTTTAAAGCAGGCGCAAAACTCATTAAACAAAAGCTGTGTGCGCGTATAGCGGTGCGGCTGGAAAACGCAGATTAAACGCTGCGGCTTTGTCTGCATGGCAGCTTTTAAGGTTACGCCTATTTCGGTAGGATGATGCGCGTAATCATCAACAACCCATACGCCGTTAACGCGCCCTTTGGTTTCAAAACGGCGGTGCGCACCGGTAAATTCCTTAAGTGCTTTTAAAATGCTGTCCTTTTTTATGCCCATTTCAACAGCGCAAACAAGCGCGCCCAACGAATTAAGCACATTGTGCCTGCCGGGAACTATCAGCTGAACTTCCGCAAACAGGCTGCCGTTTTTATAAACTTTATAATCCGTGCCGCCGGTTTGGTAAACAATGTCTTTGGCAACGTAATCAGCCTTTTCATCATCAATACCGTAGCTGATAACACGTGTTTCGGTTTCCTGCGCCAGGCGGCGGAGCTTGGGGTTATCCATGCACAGCACTGCCGCGCCGCCCGGTTTTACGCTGCCCACAAACTGCTTAAAGGCAGCATAAATATTTTCTTCGCTGCCGTAGTGGTCCATATGGTCGTTTTCAATATTGGTTACAAGCGCATACAACGGATAAAACTTCAAAAACGAACCGTCGCTTTCATCCGCTTCGGCAATTACATAACGGCCTTTGCCGCTGCGTGCATTGCCGCCAAGGCTTGTTACTTCACCGCCGATAACAATGGTAGGGTCTATGCCGCCCTGCGCCGCTATGCAGCTTAACATGGCGCTGGTTGTAGTTTTGCCGTGCGCACCCGCAACAGCCACGCCATCAGCATGGTTAAGCAGCTCCGCCAATACATCCGACCTGTGCATAACCTTTATGCCCTGCTCTTTGGCTGCCACCAGCTCACAATTATCCGGATGAATGGCAGACGAAATAACAACCGCATCCGCACCATTTACCTGCCCGGAAGCATGCCCCTGATAAACAACGGCTCCCAGCGCTTTCAGCTTCTCGCAGATGCCGCCGGCGTTTTTATCCGAACCGGATACATGAAAGCCGCGTTCGCAAAGCACATGTGCCAAAGCACTCATTCCGGCGCCGCCAATACCAATAAAATGAATATTGTGTATTCCCGAAAGCATTTAAAATCCTCCCTGCTCAATTTTTTACAAGCTGCAGCGCCTGCTGCGCAATTTCCTTCGCCGCACCGGGCCTGCCCAGGCTTTTGGCAGCTTTTTTCATTTTCTGCAAATCTTCGCTGCGTATTAATAAATGCTCTATTTCTTCAAGCAGTTTTTCGCCTGTAAGTTCTTTATCCAATATAACTTTGGCCGCACCGGCAGCCTCTACCGCACGGGCGTTAAACTCCTGATGGTTGGCAGTTGCATAAGGGTACGGAATTAAAACCGAAGGCACGCCCTTTGCCGTAAGTTCCGCAAGGCCTATCGCCCCCGCGCGGAACACAGCCAAATCTGCCGCCGCCAGTGCCATTGGCATATCATGCAGATAAGGCTTAACAACTATATTATCTTCAACAGAGCCTTTTTTGTTAAGCTCCTTAATATATTCTTCGTAATTGGCTTCGCCGGTGGCGTGCAGCACCTGCACATCATGCCTGCCGCTCAGCGCCTGTTCAACATAAAGCATGGCCTTGTTAATGCTTTGTGCGCCGCGGCTGCCGCCGGATACCAGAATTGTTTGTTTTTCCGGGTCAAGCCCGAAAAATTTTACCGCTTCACTGCGTTTATTAGAAAGAATTTCACTGCGGATGGGGTTGCCTGTATATATTTTACGCGATTTGCCCGTAAAATATTTTTCAGCCTCACGGTACCCCAAAAACACTTTTTTTACAAAGCGTGCCAAAATCTTATTGGTAACGCCCGGCATGGCATTCTGCTCCTGAATTGCGGTCGGAATGCCGCGCAGAGCCGCCAAAAAGACAACCGGGCCGCATACATAGCCGCCGGTGCCTATAACAAGGTCCGGCTTTATTTCGCTGATAAGGCTGTTTGCGCCAATCAGCCCTGTAAACAGTTTGCCGAAGGAACGCAGCGTGTCAAAACTCAGGCTGCGTTTAAAACCGGCTATTTCAATATAGCGCAGCGGATAACCGTAGCGCGGAATAATATTTTTTTCAAGCCCCTGCTGCGTGCCTACAAAAATAATCTGCGCATCGGGGCGAAGTTTTTTTATTTGGTCGGCAATGGTAAGCGCCGGGTAAATATGCCCGCCCGTACCGCCGCCGGAAAGTATAACCTTCACTTTATTTTTCCTCCGCAGCCGAAAGTTCCGCAACTATCTGTTTAAAGCAGCGCCCGCGCTCCGGGAAGCCTGTAAACATATCAAAGGATGCGCACGCCGGAGATAAAAGCACCGTCTGCGGTTTAACAGCCGTTTTATGCGCCAGCTCCACAGCTTCCTTCATGGAAGTTACCATACGTATATCACTGACGCCTGCTTTTTCAGCCGCTTCCTTAAAACGCTCCGCCGCTTCGCCAAGCAAAATCAGCGTATCAACCTTTGTTTTTACAAGCTGCATCATTTCTTCGAGCGGGGTCAGTTTATCGCGCCCGCCGGCAATTAAAATTAAATGCCCGTCAAACGCTTCCAGCGCCTTAATGGTAGAATCGGTATTGGTTGCTTTGGAATCATTATAATAACGTACGCCGTTAATTGTCGCCGTATATTCAATGCGGTGTTCAACACCTTTAAAGTTTTTCAGCACTTCTGCAATATTACAGGGTTCAACTCCTGCAAAAAACGCCGCGCCAATAGCAGCCAGCACGTTTTCTTCGTTATGCCCGCCAAAAATCTGCAAATCTTTCCTGTTGCAGATAACTTCTTTGGTATCGTTCCAGGCAATAACAAAATTGCCGTCCTGCATATAAATGCCCTGCGGCAAAACTTCTCTGCGGCTGAACCAGCACAATCTGCCCGGCACAAGCCCGCCCCAGCTTTTAACAACAGGGTCATCAAAATTAAGCAGTGTTACGTCTTCCGGATGCTGGTTTTTAAAAATGTTGCATTTGGCCGCACCATAAGCCTCCATTGTATGGTGGCGCGTTAAATGGTCGGGCGTTAAATTTAAAATAACGGCAATTTCAGCGCGGAAGTTCTGCACCGTTTCCAGCTGAAAGCTGGAAAGTTCAGCCGCCAGCCACGAATTTTCGGGCATGGTTTCAACTTCTTTGGTAAGCGCCATGCCGATGTTGCCGCCTACTTTGGTTACGCACGGCAGCGTTGCCAGCATTTCGCCTATTAAAATAGTAGTTGTTGTTTTGCCGTTGGTGCCGGTAATGCCCACAATATGCCCGTTATAATTGCGGTAAGCAAGTTCCGCCTCGCCGGTTACATTAATGCCGCGGCTCAGCGCTTCCTGCACCAGAGGTTTTTCCATGCTGATGCCCGGTGAAAGTATTACTTCTTCCACATCGTCCAGCAGGCCTTCTTTTTTGCCTATTACAATTTGCCCGCCGCTTTTAGCAAGCAGTTCTTTTAAATCTGCATCAACCTCATGCCCGGCATCATTATAAAGCAGCACACGTTTGCCCTGGCGTGCCAGAATATCCGCAGCGCCGCAGCCGCTGATGCCTATGCCATAAACAAGTACAGCCTTACTCAAAATTAAAATCCTCCGTTTCCGTTAAGCCACAGCAAAACACCCGCAATGCACAGCAGGCAGCTTGCGGCAAAAAAACGTTTTACAATTTTGGTTTCTTTCCATCCGCCAAGTTCAAAATGATGATGTATCGGCGTCATGCGGAAAATACGCCTGCCGCCCGTAAGGCGGAAATAAGTAACCTGCATTATTACAGATGTTGCTTCCATAACGTAAATGCCGCCGAGAATTACAAGCAAAAGTTCTGTATGCGTAAGCAGCGCCAGCGCCGCAACACCGCCGCCTATTGCCAGCGAACCGGTATCGCCCATAAACACTTTGGCCGGATGGTGGTTAAACAGCAAAAAGCCGAGGCACGCACCGGTAATGGCCAGTGCAAACACGCTTAAATCGGCATGGCCTGTGTTATAGGCAATAAACGCATAAGCAACCGTTACAGGCAGCGTAACGCTTGCCGCAAGCCCGTCAAGCCCGTCGGTAAGGTTTACGGCATTAGTTGTGCCCACAAGCAGCAAAAACACCAGCACGTAATATAACCAGCCTAACGGAAGCATATATTCCGTACCCGGTATAGCTATGCTTAAATCAGACTGCACATGGGTTTCAATATAATAAACATACGCCCCTGCCAGTACAAACTGCATAAAAAACTTCTGGGCAGCAGTAAGGCCAAGGTTGCGTTTCATTACAACTTTAATATAATCGTCAATAAAACCAATCAGCGCATGGCCGAAGGTTAAAAGCAGCGCAATGCACAACGCCGGTGTAAAATTGCACCATACGGCAACGGCAACCAGAATTGCCAGCAGCATCATAATGCCGCCCATGGTAGGCGTGCCGCTTTTTTTCATATGTTCTTTCGGGCCGCATTCGCGGATGCTCTGCCCAAAATTCAGTTTATGCAAAACCGAAATAAAACTCGGCCCGGTTACGGCACAGATAATAAACGCCGTAGCCAGTGCACCAAGAAGATTAATTGTCATTTATCCAACACTCCGGATTTTATTTTTTCAGAACAAGGTCAATCAAACCATCAACCTGCATGGAATGAGAGCCTTTGAGTAAAATTATATCATCATTGCGTAAAATGCCGCTTAAAATTTTAGCTGCTTCCGCACGGTCATGGCAAATAAAGGTTTTTACGCCTTTTTCCTGTGCTGCGCGTCCTGTATGTACTGCTTCAGTGCCGTAGGTAATAAGCACGTCAACGCCTTCGGAAGCGGCCATTTCGCCAACTTCTTTATGTGCCTGCACAGAAAGCGCGCCAAGCTCCAGCATATCGGCCATCACGGCAACCGCCCTGCCGCCTTTGGCATCTTTCACGGCATGCAGTGTTTTTAATGCGCTTGCCATAGAGGCAGGGCTGGCATTATAGGCATCATTAATAACCGTTACGCTGCCAAACTGCATAAATTCCTGGCGTTTGCCCGTAAGGCGCACATCCTTTAAAGCATTTTTTATCTGCGCAAGCGGAACATTAAATGCAGCTGCCACGGCAATGGCTGCCAGCGCGTTATAAACATTATGCTCGCCCAAAAGCGGAAGCACGATATGTTCTTTTTCGCCTGCTGCGGCACAAACGCAGTCAAACTCGCTGCCTTCTGCCGTAAGTTTAATATTCTGCGCATATACGCCGGCTTCTTCCGTACAGCCGTAGCTTATAACTTTGGCTGCGGTTTTATCTGCCATGCGGCGCACAAAAGCATCGTCGTTATTAAGCACCGCAAACTGCTGCGCCGTTAAATTTTCTACAATTTCGCTTTTGGCTCTGGCAATATTTTCCATACTGCCCAAAAGTTCCATATGTGTTTCGCCAACGTTTGTTACAACGGCAGCGTCGGGGCTTGCCAGTTTGCACAGGGCGCTTATCTGCCCCAAGCCGCGCATGCCCATTTCCACAACGGCAATTTCCGTATCGTTTTTAATGTTCAGCAATGTTTTCGGAAGCCCTATTTCGTTATTAAAATTGGCCTCCGTTTTAACAACATTATACTTGCAGGCAAGGCAGGCTGCAATCAAATCTTTGGTTGATGTTTTGCCGTTGGAACCGGTTACCGCAACAACCTTTAAATTTTTCTGCTTATCACGCCAGGCTTTGGCAATAAGCTGATATGCTTTTAAAGTGTCATCTGTTTTTATAACAACGGCATCCTGCGGCAAGCCTTCAACAGCATGGCTTACAAGTACACCCGCCGCCCCAAGTGCCAGTGCTTTGGCGCAATAGTTATGGCCGTCAAAATTCTCGCCGCTTAACGCTACAAACAGTTCTCCGCTTTTAATGGTGCGGCTGTCCGTATTAATGCCGGTAAATTCAACTTTCTGCAAACTGCGGCAGATTCCTCCCGTTGCCGCCAGTATTTCCTGCAAATCAAACATCATATCACCTTTTGTTCTGCCAGTATTCCTGCACTACTTCACGGTCATCAAAATGAATGGTTTCATGACCGATTATCTGATAATTTTCATGCCCTTTGCCGGCAATTAAAACAACATCATCGGCGGCAGCATGTGCAAGCGCATAGTTAATTGCTTCGCGCCTGTCGCTTAAACGCACGCTGGTTTTGCCTGCCGGAATTTCCTTAAGAGCGGTTTCAATTTCGTCAATAATAAGTTCCGGGTCTTCTGTACGCGGGTTATCGGAAGTTACAATAACATTATCCGCAAGTTCCAGCGCAATGCGTCCCATAATCGGGCGTTTTTTGTTGTCGCGGTCACCGCCGCAGCCAAACACAACCCAAAGTTTGCCGCGCGTAATGCCGCGCGCAGTTTTCAGCACGTTTTCCAGGCCGTCCGGGGTATGGGCGTAATCCACAATTACGGTGTAGGGCTGCCCTGCCTCTACCAGCTGAAAACGTCCCGGCACGCCGTCAAAGCCGTCAAGCACGTCCATAATAATTTTCGGGTCAACCTTTTCGGCAAGCATTGCGCCCACGGCGGACATTACATTATATACATTAAATTCACCAGTAATTTTAAGCACCAAATCCATTTCGCAGGCAGGTGTATGCAGCTTTAATGCCATTTGTTTGGCCTGCACATCAAAGCTGATGGGATAAATATCGTAATCCTTGCTTTCTCCGTAAGTAATTACCGGCACTTTAGTGCGTGCGGCAATAATTTTACTGCTGGGGTCATCCATGTTAAGCACCGCAGTTTTGCCTTCCTTGGCGCCGCCTGCCAGATGTTCAAACAAAAGGCTTTTAGCATCACGGTAATTTTCAAAAGTTTTATGAAAATCCAGATGGTCCTGCGTAATATTTGTTAAAACAGCCGTATCATATTCAATACCGGCAACGCGCTTTAAGGCCAAAGCATGGCTCGAAACTTCCATTACCACATAATCGCATCCGCACCGCTGCATTTTATACAGAGTTTTCTGCAAATCAACAACATCCGGCGTTGTATTATGCGAAACGGTTTCTTCGTCCTCAATCATAATATTAATGGTGCCAATCATACCAACCTTATATCCTGCCCTGCGCAGAATAAGCCTGATAATATTGGTGGTAGTTGTTTTGCCGTTAGTTCCGGTAACGCCAATCATGCGCATTTTTTTGCCGGGATAGTCAAAAAAATAAGGGGTCACTAACTCCATGGCCCTTCTGGTATCGTTTACCTTAATCAGCGTCATGCCTTCGGGGCATGCGGTATCATCTTCAACAATGGCTGCAACAGCGCCCTTTTCGTGCGCCTGCGACAAAAATTTATGCCCGTCAACAGTTGCGCCTTTCAGGCAGATAAATAAACTTCCCGGCACAACAACGCGGGAATCGGCAGTTATATCGGTAATGGTTTTGCCTGCCGCACCGGTAACTTCTGCGTCCGGCAGCAGCTTCAGCAAATCCTGTAAATTCTTTTCCATCCGGATACCTCCAAAAGTGAAACGGCAGCCTTAATACACTCAGGCTGCCTCCCATAAAATTTTATACTATTATACCATATCTTGCTTAAGAAGGCTATGTTTTTTACTTTGCATAAGCATAACCGTCATAAGCAATTTTACCTTTGTCTGCTTTAACATAAATATTGGTGCGCGCTACCTGCATGCCAAGCTGCTTTTCTGCAATAGAGGTAATTCGTTCAGGCACTTTAAGCTGCTCAACAACAATGCGTTCCTCGCTGTTTTCCAGCATCAAAGCCGCTTCCTGCTGTTTTAAGGCTACAAGCTCATTGCTTTTGGAAATAAGGCATTCGCTGCGTACAACGCATGCAAAATAAGTAGCCAGCAAAATTCCTGCCACCACAGCAATACGGCGGCGCATAAGTTTTAAATTGCGCTGTTTGGGCCTTTTTACATACGCTGTCTGCCGTACAGTATTTTCTTGTTGTTCTTCCAATTCCCATGCATATTCATCATACTTTCTGGCTAACATAGCGTTTTCCTCCATCAATATTTATCAGCATTTCTCGGCAAACCTAAGCCTTGCACTGCGCGCACGCGGATTTTCTTCAACCTCTTCCGCAGGCGGCACAATATTCCCCACTTTTTTCAGCTGCGGTTTTCTGCCGCACACACATACCGGAAACTGCGGCGGACAAATGCAGCCTTTGGCAAGTGCTGCAAAAGTTTGTTTTATAATTCTGTCTTCCAGTGAATGAAAGGTTATTACGCCAATTCTTCCGCCTGTTTTAAGCCTTGCCACAGCATTTTCCATCGTTTTTTGCAGTATGCCGAGTTCATTGTTAACTTCAATCCTCAGTGCCTGAAAAGTTCTTTTTGCCGGGTGCGGCCCATCCATTCTGGCACCTTTGGGTATAGCTTTTTTTATAATTTCCACCAGTTCAAAAGTGGTGGAAATATGTTTGTTTTTGCGCTCTGCCGCAATAAAAGCAGCTATGCGTTTACTCCAGCGCTCCTCACCGTAACGGTGAATAATATCAGCAAGCTCGCTTTCGGAATAATTATTTACAATATATTCCGCGCTCAGCTTCGCGCTTTTATCCATGCGCATGTCAAGCGGCCCGTCGTGCATATACGAAAAACCGCGTTCCGGCGTATCCAGCTGATAGCTTGAAACACCAAGGTCAAAAAAGATACCGTCAATCTGCTCTATATTAAGGCTGTCAAGCACAGCATCAAAATCTTTAAAATTGCTTTTTACAGTGGCTATCCGGCATTTGCACGGAGCCAGGCGTTTTTTAGATGCGGCAATGGCATCTTCGTCCTGGTCAATGCCTATAAGCATTCCGTCCTCGTTAAGCTGCGAGGCAAACCCGAAGGAATGCCCGGCGCCCCCCATAGTGCAGTCCACATAAACGCCGTCTTTATTTGTTATAAGCCATTTAACACTTTCATCAAGCAAAATGCTTTTATGCTTAAATTCGTTTGCTGCCATTTTAAATACCTATATCCATATCAGCAAGCTGCGCTGCCACAGCATCGGCGTCTTCGGCATTAACTGCGTTATATTCCTGCCAACGGGATGCGTCCCAAATTTCAGCCCTGCTGCCTACGCCAACTATTACTGCGTTTTTCTCAAGCCCGGCAAAAGTACGCAGGCTTGCCGGAAGCAGTACACGCCCCTGCTTGTCACATTCTACTTCGGCCGCGCCGCTGAAGAAAAACCTGCTGAAAGTACGGGCATTTTTATTCGTCATCGGCAAAGCGTTAAGTTTAAGTTCCAGCTTATGCCATTCATCTTTATCATATACAAACAGGCAGCCATCCAGCCCTTTGCTGATAATAAAACTGCCGCCGAGGGTTTCACGGAGCTTTGCGGGCATGAAAAGGCGGCCTTTTACGTCAATAGTATGCTGATATTCACCCATTAACATAGCGGCACTCTCCTCCCCTTTTCCCCACTTTACACCATTATACCCCACTTTAAGTTAAAAAACAATATTATTATGCATATTAATGCACTTTTTTGTAAATTAACCGGCTGGCAAAAATATTTTTAAGCAAGTTACCCTAAAGCAACTTTTATTTTCGCCAAACTGTGGTATAATAAAAAAGCCGAAAGGCAAAAAGTAAATAATTTAGCATTTATGCTTTAAGGAGGATTATTAAATATGCTTACCAAAGATACCGGCATTATTGATGCCGTTCAAAACCATCCTGAAATTTTAGAAGTTTTTGCAGAATACGGCCTCGGCTGCGTTGGCTGCATGGCATCCCATTTTGAAAGCATCGGCCAGGGCGCTGCTGCCCACGGCATTGATGTTGACGCTTTCATTGCCGACTGCAACAAAGCCATTGAAGCTGCAAAAAAATAAAACCGCAGCCTAAAAGCCGCGGTCAGAAATAGTAATTACCAATTATATTATATCATTAAAAAATACCGGTACTTTTTTAGCAGTGCCGGTATTTTTTGTTTTTTATTTGTTTACAATCAGCGATATTGTAGGCTGGCTGACGTTAAACAAATTTGCCAGAAATATTTGGCTCAAGCCCTGTTCGTGGTAAAGCCTGCGAATTTCCTCATTGCGTTCCCCAAGGGTTTTAAAACGGTTAATAACAATTTCCTTCGTTGTTTCTTCAAATCCATAATCACACACTACAAAAATTTTTCGTCTGCCGTCCGGCATTTTTATTTTCAGTTCCCATGCAGGCATACCTGTTTTACTGCGCTTACTATACAGGCACAGTTCTATTTTGCCATCACCGGCGATATGTTTTAAGGTTTCTTCATCTAATGATGATTGAAGTGGCATAATGTTTACCTCTTTAAATTATATTTTATTTTTATCAGCAATTTTGCATGGAGGTGCTGCATTTTAACGCCGTTGTACGAGTATAACCTTGCAGCAAGAATAACCTAAAAAAACTATTTTTATTTTAAAGTTATAATGTAACATTAAAGATTATTTAAAACAAAAGGGAGCTTTGCCCCCTTTGTTTTTTTACACGGCTATGTCATTAAAACGTCCAGCGCATACCGGCATTCCAAGCCCAATCTTGTTCAAAATCTCCGCCCGCGGTTTTCTCAAAATCAAAATAGATGTGGTTATTTTTGCCGGTTTTTATTGCTGCGCCGATACCATATTCAAACCAGGTATCATTAAAAGTATCGCTTTCTGTTCTTCTGTTGCCAGCACTGTCAACCATATCTACATCATAATCACCGCAGAACTCATGCAGCAGGTTGGCTTTTAAGTAAATATTGGTGTTTTCGTCAATATCGCGCCCAATGTTAAAGCCCACGCGTCCCAATACACTTGGTATACCGCTTTGATGTACATCAATATACTGGTCTGCATATTTGGCACGGTAATTATCACCGCCAAAATAGCCAAGCGTTAACTGCCCCTGCGGCTCAATATACCAGCCATTATCGTCCATTACTTTCTTACGTCCGTATTCTGCGCTTAAAGATACGCCTATATTTTCCGGTTCCCCGGTAATTTTGTTGCCGTTAGTGTCATAAACTTTGTAGTCGCTGTCCATATCGGCAATTCTGAATACCAAGTCTAAGTAATGTCCTTTATTACGCATTTCTGTAGTATAGAAAGCAATAGATTTTCCATTGTTTTCGCCACTGCCGCGCGCAAAACTGCTTGAACCGTCAATATAGCTTAAAGCCGCGCCCTGATAACGGGTAAAGCGGTCAGTCTTTTTGGTAATTTCATCATAGCCAAGTTCATAAACCGTATATTTGTTTTCAAAACTTGCTTCGCCGTCACGGCTGATTTCTGCACCGCGAACCCTGAACCATGCACCTTTTTCATCTTCACCGTTGTGGCGCAGGTCGCCCATACGTTTCATCAGTTTATCTGTTTCGGCCCGCCAGGTATGATAACCAAGTGCATATGCGCCAAGTATTGTATCGACGGATGTTGTAGGTTCATCAAGCTGTTCTACTTCTTTTAAGTACCAGTCGGTATTGTAACCTGCCGTTACTTTATCACCAGCAGAAGTATCAAAGCGGTCTAAAGTATATTTATTCCAATAAAGAGCTCCTTCGCTATCTTTGGCTTTAAATTCGCCCTGCTCATCTTTTACACTTACAAGAACAGTACCGGCTGCACCGTCAAGTTTATTTTCATCAAGCGGATTCAATGTAATGTAATGCGTGCCATTATGAGTACCATTTACATAAATGCGGTCGCTGTTATTCGTATTGGTAGAAGCGTCAATATCCATATTTATTGTACCATTGCCGCCATTAAACTCTTCGATGTATATATTTTGAAAATTGCCATCACTGTAAGTTTTATCAGTTAAATCAACTAATCCGTTATCTTTTAAAGTTAATGTTGTAAGGCGGCTATCTTTATCATCTGCATCCTGTACATTAATCCATTTTGCGCCATCAGTAATTGCTAAATTAATTTTGCCATTATCATTATCATCATTATTTAATAATGTGTGCCCATATAAATATGATGCCTGATTTGTGAGATCTATGTTTATTGTGCCTTCTCCAACAGCTTTGAGCTCGCCAATTACTTTTACTGTTCCGACACCATTTTGATTAATGTTAACAACGCCAGAATTTTGGTATTTTTTACCGAAAAAAGTTCTTATATCAGTTGAAACAGCCAGAATTTTTGTAGGATCTTGCACTGAATTCTTAGCTGTACCTATATATAGGGAATCAACATTAATTTTTCCCTCCGCCTGTGTGTTTAAGCCTGTATTTGAACAATATTCATCTAAATTCATAAAATTAATTGTGAGATCTTTTATATAATTGTTAGACTGAGCGTATGCTGCTACACCAACATTGGTACTTTCACCTTCATAGCCGGCGCCTAAATTAATAACTGTTTGGCCTTGTAAATTAACCTTGCTTAGTCCTCTTGCATATTCATAAGCACAATCGTAATAACCTGAACTAATGCCATAAATTTTCATGCCGCTGACATTTATGGTAACATTACTATTACTGCCTGAGGTAATGCTTCCACCTTCGCTGGTATAAAAACCCGCTATTTCACCATAATTATTACCATCACTTGCACCATTAACTGTAAAAGTATTAATATTACCATTCAATTTAATTATTCCAGAATGAGCAAGTGCCCCAATAGTCCGCTGAAAATCTCCATAAGATGCCTCAGCTCCATTCTTTGTTGAAGTATTTACATTAATATTACCATTAACAAAAATTCTTCCGCTGCCTGAACTATTATTATGAAAATCATTACCGGCTATCAATCCTAATGCGTACTTATTACCTTTTACAGTAATATCTGCATTATTAAGTGTAATTTTCCCGCCCTTATCTACAGGCTGTTTGCCTCCTGTTAGATTGTAACCGGCATCTTTCCATATGCCAAATGCTTTATCATTACGGTTAGATGCCGTATTATCAACATTAACGGTTATTTTTCCACCGATAGTTAAATTTGTAGCTATATTTTCTCCTTTTTTATTTTTTCCTTCGATTACATGAATACCATAAGCTGCTACTGCATTTTTAGTAAGTTCAATTTTCCCGCCATCAAGTATCTCATAATCTCCGAAGGTATTAATTTCCAGTCCTTCTTCCGAATCGTCATTTTGGTTTTCATCATTAATTGTTACAACACGGTAAATTTCATCATACTTGCCTGGAGCAGGATGTGCTGTTGTAATAACACCACCATCTGCATAAACACTACCCTGCAACAAGCTTAACATTATCGTTGACGCCAGCATTTGCTTCTTTTTCATTATGATCATCCTTTCCCGACTTTTCGCTAAAAACACAGTTTTACTTTCAGTTATATTATTTTACCACACCTTTACCCCCCCGCAAGACATTTTGGTTGGCGTGTGTCTTTCTTTTACTGGTCTTGGTGAAACTTTATCCCTACCGGTAGGTTAGCGTGGCGGCGCAGGTTACGGTAACCCGTTCTTTCGGTGATATTTTTATCACCATTTTGTACTTTTTGAAAATTTGTAAAATTTCTTACAAAAATGCTTGACAAATTCTTTTTACTTTGGCAAAATCTTTTTCACGCCGCTTTTGGTGCGCACCGTTAAAGCAGGTAAATAAATTCTGAAAGGAGTTAAATTTTGAAAGATAATAATAATTTTCATCAAACTACCTTGTCTATCGTACCCAAAAAACTTAAAAGCAAAAGCCTGCCTGTTTTTGCAGAAAGCCCTCCACCACAACAGGCGGAGCTTTTTAAACGGCTTATTACATCCGCCCAAAACGGTGATAAAAAAGCTTTGGAACAGCTTTGCATATCTTTTGAGCCTTTGTTCCGCAGCGAAATGCGCCGCGATATGTTTTATAATGCCCTTGGCTTTGAGGAGGGGTTAAGCCTTGCAAGGTTAAAGTTTATTGAGCTTGTATTAACATACAACGGAGCGGATTACGAGCATTTTGCCGAGTATGTTAGGTGCCGTATTCATTTTGCGCTGTATGATGAAGTGAAGAAAGTT
>ULNG01016927.1_pt1 | contig 19780 bp, 14 predicted proteins | sample 1951861 | NCBI WGS metagenome assembly ULNG01 (sample SAMEA4835571, study PRJEB28245) | human gut metagenome | biome: gut microbiome; material: fecal sample | place: Denmark | collected 2008 | reverse complement strand
GATTTAGCGAGATTGTAAAATTTGAAACCTTTGGGCTAAATGATATTGCACAGATTATAAATCAGTTGGCCGAAATTCAATTTACTCCTGAATCAATTGAGTATATTCATAAAAAATACAACCGATTCAGGCAAATCGTTCAGCTTATAAATCAAATGGAAATTTTTGCAAAAGACAATAATATAACTAAAATTACAAGAGAAATTATGGAGCAGATTTTATGAACATAGAAAAACTTGCAAAGCATTTAAAAGAATTTACTCTTGATGAAATCGAAATGATTGCTGAGTGTGATTGCAAAACAGAGCTTGAACAGCTTTTGAACAGCAATAAAATACTTTTTGAAAACGGATTTTATAAATACAATGATAAACCCAAGGCTGGTGAAAACTATGAAATATTCAGCCCGCAAAAGAATAAACACCTAAAAATCAGTATTGAAGATGCCAAAGATTATTTTATGAAAAATTATGTCAAAAAGTATTGCAAATTCGAGACTTACAGAAATTATAATGCAATATTTAACTTTAATATACTGCCGTTTTTGAATTGCTATTACCTGCACGAAATTGATATTGAATCTATAAAAGAACTGTTTAAAATCTGTGAATTGAGACGCCTAAAGCCTCGCAGAATTAAAAACACAATGGCACTTTTAAACCAGTTGCTCAAGTATTTCCAACATCTTGGAGTAATTGACAGAACCTGCGTTTATCAGGTGAAAAAAGTGCAGGATAAAAAACATTTTGGGATAGAAAACTTGATTTTTGAGGGATTTTAATGAGTAAAATGAAATTATTTAAACAAGCCGAACAAATGTATCTAAAGGGATTATCTGTTAGTGAAATCTCTTTGCAATTAGGGATCGCCAAAAGAACGTTGTTTTACTGGAAAAAGCAATATGATTGGGATAAAAAGCGGCAAGAAGCTATGTATGACAAAACTCAATTTAAAGAGGATTTACAAAAATTTGCCCAAAAACTTATGAATAGGATTTCAAGCAGTAAGCAACAAGAAATCCAAATAAGCCAGGCTGAATATTATTCGCTAGTGAATATCTTGAAATTATTCCCGGAATTGAAAGAGTTGGAAACTCCAAACGAAACGCCACAAGTCAAAAAAGAACTTTCTCCGGATTTCATCCGCCAAATTGAACGTGATATTTTAGGTATAGAATAAATCCCCAAAATTTTTGTGCTATCCTTGTAGAAAAGGAGTGAAGTATGAGTGAAGAATATGAAAGATATAGTCTTGATATTGCAAAATATATTTTAATTGCATTACAAATGTTAGGTGGTAGTGCCTCAAGACAAGAAATTAAAGAAATATTTGTAGAAGATAAACAATTTGATTTAACATATCATAAAGTTTTTGAGCCATATACAGAGAAAACATACAGTCATTTCCTTTTTGATTTTAATTTTGGACTTGTAGCCTTAAAATGTTGTGGTTATATCGAACCTTATAAAAGAAATGGTAATATTGTTCTTACATCAAAAGGGAAAATTTTTAATGCTAAATTATATCCAACAGATGAAGATAAAAAAATACAACAGGATTATTGGCAAAAAGCACATAATAAAAAGAGTAACGAACAAGCTTTTATAAATTGGTGCATAAATCACAAACAATTAAAAAATCAAAATAAATTATATTCCAAGACCTCTGCGGAAGATTTTGCTTTTATGTTAAAGAAGCAACTTTGCAATAAAATTCCTGAAATTGAAAAAGAAATTAATTCTTCAAATATATTTATGATAATAGATTATGAATTAATAGATGCTATTTTAGATAAATATTCAAATGAAATATACAGTATCGATAAGCTTGCGAATAATGCAGATGGAAAAAATAGCTTAATATTATATTCTGAATTTTTAAAAGGAAATAGTTTTGATGAACAAACTGAACAATTGGAAACAATAATTGGAGGAGAAAACATGGATAATACTAAATACCCATTAAACCAAATTCTATATGGCCCTCCAGGAACCGGAAAAACTTATAATACAGTTATTAAAGCTATGGAAATAATTACCTTTGAGGATTTGTTTAAAAATTGGTTTATAGATGTTTATTGTAAAGATAATAACGTAAAAGATTATGAGAAAACTATTAATGATTATGTTAAACATATCAAAAAAATAAATGAGGACTATCTGAAAAGTAATAATATTTTCAAATATCATAATATAGATGATTTTAAAAAGTTAAAAGAAAATATTTTAAATAGCTCATATATATTAGATAATGATAAAAGAAATAATCCAAATTCATATTATCAACACTCTTTAAAAAGATATGAAGAATTTTTATCTTGGTTAGATTATGATGAAATAAAAAAAGAATTTGACAAATTAAAACAACAAGATCAAATCAAATTTGTGACTTTCCACCAGTCTTATTCATATGAAGAATTTGTTGAAGGTATTAAGCCTGATATTTCCAAATGGAACGATGATGGTTCTGAACTTAAATATGTTGGAAAAGATGGGATTTTTAAAAATATCTGTGAACATGCTAAACCTATAAAAGTATCCTCTATAAAACATCAACCTATTGATTTTTCGAATACCAAAGTGTTTAAAATGTCACTCGGAAATACTTTAGAAAAAGAAGATGATATATATGAATATTGTATATCTAATGATGTAGTTGCTCTTGGATTCAAAGATGTTGATTTTTCTGACTGTAAAACTAGCCAAGACTTTAAAGATAAAGATGATTCTTGGGGAGCTACTGCATTAGAGCGATTTATTAATTGGATGGATGTCGGAGATATTATAATTATTTCTAATGGTAATAAAAAATTTAGAGCTATAGCTCAAGTAACTGGGAACTATTATTATGATAGAACAACTCCAATTAGATATTCTCATTTTAGAAAAGTTGAATGGCTTTATAAAGGAGAAGATATTTACTATTCTAAAATTAATAACAAAGTTTTTTCACAGCAATCAATTTATGGTTATTTTGATCCTAGTAAAAAAGGTATGCCAAATTATAATCCAGATTTAAATACCCAAGAATTAAACAATATAATTACTGGCAAAGTTGACAAAGAAATTGCGTTACCACATATCTTAATCATTGATGAAATTAATCGAGGTAACATTTCTAAAATTTTTGGGGAATTAATAACCCTAATTGAGGAAGATAAAAGAGGAACTTTGTCAGTTAAATTACCATATTCTCAAGAGGATTTTACAGTTCCTCAAAATCTATATATCATTGGCACAATGAACACTTCTGACCGTTCTATTGCAAGTATAGATATTGCTCTTCGTCGTCGTTTCAAATTCGTTGAAATGATGCCAAGACCTGAATTGGTTGCGGATTTTGGATGTAGTTTTCAATCTATTTTTGAAAAACTAAATACAAAAATTAAAATTTTGCTAGACAGAGACCATCAAATAGGTCACAGTTATTTTATAAATACAAAATATGCAAACGCAGACATTAGTATTTTGAAAGAAATCTGGTTTAGTGAAATTATTCCTCTATTGAATGAATATTTTTATTGTGATTGGGAAAAATTAAAATTAGTTATTCCTGGTTTTATAAAAGAAATTAATATTCCAGAAGAATTAAAAAATGAGTGTGAAGATTCTATATATGAATTCAAAACACCTAACGAAGTTAAAGATTTTATTGGTGCACTAACGCAGGATAAATTTAAACAGGAAAATTAATGCGAGAATCTATTGCTATTAAAGAATATTCTGAAATTAAAGAAAATAAACTTGAAAGTTGCAATCTAGATAAACTGCAAGCTTATTTGAAATGCCGGAACTTAGATTCAGCTCTAAAAGTTACAAGACATGGTATAAAAACCAAATCTTGGGTAGGCGTTATTAAATATAAAAACTTACATTTAGAAATTCTGCCAAAACTTATTTCTGCAGATGCAAATAATGATGGTGAAATTTCAGAAGCTGAACGAAGCATAATTCTAAAAAATCTAATTTATATGCTTTCTTACACAAAAAATCTTGATATCAAGACAAATGATAACGCGAAATTAGCAACTGAAAAAAATCCATTCATAGAAATTTTGATTAGAGAATTTGCTAACTCGTTATTTGAATCTTTAAAACGTCTAACCCCTAAAAGATACATTCGTGAAGAAGAGAATCTCAACTACTTAAAAGGTAAAATAAAATTTAGCGAGAATATACGGTATAATTGCACGAACCAAGCAAAATTTTATTGCGAGTATGACGAATTTTCAGAAAACAACCTTTTGAACCAACTGTTTTTATTTGTTTCAACCTGTTTGTATAACATTTCAAACAACAGTTACAACAAAAAAATTCTGAAATTTATTATTAATTATTACTCAGATATTGATTTTGTAAGATTTGATAAGTTTAAAGTAAGAAAAATTAAATTAACCAGAAACCAAGAACTTTTTAAAAAGCCATTCAATCTTGCAAAAATGTTTATTGAACAAACTAGTGTTGATTTATCTAAAAACAAATTTGAAAATATTACACTTGTATGGGATATGAATAAACTTTTTGAAGAATTTGTTTTTGAATTAATAAAACGTAAAATTCCTGGATGCCAACCAAAAGCACAAAAAACAAAGCGTCTTTTAGTTAGGGATAAAGAAACCAAAAGAGATACAAAAGTTGATATTTTTATACCAAATCCACGGGTTATTATTGATACTAAGTACAAAAAATTCAAAAAATTTGATGACATTTCAAGTGCTGATATCTATCAAGTTACAACATATTGCCTGTTGCACAAATATAACAGAGCAATTTTATTATATCCTCAATTTGAAGATGTAGAGCCAGATATAAAAGATTATCAATTGAATAATTCTGAAAATAATTACCATATTGATTTTTGTACGATAAATTTAAAACATAATGATTTGCAAGATAATAATATTCAAAATATTATTGTGAAAAAATTAAAAGCTATTATCGGTATTATTTAGTTTCGGCTTTTTCTAATTTAGAATATTGTACTTTGTATAGAGCACAAAAGATGAATTCGAATATTCATTATATAAAAATATTTTGTCAAATTTAGATATAAATTTTTGTTTGTTAATTTCATCTGTAAAAGAACAATAATTACCAATTTTACATGAAGGAACACTCACTAATAAGTAGCACTTGTCGCATTTTGTTTTATATTTTTCAATTTTTCTATTTTTTTTATTTATGCATAATTGTAATTCATCATAAGGATTAAATTTTATCATACCTGTATTATTAACATGACAATCATATTTATTCGAAGAAACAGATGGAAAATCAATAATAGATATTTGATAATAGTCATCCTTGATTTGTATCCATTGTTTGATAAGTTTTCCTTGTTTTATCTCCTCAATATTTTCAGAAATAAGTTTTTTTAGTTCATCTGTAAAAATATTCGTTTGAGGTGGTATTGAAAAACCTGGGTTGTAAGCTGCATCTATATGATCCCTCCAGTTACTACTCCATATTCTTGGGTCAAATTTATCAAGGGTCATAGAAATTGAAATATTATATTTCTTTTTTGTTTCTTGACATATTTTGTTGCCAATTCGAGTTAATGTTCTAGTATAATCTAAATGATCATGTTTAACATAAAATTCTGTGATTTCTAAACCTAGAGTTTTGTTATCAAGTGTTTGAAGTAAAAAATCTGGCGATTCATATTGAAATTTATCTATGATTCTATTCTCTAAATACCAGATATTGCCAATTTTAGTATTTAAAAATTTGTTTAATAATTGATTTTCTTCTTCTTTTTTTACGTCATTTTTATTCATTATATTAAATTATATCAAATAATTTATAAAAGCCTTTTAAGTCACATTTTTTCAATGTACCAATTAGAATTTCCAAAGTGGTTGAAGTTCCATTGTAATTGGAAGTAGAAATTGTATTCCATAGAATTATCATCCTTAAAGTTATAAGAATACTTATTTAGCTGTGTTTTACGGTAACTTTCAAAAGCTGTCCTGATTTCTTTTGCAAACTTTTTTCTAAATTCAGGATAAGTTATTTCTAAAGATTCTCGTGTCAGTTTATTTTTCAAAATCATCTTCAAACCCTCTTATATTATCAAGCTCTATATTGTACCTTTTGCCTTGTTTATCAACGCAAGTTGCGTAATCTATCTCTGCATCTGCAAACTTGTTTTTCCAAATACAAATCAGCAAGCCGATATCTTGAGTTTTTAAATTCAAAACCTTTGTTCCGTATAAGTGATAATCTTTTTCTGTCATCATTCTTTCCTTTCAAGTATCAAATCTGAATAAATATCATCAGGTTTTTGTGGATCGATTAAAAATTCCTTCATAAACACAAATCTTTCTCCGCAGGTGTTTTCACAAATTACAGTGTCGAAGTTATAGAATCCAATTACTTTGTAATACTCATTATCAGAGTTCTCAAAGCCTTTAATCTTTTTAAGTTTGTATTTTTTGCCTAATTCAATCATTGTTACCTCTTGTTAGCAATGACATATATCACTCTCAATGGGTTAAATATCAAGTAAATTCTTTCAAAATGTATCATTCAGACACAATCCATTTTCGAACACTTTTTGAACGGTATTTAAACAGGAGTTAAATACCATTTAAAAATTCTTGTTGTCAGGATAATTTATAAAATAAGCGTTTACGGTATCAGAATCTCGTCTTAAATTTTCGACGACTGGAGTAAGATTATACAGCTCTTCAATCTCTTGTTGAGTCCTGCAAAAATAATCAATAACAACAGAGTGTTATAAATCCGCTCAGCTAATTTTTCTAACTTTCTAAAATCTTTTTGTTTAATCTTGTATTTCTTACTCTTACTCATACGACCTCCTTTTTCAAGTGTCGTATTCATCACTCAGAAAAATTTTAAAGTCAAATATTTTATAATATTTAAATATTTGAAATAGAACAAAAAATCAGAGAATAGTCATCTAGTTGAAATTTATTTATAACTTCTGCTTTATAATTCTCATTGTATAAGTCCATTTGTATGGCAAGATTCTTAGATTGTAATCTAGGAACATATCCTAATATATTACCTTTTAAGCTAAATGTTATTGCAAATTGGTCATGTTCATTTTTGTAATCACGTTTCATTTCTAGAATATCACCAACTGAAATTTCGTTAGAAAGTTTTTTTCTTTTTTCAGAATGTCTAATTCCTACAACCCAAAATTCTTGTTTAGAATTTTTAAGTTCTCTAGAAGTATTTTTATCTAATATTATATTTTGCGAAATTTTTAATATGTCATTTTTTTCAGAATTATTTAGAAAATTAAAATTATTTAGTTCTTCAAAAGTAATATTCGCAAACCACATAAGAATGTTTTTGAAATTTTCATTTAAGTTTTTAGATAAAAAATAATTATTCAATTTATTTGCAGTAGCTCTAGACTGAATACCAAGACTACGTAACCATACTAATTTTTCAGTATTTACACCATATTTTATTAAAGATGGTAATGTTTTTAATGAAATTAAAGTGGTTGTATTTTCAATTTTTAAAATATATATCATTAAATTAATAAAAACACTTATACCCCAAGGATATTTATAATTAAAAACATTCTCGAGAAATAAATTAAAACTCTCAGTACTCAATTCAGAATACCTATTAAACCATAGGCATCTTAATTCTTCAATTGTATGGCATTCAATCCAATTTTTTAAAAAATAAGAGAAAAAGTCTTCATCTTTTACTACACCAGAAATTTCTTCTTTTTCAAGAAACATTTCGGGTATATCAACTAATTTTAAACATATAAAGAGTATTAAATTTAGATAATCATTACTTGTTATGTATTGTTTGAGAATTTCAGCTTGTTCTTCTATTATCTTTTTTATAGTTAAACAACTTGAAAAACTAAATCCCGTCTGTGAAAATAGTTTTCTAAGATTTTCATCTGGTACTTGAATATAAAAATTATTTCTTATTTTTTTAACTTTCTGTTTAATCGAACTGATATCAATAGATTCTTGTTGTGCTTGTATATAAAATAAAGTTTTACCAATTAGTGCATCAATTAACTCTTCATCTGTTGTTTCGACTGTTTCTTCTGCCAATATATCTAATATGGAAGCACTAAATATATACTCTAAATTATTGGTAAAAATCTCTTCAGTTAGATCACCTGAGAGTCTTGATATTAATATTTTAAAAATAATACTATATATATCATCTGCTGTGTTTGACAAACAATAATCTTTATACAATTTCTCATCAGTCTTGGTTAATACAGGATATAAGATTAATCCTTCTGCTTCTTTTCCCGGTCTTCCTGCTCTACCTACTATATTTAAGAAATCTCTTTTAGAAATAGTCTTTAGTTTTTTTTCTTCCTCGCTATAAAATATTATTAAAGAATGAACAATTATAGTTTTTATCGGGAAATTAACTCCTTGAGCAATTGTACTAGTTGCAATAAGTACTCTTAATTTTCTATCACGGAAATCTTTCTCTACAGCTTTCCTAACTGCTTCTGGCATATCTCCATAATGGATTCCAATTCCAAGTTTAATTGCTTTTGTAACTGTATGCTCTTCTCCAAACCATTCTAGTGCAGTAATATATGAATCTTTGTTTGTGTTGCTTTTATAATATTCTAGTATTGACTTAGAAACATCTCGACTTTTCAATTCAAGCATTTCAATAAATTTATCAGCTAAAGAAAGAACATTTTTGGGTAAACTTGTAAAAATAAGGACTGGTCCTTCGTCTGAATATTTGTATGCTAATTCTACGCTTATATCACCTTTATCATCCGCTGGGAAAATTTTTCCCTTTGAATATAAAGTTCCATCTTTTTTTGTTTTTTTGTATTCCTTAGCTTGAATTACTTTACTAGCCCAAGCTATGTTGTTATTATCATCTATCTTTATTTCTGGATATTCAATAGTTGCATTTCCGTAGGAAGATACTGTTTTATCTCTTCTTTTTTTAGTGAAAGACCAAGTAACTTTTCCTATTATGCGATTTGTTGATTGCCATTGCTTTTCATCTAAATATTTATTGCACTGGATAATATTATTTTTACTTGATGAAATCCACAAAGAAAGGTTCTTTAAAGAATTATCTGGGACTACAGCTGAGATAAATATAAATCTTGTTTCATTCGATTCTAATTTATATTTTAATTTTGAAATTAGAAGTTCTAGTAAAAAAGCTCTAGTATCATCGTTCCCAACAATATGTCCTTCATCAATAATTACTATTGAAATGTTTTCAAAAAATTCTGGGTCAGTTCTAAACAATAAATCAATTTTTTCTGGTGTAGCAATAATTACATCTGATTTTTCAATTAATATTGTCTGTGATTCATCAATTTCATAACTTCCTATTACATTTGAAACAACAAAATTTAATTTATTTAGATTTTTTGATAATGTATCCTTAACTTCATTTGTTAAAGTCCTAAATGGTGTAATATATATACATTTTTTATCAGGAAATTCTGTTAACGCTTTAAGTATAGCTAATTCTGCAATGAATGTTTTTCCGGCTCCTGTTGGCATTTGAACAACAAAACTTTTATTTGAATCCAACAAACCTTCTTCTAGTGCTCTTAATTGAGAAATCCAGAGTTCAAACCGTGAAGTTCTTTTTGATATAGGATTTACTGCAGTATCAGAATATAAATCAGTAGAAATTAGCTTTAAATATTTATCCCAAATTAAATTTTTATGTTCTATTTTATTCCAAATACATCTATAATTTAAAATTTTGCATCTAGTTATAAATAAATCTACTAAATGATATAATAAGACATCTTTTGTTTTTTGAAATAAGTTTCTTGCGATAGTAAAACGTTTTTCATAATCATTATTTATACCATATAATAAAAAATCAACTAGACCGTTGATTCCAATAAAAAAATTTCCAAAAGCAAATTCAGTATTCACACCCAGATTGTCTGCTGTTTCATGTAGTTGTTCTATAATATTATTAATTTCTATTTGAATGGAAAACAGGCTTTTGGTTAGAAACAACTGTATTATTGATAAAAGATGATTACTAAATACACTTGTCTCATCATTATTATTTATTTGATATAAATTTCCCCCCAAAAAATAAATCAATGCAGATGCATTTGCTTGATATCCTGCAATATCAAAGCATATTGCTGACAAAACTAAGCTATATTCTTTATCGTATTCTTTAGATAAATAATATAAATTCAAGAATATTTCAGCTGCGGACTTCATAGCTTTTAAAGCTGTTTTATTATTTATATTTTCTTGAAGCAATAAAGAGGCTTTACTTGATAAATAAATTGCTTTTGCCCATAAATCATATTCTTTATATGATGGTTTGTTTATAGTAGCCCCCATTCGTAGGGCAAATAACTGTGCATTTTCTGATTTAAGTCTTTCTGCATCATTCGAATTATTTATTAAATTTTCAAGTTCTCGCTCTTTTTTTTTCTAAGTACTCTTGTCTATTCATATTTTAGTTCCTTAGCAATATCTATAGTTAATTGATACGTCGTTTCTATTAAACTCTTCAGATCATTTATCAAAATAACTATAACTTTTAAATCTTTGATTTCTATTTCAACAGTATTTAATTTATCAATTATTTCATTATCCCAATATTTTTTTTCAAATAGCAAAAAGATATTACCTTTTTTATTGTTATTATTAGCTTTTATGTACTCATCAAACTGATCTGCTAAATCATAATTTTGATTATTATCAAACATTCTACTTATAAAAGAATATATTAATGGTGTATCTGCATTATATTCTGCTATTAACTCTTCATATGCATTTTTGGCAACATCATATTTTGAATTAGCTATAGTTACACCATTTTTTTTCATATCTTTTAAAGCAGAGCTTCTTGTTTTTATCTCGTTAAAATGAATTGAATTGTCATTCTCTTTAAAAGTTAATAAATCTAGCATTTGAACAGATTTATTATTTCTGTGTTTATATCTAATTTTATACAACGGAATTACATGTTCTTTGATTTGCTGCAAATATAAGCCAGAAAAAACTTCTCCCCAGTCCCCTGCTCTGACCGAAGAATCATAACCTTGTCTATGGGGAGAAAATATTTTTTTTACAAAATTTTCAAGATCTTCCAGTGGCATATTTTTAATTCGTCTTTTTAAACCTTCTAAAGGATAAAATGCTTGTAGTAGTTCAAAAGCAATCTGTCTTTCTAAAAAATCTGAAATTTCATTTTTTTCTGAAATATCAATAACTTTAAAATTTAAACCTGAACAAATTCTTTCTTTTTCTTCTAGCCAATCTTGCATTGTATTCCTTTAGTTTTATTTCAAATATGGCACCTTGTAGCCTAAATTCTTTAATCTTATATTCATTGCAGGTGGAGTTACATCAAATTTTTTGGCACATGATTTGATAAATTTTTCATCTAAAAATTCTTTGTCTGTTTTATTTTCATTTTGCATATATTGAAGAACATATTCTTCTGGCATCAATATTTCTGCAGCGAGAAAATCTGCTTCATATTCCATTATTTTAGAACCGGATTCTTCAGATTTTCTACCTAAAGTTCCTGTTTTTAATTCTTTTTTGTGTTTTAAAATATGTCCAATTTCATGAGCTATAGTAAAATTATCACGTGGATCTTTTACAGCAATTTCATATAAATCTTTTTCTGCATTGTAGGATACAGCGCCCTTTTTTTGTTCATTATCTTTGCAAACAAGTATTCCATTTTCTCTTGCAAATTTATCTACATCCATTTTCCCATGTGTTTTCCAAAATTCTAGGGATTTCTCAATAATTTTTTCTTCGGATAGATTATCCTCTATTTTGTTAAATATATTCACTTGACAGTTTATAAGCATAGGAAGAAGAAAATCTCTGAGTTCTGTTAATTGTTTATTTTCTATAAAGTTATTAATTAAATCATCAATTAATGGAGTTGTTAATTGGTTAAATTTATCTAAAATATTTATTGGAACTAATATTGGTAATTTTTCAGCATCAATAGGACTTAAGTTTTTTTGGTTAGAACCTGTGGAAATTTTTTCTAGTCTTGTTTTAAACATTTTATTCAAAAATAACAGGTAGATATAAGAATGATATTTTTTATCTTTTAATTTTAACAAACCAACTCTTTGATTTAATAAAAGATTATTTTCAAAAACCATTCCAACTCTACCTATATTACCAGTTAAGGATAATAAAATATCTTTCTGTTTTAATAAACAATAATTTGGCATATTTGTAGGAATTTGTTTTATACAATTATCAACATTACTTGAAATAAAATTATCTTGTACATTCTTTATTGTAATCAATCTATAATAAGAATCATTAACATAATCATTAGAATTAAATGCATAACCTGATTTAATTTCCGTTAATGAAGACAAAATATCAACGGTCCAATCTTGAGGTATTTTTTGTTTTAATTCTTTGCAATACTTCATTTTTCCACCAGATGATTTGTATGGGCTTCCATTTTCATCTGGAAAATCGAATTGAACAAACCAATAATCGTACAAATCTTTAGCTATGTTTTCTAATTCAGCATTAATTTTATTATTTAATTTAATTTTTTCTTCAATTTTATATAATAAATTGCCAATTTTTACCTGCTGATTATAATCAGGTAAATATATGTTAATATATGAAAAAATTGCTTCATTAAAACTAGCTCTTAATGTCATAATTGCATTATTGTCTATTATCTTTCTAAAATATTTACTTCTTAAAAAGAATCCCATATATTTATCATAGGTTATATCCTCTTGGATTGGTCTTAATCTTTTAGCAAAACCACTAAACGTAGCTCTAGGATAATCTTTTATGGCAATAGAACTCATTGCCAATTCATCTAGTGTTTCACTTGTTCTTGTTAAAAAAACGTCTCCTTTTTTTACAGAATATGTTTTTTGTTCTTGTTCTGATGTTTCCATTAATTCAGGTAATTCATCTGGCAAAAAATAGTTGTTAAATATAGTACTAAAAGAAACAAAGGGAGAGCCTTTTCCATATTGCTCAGGTTTTGTGGATATACCTGAACTAATCTCATATAACTTATCTAACTTGTATTTTTTTAATTTACTCATATTTTAACAACTCCAACTGGTTTTGAATTTCTTCTTCCAATTTGCGGGATTGATTAAAATATTCTTTTAAATTTGCTTTATACGAATTCATTTTTGCTTCAAATTCTTCTTGAGTAATATCGATATATTCAATTTTTACATCGAAATATTGACCAGCTGAAAATGAATAATTTTTATTTTTAATATCATCATAAGAAACAAGAATCGAAAAATCATCTTCTTCCTTTTGTTCATTAAATGTATTAATGATTCTATTTTCTTCTTCTTCTGATAAAACAGTTTTTTGATTTTTTCCTTCTTTAACTTTTTCTCCAAGTTTTGATGCATCCATTAAGAGAACTTTACCATCAGCATTTGTTCTATCGATAAAAAGAACTGAAACATTTGTACCTGTAGTTGCAAAAATATTTGATGGCATTGAAACAACGCCTTTTAACATTTTTTCATCAATTAGTTTTTCCCTTATCTTTTTTTCTATCCCTGATTGAGCTGTTATAAACCCTGTCGGTACGACAACAGCAGCTTTTCCTTTTTTATCAAGAGAATAAATAATATGTTGAAGGAAGCAAAGATAAATTGACATTTTGTCTTTATCTTTGTTTGGAATTTTTGGAATACCTGCAAAAAACCTTGCCTTATATGCTTCTGAATCCAATTTATCTCTATAATCTGAAAAATCAAGTTTAAATGGAGGATTTGAAACAATATAGTCAAACTTTTTCAAATTACCATTGTCTTCAATATGATATGGGTCTGAAAGAGTATTACCTTGGATAATGTTTGGTATAGAATGCACCAAATTATTTAATATAAGGTTTAATCTGAGCATGCTAGATGATTTTTGAGAAATATCTTGAGAATATATTGTACATTTATCTTCTCCTATTGCATGGGCAATACTCATCAATAAAGTTCCAGAACCAGCAGATGGATCATAGCATGTTACATTAGATATATCATTGTCTTTACCTATAAGAATATTTGCCATAATCCTTGCTACAGCATGAGGAGTATAATATTCTGCATATTTACCTCCACCGTCTTTGTTGTAATCTTTTATCAAATATTCAAAAATAGTTGCAAAATAGTCGTACTTTTGAGTGAATGCTTGCTCGAAATTAAATTCAAAAAGTTTTGAAATAATGGCTCTTGCAAAGTCATCTCTTTTTGAAGGGTCTGTTATAAAATTACTTAATCTGTCAAAAAGTTGAACTTTGACACCTGTTTCAGTTTTAACAGAGAAAATATCATTATTGTCATTTGCAATATTAATAAGTGTATCATCTAACAATTTTGCAAAATCAGCTTCGTTTTGTCTATTAAACATTGCTGATAAATATTGTTCTCTTTGGAGTTTAGCATTATTGCCTAGTTGCAAAAGTAACATTTCATAATCATCATCTGAATATGACTGAATTTCTTGTTCCCAATTTTTAGATTTTTTTAATCTTTCATCCAGTTGTTTTATTTCATATCCAAATTTATCGTTCAAGAATTTGTACAGAAAAACTTGAGTTATAATCTTAAATTCATTTCCATCATTACCTAGACCATAGCTTCCACAAATTGCTTTTAAATTATCAATTAATTCTTCCGTCTTTCTTTTAAATTCCAAATCCATATATTATGCACATTCTCCATTATATTCGTTTGTGTATTCATCTACAACATATTTATTTATTCTTTTTGCAGTTGGAGCATCCAGTTTAAAAATCTTCCTAAACCCGTCAACTACAAATTTTTGCACCATATTAGAGAAAAAGTTTTCATTTTTCAAGATATTATGGTTGTTTTCAACAGCTTCGTCTGTTTGTTTTTTTATGTCGATTAAGACCTCATGTATCTCAGATTCTTTTTGAGTTAATTTGCTTTCTTTGATTCTTTTATGAATTCTTGCATATTTTTCATCATTATCATATTTCTGTTTTAGTAATTTGTTTTTACGATTTAGCTCTTTTGCTGCATCATAAATCTTTCTCAAGAAGGGAATATTTACTTTCATTTCTTCCTGAGTTATTTCGTCTAAGTTGCCTTTTCTAAAAATTCTTTCAAGCTCTTCTTTTAAAGTTACAAATTCAGGGTCTTTTTTATCAAAATTATCCCTTAAAGTTTCTCGCGTTTTTCTTAGTGCATCTTTAAGGTCATCAGCGAGTTTTAACTCTTCTTCGCCTCGTTTTTGGAATACAAAAATAATATCTTCAATTGCTTCATTTAATAACATTGTTGTATCTGTTCCATTAGCAAGAGCTTCTCTCTGGTTAATAATTGCAATATGTCTTTCAGTTTCGGCAAGCAATTGTTTCATTTTATAAAAGTCAAGTTTTTCAATTATTTCTGTATAATTATTAAATCTAATAATGTTATATAACTCTTTTGCCATTACCAAGGCTTTTTTAATTCTCATCAATTCTTTTTTATCTGATATTTGAGAAATTTCTTGTTGGAATACTTCTGCATTTTGAGTATTAAATTCCCATAAAGTTTCCTTAATTTCTCTAATATCAGCTTCTATTTCTTCTTGGGTTTTGAACAAATCACTATAATATTCTATCTCATCCCCAAGTTCACCTTGCAATTCATCCCAATATGCTTTATTTGCTTTATCAAATTCTTTAGTAATATCCGCAAAATCTACTACATATCCGTATCTAAAATCTTTGTATGGTCTATTAACTCTCGTTAGTGTTTGTAATAAATTGTGATCTTTTATTTGCCTTCCTATATATAATTTTTTTAATCTAGGTGCATCAAAACCAGTTAATAACATATTGTAAACAAATAATATATCAATCTTTCCAGCTTTAAAATCTATTACAATATCTTTTCTTTCATCTTTTGTATAAATATCATGCAAAATAATTTCCGCATTCTTGGCACTATGTATGTCAAAAGGTTTATTAGCATATTTTGCTTGAAAAATTTCAAAGAATTTTTTTGCTTGGTCTGAACTATGACAAACAACCATTCCACCAATTGAATCATCATTAAATTGAATTCTTGATTTTCTTAAATTTTCCATAATGTAATCAAGCATCGGTTCAACGAATTTTGGATGAGCGTAAACTTTTTTGGGGTCAACATCTTTACTTAAAACTTTAATTTGTGCCAAAATTTCAGATAACTGAGACTTATATTTTGTTTCTATATCTTCTCTAATTAGACGCAACGTGTAACCATCAGCAATTGATGAATTATAATAATACTTATGAATATAATCTCCCCAAATAGCTGTGGATTTTGTTTTTCCTATTAGCGGTGTCCCTGTTAATGAAATAAAAACTGCGTCTCTATCTGAATTAATTAAATTTGCAAGGAATGACCCTTTTTCGTTGTAACTTCTATGTGCTTCATCTATAAAATAAACTCTTTGAACATTAATATTATAATCGGATTTTACAGCTGTTGAATCTTCTGAAAATTTTTGAATATTGACAACTGTAATTTCTCTTTCACCTGTTTGGTTATCTTTGTTGGAAATTTTACTAATAGCCTTATTAAATTCATCTCTAGAATCTACAATTTTTACTTGTAACCCTCTTGCTATAAATTCTAGTTTTGCTTGTTCCAATAAATCTAATCTATCTACAACAAAATAAAATTTTGGAACTATATTTTGTTTTTGAAAATAATTAGTTAGCCATTTAACATTAAAATATGCTAATGCTGTTTTCCCTGAACCTTGAGTATGCCAAATAATACCTTTTTTAGGAAGATTCTTTTCTCTAAATTCTCCCAATTTATTTTGAATAGCTTTTGAAGCAAAAAACTGAGGGTAACGCATTATATGCTTTTCTATAACTTTTGATTCATTTTTTTCTTTTTCAACATATGCAATACCATATTCCAAAAAATCTTTTAATCTTTTTCTGGAGAATAAAGATAACAGCATTCTATTTGTAGGAGATGTCTCTATTTGTTTATTTGTTTTAAATTCAGGTGAATCTTTTATTGCAATAAGATTGTTATCTTTTAAAATAAACTTTTCTATCTCTTCATCCTCAGGTTTTAAAATAAATCTCAATTCTTCAGGTCGTTCTTCTCTAAAATTATTAAAAAAGGCATCCTTTAAAGATGTAGTTGAATAAAAAGCTCCACTAATAGGAATTGTTTCTGTTTCATCATATTCCATATTATTTGAATACATAATCATTTGGGTTATATTGATGAATTTACGGAATTTTTTATTTGTAAATCGTTTATTCATCATTCGTTCTTTTTCAGCTTGTATTCCATTTAAGTTATTAGGTTTTTTAACTTCTATAAAGCTTAATGGCATACCATTTATTAAAAGAGTTATATCTGGTCTAAACTCATCATCGCCATTTTTACAAGTAAGTTCCGTAACTACGTTAAAAGTATTATTATCAAAATTGTTAAAATCAATTAACTTAAGCCCTGATGTTGCTGTTAATTTTTTATAAAATTCTCGCCCTAAATCTTCGTAATCTAAAACATTAGATAGTTCTTTTAAAATGATTTGTATATCATTATCTGAAATATTCAAATCTTTATTTATTTTTCTTATACTATTGGCAAAAATATCAGGAAAAATATTTGTTTCTATATCCCACTTTGCTTTTTTTAAAGATATGTAATCATATCCCATTCTTGTTAATGTTAATATTGCTGGGATCTTAACCCTTGAATCTTCATTAAACTTCATAGACAACCTAATTACTAACCACCTGAACATGATTATTGTATCATAAACAAGATAAACAACTTCTATGCATTTTTAAGTCTTTGTTAAAACATTTTAATCTTGTTATAAATTATATACGAAGTACAGATAAAAAAAGTTTTTAATTATGTTGTTAATGTTATTTTTTGCAAATTGAGTTTGGCAGTTAATCCCTATGATAAATACGGACAAAAAGTTGAAAGCTATAAATAATTACTTTTAGTCTATTATCCACTATGACATTTCTACAAATAAAAATTCATATAACTTTCGTCGATTGTGTCTTGTTCGATGCCGATGTAGCGAAGTGTTACTGATGGCGAGGAGTGGTTAAAGATTTTTTGCAGGAGTACTATATCATTATATTTTTTATAATGATGATACCCGAATGTCTTTCTCAGTGTATGTGTTCCGATTCTTTCCTTTACCCCAACAGCTTGTGTTGCCTTATTCAAAATTCTATATGCCTGTGCTCTATCCAACCTGCAATGTTTTTGAGTATAAAAAAGCGGTTGTTCACTCGCCAAACCCTCTACAAATAAATCAATCTCCTCTTTCAAAAACCTATTAAGTGGAAATTTCTTATACTTATTCGTCTTTTTCTCTCTAATTTCAATATAATCTCTGCCCTTTACATCCCAAACATCAAGTGATAATATATCAGATATTCTAAGTCCCGTATTTATACCAAAACTAAAAAGCAGTGCATCTCTTGGCTTTTTTGCCAAATATTTTTTAATCTTTTGAATATCTTCTAGCTTTTTTATAGGTTGTACTACATTCATTTTCAAACTCGCTTAATCACAGACAATGATTGCTTCTTACCCATAAAAAGTAAAGTCTAATGACACAAAATTTAAACACCATTCAAACGACATTTAAACAGCGTTCAAAAAGTGTTCAAAAATTTCGGCAACATTCAAAATAGACTTCCACCTGCAAAAAAATTCATTCACCCCTACCCACATATATTTACCCTCAAAATACAACACAACTTCATTTTGTTGTATTTTTTTTTTTTGGGGGGGGGGCGGAGAGGGGAAAATTGTATATCGTTTTAGATAACATATTATCTAGATATTGACTTTTTAATCAAAATAGTATAACATATTATCTATGAACAGTTTTCTATTTAACCCTAAAACTCCTAATGAAATAGCAAAGGAATTGGTTGAAAAAATTAAGCAGCAACGCAAAAGGCTTAAAATTTCACAAATTCAACTTGCTTCAAAATCAGGTGTCAGCCTTGGCTCTATCAAAAGGTTTGAGTCCAAATATGAAATTTCTTTGAATTCTTTCATAAAAATTCTGATTGCTCTTAATTTAGAAGGGGATTTAGAAAATTTGTTTACGCAAAAAAACTACAGTTCCATTGATGAGGTTATAAATGGACAACTATAAATATTTAAAAGTATTTTATAACGATATTTTAGTTGGGACTCTTGCCAAAACTCCCGAAAGGGTTGTTGCTTTTGAATATAATTCTGACTGGTTAAATAACGGGTTTAGCATTTCGCCTTTTAGTCTGCCCCTTGTCAAGAAAGTTTTTATTCCGAAATACGAACCATTTGGCGGATTGTTTGGTGTTTTCAATGACAGTTTGCCTGACGGATGGGGGCGGTTGCTTGTTGACAGATTGTTTTTGAAAAATAAAATAAACCCTGTTGAAATTGATAATCTTAATCGTCTTGCTGTTGTTCAACAAAGCGGAATGGGAGCTTTGACTTATAAGCCAGAACACAGATTTGAAACGGAAAACAAAATTTGTGATTATGATATTCTTGCTCAAGAGTGTTCAAAAATACTGGAATCACAAGATTCGGACAACTTAGATGAACTTTTTCAACTGGGCGGTTCATCCGGCGGAGCAAGACCCAAAATTTTAACTTCTATAGATAACGAAGATTGGATAATTAAATTTCCGTCATCAGTTGACCCTAAAAATATTGGCGAAAAAGAGTATCAATATTCATTATGTGCAAAAGATTGCGGCATAAATATGCCTGAAACAAGGCTTTTTCCATCAAAAATTTGTTCGGGGTATTTTGGAGTCCAAAGGTT
>ULNG01034430.1_pt1 | contig 19941 bp, 20 predicted proteins | sample 1951861 | NCBI WGS metagenome assembly ULNG01 (sample SAMEA4835571, study PRJEB28245) | human gut metagenome | biome: gut microbiome; material: fecal sample | place: Denmark | collected 2008 | reverse complement strand
CGCCGTACCGGACGGAATGGAGCGCAGGGAGACACTCATAGTCTTGTCTCCGGAAGTCTTGTTGTGCTGGGCGTTGAACTTCTTTGCCATGCTTGTCAGGAAGGAATCTGAGCCGGACTCTGCTGCTTTCTCGCCAGAGGAAAAGATTTCGATGTTCACATCTCCGTTTCCTACGACCACGAATGGGTAGGAGGATTCAATGTCGGGCAGTTCATCCTTTGCATCAAGGAATTCAGAGACATCCAGCTGCTGAGGATTGACCTTGACCTCCTGCACGCCGATGCGCTTCATCTTGCTGCTCAAGTTGGCATATGCCTGCTCGGACGTCATTGTACTAATGCTGACGTTTGAGTCCCTCATCACCGTCATCGAAAATACTCCGAGAACAACGCCTACCACAGCAATGGTTGCAACTACAGGGAAAATGTTCTTTTTTGTCACGTTAAATTTCTCCTTTCAAGTTGTTATATCGTTTCATAGCCTCACGACTGATATCTTCATCCTGTTCAATATCCTGCGTCGTCTTGTTAATGACAGCATCGAGCTTTGACATTGCGAGGACAACCTCTGTATCCCACGGATTCTGGGCAGAACGTTGGTTCAGAGCGTATGCTAAAGAATCCAATCGGAGGATTAAGCGCTCATTGTCATGAACTACCTTATCCACGGTACTTACGATACCATTGTAGATTTCTTTCTTTTTCTGAGCTTCTTCTTTGTTTCCAAACGAGATAGAGCCTTGACAGAAAGCCTTGTATTCCGTTTCATCAAACATTGAAGCCGAGCGAATCGCGTCATCCAGTCGGTCATAGAAGATACGTTCTGCGGATTCCAATAACGTTAGGCACTTGGCTTGTTCCCCGGATGTCTTGCTATCCTGGGTCATGCTGTAGGCAACGGCCATTTTTTGCCCGAAGCGCCGTACCTGATACAGCATTTGGTCAGCCTGCTCTGAGAAGACGCTTTTTGTCTTTACTGCCGTTTGAATTTTGTTGGTATACAGCTCTTCTTTGCTTGTAGGCCGTTCAGATGCAGCAGAAGCCGCAGCTTTCTGCTTTTTGAGAAAATTGCGATATGCAATGTAGGCGCAGAGCAGCAGGAACAGGACTGGCGTGCCATATTTCGCAAGGAGGATAAGGAACAGCGATGTTCCGTGCATGTATTCGATAGTGTAATAGGTGCTGATATAGGTTTCGACCATGTAGACTATAGCCGCTGCTATGATAATCAAACTCACGCCGAGCATTAACTTCACCTCTTCGGTTTCAATCGATTTGATACAAAGCATCTTTTGTTTTTAATTATCTTCAATTCGCACAATTCAGCAACAAAGTCTTAACATGCAAAAAAGACAGTCACCCTAATTGGATGGCTACCATGAACTTTTCGTTTGCGTCACAACAGAAAAAAGGATGGCTCTTTCGAGTCACCCTCTTTTTATTCGTTGTCTTTAATCTTTGGCCTTTTTGTCTTTCATGATAGCCTTCTCTTCTTCGGTCATATCCGGCCGAAAATGAGTGACTTCCTCACCGTTGAGTTTCTTCTCATGAATTAGATAGCCGCCTTCTACGCGTTCCATAGCATTGACACCTCCTTCCTTTTCACTATTCATAGGCTGTTCGCCTTGATTCATGATGTTGATGTTGCGGTCGGTCTTTGCCTGGATGCTGTTGGCACGGACAATTTCGCCCATGTCGATTCCGGTCGCTTCTTTCACCGTCTGCATGGTTTGAGCCATCAGGATAGGAACGTTCCCGGAAACGCCGGATACGCCGGAGGCATCACCGCCAATGATAGAAACCTTATCAATGCTGGACAAAGGCTGAGCCACGCTCTTGGCAATGTCAGGAAGAACCTTGATGAGCATTTCAGCCACAGCCGCATCGTTATACTGCTTATATGCCTCTGCTTTCTGTTTCATGGCTTCCGCTTCAGCCAAGCCTTTCTGACGAATCGCTTCAGCTTCTGCCTTACCGACAAGCTCAATGCCTTCTGCTTCCTGCTGCTTAGAGAACTTCTGTGCCTCAGCTGCACGTTCCGCCTCATATTTCTTGGCTTCTGCCTCTTTCTGGCGGCGGTACAGGTCAGCATCTGCCTGTTTGCGGACTTCCGCATCCAGTTTGCGTTGCTGGACCTCGGCTTCCTGTGCGGCAAGGTCTACCATTTTCTTCTGCTTGGCGATTTCAGCATCCGCTTCCGCTTCTTTGATTTCTTTGGCGCGGAGATTCATCTGAATCTGACCGGCAGCATCTGCGTCAGCCGCAGCTTTATCAGCTTCAGCTTTCAGCTTTGCCTTGGCGAGCTGCAATTCATTGTTGCGTTTTGCAATCGCAGTCTGCGCTTCAACTTCCTTGGCATTTGCAGCCATCTCAGCATCGGCCTTCGCGCAGGCTACATCACGGGCAGCCTGAGCACGGGCAATTTCAGCCTGTTTTTTCACAAGCTCTTCCTGTTCAATGCCGATAGCCTCGATGACGCCGTGGTTGTGGCCCTGAACATCCACCGCATCCCTGATATCCTGGACGTTAAAAGTCACGACCTCAAGTCCCATCTTAGCAAGGTCGGGGCGAGCATTCTCGATAACGCTCACAGCCATCTGCTTGCGGTTCGTCAGAATTTGGTCAACGGTCATGTCAGAGACAATCTCACGCAAATTGCCCTGCAGAACGTCATTAACTTTCTCATTGATGCCCTGCTCGTTCATGCCCAGAAAGTTCGAGATGGCTGCCTGTTGTCGGGACATGATGTACGCCTTGGCGTCTTTCAGACCGGATGCCTTCACTTCTTCATCCAGAACGGTAGAGTTTTCGCTGTAGACTTGAATCGTGACAACAGAGTCAATCCAGAGACTTACGCCGTTCTTCGTCTTAACACCTGTTTCAGGAGTCTTGACATCGATTTTCAAAAGGCGCATATTCAGTCGGTCAGCCCGTTGGAGAACGGGCAGAACAAATGTACCCTTTCCGCAAACCACTTTAGGCTTAGACAGGCCAAAGCCAGTTACAACGATAGCCTCCGTGGGCGGAGCTTTCTTGTAGCAGAGAAATCCAAAGAGAATAATCAGGGCTGCTACAATTCCAATCACGTATACCATAATTTTTGTTTCTCCATATTCAGTTTTTTAGCTGCTAAGATTCTCATCCCTACTGCATCGGTATCGCCCCATCTCACAATCGCTCTGTCTTTAATTGTCTGCAATTCGCACGATTCCGCAATAAACAAAACCCACAGGTGAGAGAATGACCTGTGGGCTTCGAAAAGAGGTAATTATGCGCAAGCAGACACGGCATCGATTCGTGGCGACCAACTACAATCGCGATGAACGTCACTTGCCGTTTCTCTTGTACAATTTCTATTTTATGAGGTTCGCACAGCGGCGCAAGGGTAAACTTGCCAAGACTAAGATATTTTTGAGTTTGACTTCTGGTGTTTGTTTTTTTGCACTCATTTTCGAAAACTGCCATACAATACCCCTGGCACAAAATGAGATACACCTCCAGCTACAACTCAAGAGCCCCATCCAAGATGACGGGGCTCTCGTTTTATATATTAGGGCAACAATAAATCTCGTGCATAAAGGTTAAGTATTCATGAACAAAGTTGCGATTTTGGCCCGTCCATCTGTAAAATATGATATAATTATGTTAGAAAGAATTGTGGGAGGAGAAAAACAATGACGGTCGGGGATATTCTTGTAAGCATCAACCAAGCAAGTCTTGATACGATGCTTCCCCTTACTGCAGTGCAGACGAACGCGGATATTGAACGGTACTACAAAGAAGGCTACAGTGTCGGCTTAACGGCTAACGAATTTGCTAAGAAGTATCCGAGACTGCCCATCAGCAGGATTTATGCCGCTCGCAATATGTTGGCCCCGCTCTATTACTGCGAACTCGATAATCCGGCCATTCCCATCGCTCTTTCTCTAAATATTTATGGCGACAAGTGTCTGGCTGTGAACGGCGAATCGGATGAAAAGTTTCAGCAGAGAGTTTTGGATATGGCCGAGAAAATCTCATCGGGAAACGTCCCCTTCATTCGCGGCTACCTCTTTTCCCTAGAAGACAGCCTGCGTGTATCGGTTCTTTCTAAATACATTGAGTTGTCCAGTCCGGGTGAGAATCTATACGCACTTTTTTTGGACTTCTATCGTACCAGTGATTTTGGGTTCTCGGCTCTCAAAGAGGAAAACCTTCAGAAAGTCTTTTCTGGAAAGTCTCAGAAACAAAAGCAGAACACTGAAAAGAAGCTATCCAGCCTGCCGGATATTGTGACCATCTATCGTGGGGAAGGAAGCAAATCAACTCCATACGAGAAATCTTTCTCCTGGACCACAAGCTACAAGGCAGCCTGTTTCTTTGCCTGCCGCATCCCGAGTCTCGAGAACAGCAGAATCATCACTGCCCATGTCAGCAAATGTGACATTATCGAGTATTTTCCGAATGATGAAGAAAAAGAGGTCCTTGTCCCACCGGCTGCCGTAAAAGATAGAAAGGTCGATACACTGTACGGCATTAACGCTCTGACAGATGAAATTCAGGAGTTCTACCCTCTCTACCAGCGCTACCGGAGCCGCATTTCCTCTCTGTATGATGCTTATGGCCGGGCTAATGATGAGGAGCACGACGCCGAGCATACGCTGCGAGTTCTCTTTGATGCGTTGCTTTTGGTTCAGGTTCAGGGCATTGCCTTAACAAAAAAAGAATCCCACCAGCTATGTGATGCGATTCTTTATCATGATATTGGGCGGACAAACGATGATGTCGATGACAGCCACGGAGCAAAGTCTAGGGACATTTATTATGACACAGCCTCCGACTGCAATCCGGCAACTGCTTTCCTCATCGAGTATCATTGCTTGGATGACCGCAAGGCTCTTGCAGACCTCAAAGCATCCAATATCCGGGACAAAGAACGGGTGTGGCTGCTATATACGATTCTCAAGGATGCAGATGCTTTAGACCGTGTGCGGTTCGGGATGCGGGCCGTGGACCCTAAGTATTTCCGCAACGAGATAACCCACAAACTACTGCCCACTGCGCAGAGTTGTGTGGGGCAGTTAAAGTTGTAAGGAGGATACCGTGCAGAACGAAAATGGTGTTTTGGCAGTGCAGGAAGATTTCGGTAATGCCTTAGTCGATAAATACGTTCCCATATGGGATAAGAAATACCGGAGCAAGGGCGAGTCTATCTGGGTATTTCAGAGAAGAACCCTGTCCAGCGCTTGCCAGGTTGCGACGACATTGCATGACATGGATTTTGCGAAAGCATCTACTTTCCTCTTTCACCTGGTCCGTGAAGCTGAGGAGTGCAAACCCATCATTGAGGCCGTCAGCTCTCAGGTAGAGCTTGCCATGGCAAACCCCGACAGTTCATTAAAGGCTATCATCAGTTTTTGCAGGGGCTCACAAAGCCCATCAAGAAGAATAAGGACTATGCTCTGTATTTCAAGGCTATTGCTTATGCGCAGGAATGTGTTCATTCAGGATTATCCATTGACGGAAATGTGGAACGTAATGATTCTGTCCTGTACGCGGTAATCGATATGCTGATGCAGGGGAGCGAATACCTCAAGCCTCAGGAATTCGATATTGTGAACAACATTGTCGGTATCTCAACTGAGAACGAGCCAATCATCATCCGGGACCCCTATCCCCTCGCCGATGTTCCTGTCTATTATAGTGATGCTCTTTTCAACAATCGGCCATACGACAAATGTGAATCTCAGATTTCTGAAGACAGACGCTTGGATATGGTCTTTTCGTACTACAAGCGTTATGGCTATGAGAATGTTGCAGATTTCGATAGCATCAACGACCTCGCTTTGCTCTCGCATTTGTATACGAACACTGTCCTTTCGATGGCCACCTATGTGAACGAGTATACCGTGGACATGTTGCCGGACAAGCCGCTGATTGAGAATACTCCGAACATGTGGTCCTGGTGGCCAAAGCCCATCTCACCCAAATATACGACAGAGTTTCTGAAAGATACGCTGCACCATCGCCGCAGAACTCTTCCCGCCAACGGTGCATTGTTTCAGTTTGATGCCTGCCAGCTGATACAGGAAATTAAGCTGAAAGAGACTTGCCGCGACAACGAGATTGTATGTCTGTATAAAATCGTAACCAAGTTCGGTGACCTGGCCGGATACTATAACACAAGCACCGAGTGGTTTTATATTTTGACTGACCGAGCTCAATTTCCAGAGCTGGTTGACAGCGTCACGAATCTGATTCTCTGGCTGTACACTTCTCTCGCCTGTGATTTGCCGGATGTTCTGCCCACTGATGCGTCGTTCCGGTCTTCGTTTGTGACACACGCGGATGCTCCATTTGGGATTCGTTGTCTGATGATTGGCGGAAAGCCCCGCGATTATCGCAAGAAAGGCAATGGTGACGACGAGCCGCTGCGGGTGTTCGACAAGTCCAAATATGATGCTTCGTCCAAAAACATCAATGGTTTCATTCGCCACCTGCCTGCCGGACAGAAAGCAAGCGAACGTGCCATCCTGATAGCTGAAAGCTATGGCTATGAGCTGAAGAGTGATGAAACTTATGTCACGCCGTTTGTGAGAAGACAATGGCTGAAAAAGAAAACTGAAGAGTCAATAACCCACGACTAAAGTCGCGGGTCTCCTTGCCCTGATTTATGAAGAAAAGCGCCCACCGAGAAATGGTGAGCGCTTTTATTTTTTCATTCCAAAAAGCCGGAGAGTTTTCCCATTCCAGAAAACTTTTTCCAAAAATGCCAAAAGTTTTCTGAACTCAGAAAAGTTTTGCTGTTATTCCAGAAGTTTTTTGGTTTCGGAAAATCATGCGACTATCATTGGGGGTTCACTATCGGCGTTGCAGTTCTTGCCTGCGGGTCAATAGAATAAGTGGCATCAATGTATACCGTATTGTTCCCTGTGTCTTTTCTCACAAAAACTGGCATTACAATTTCTGTGATGGATGTTGGGTCGTTGCCATTCTCTGCATAAGTTTCAGCATATTCTTGCCAACGAATGTCAACATAGGCGTTGGAATGTGGTTCCAGTAGTGCCGCTCCTTCTGGGGTACATTCAAAGCCGTTGATAGAGCCTTTGTCCAAAATGATATCGATACGGTCATCCGTCTTGTTCTGATAGTAGGCTTTCGCCGTATAGCCCATGAAGCTGTCGGAATAGAATCCGCAAATGACCATGCTGCAGGCATTATTGTCGAACAGCACAATATCCGTGGGCTGAATCTCGTGTTTTGGTTCTGTCGCGTTCTCTTCACCTTTCGGATAAATCACAAAGTCATCATCGACAGGGTCATCACGATTCGACACATCCCATTCTGCTTCATCATAGACATCGATGTGAAGTTTGACGGTATCGATGTCTTGCGGTTTCACTCCATAGATTTCCAGTCCTGCTTTATCCCACGAAACGACCTCGGTGGTTTTCACTCCTGGTCCAATTTCCGGGAACCAACTGGTATCTGCCGGGATTCCATTCAAGGACGAGCTGCTTGTGATAGCGCAAAGAGTTTTGTCATCCGTTTTATTTTGGAAATCAACGGTCCAGTAGTAGCCATAGCTGTCATCATAACCCACGTTCTGCAAGATGATGGTACAGGTATCGTTGTCGGCAATCGTCTGTGGCTGGAAGCTCTCATCGAACTGGATGTCGGGTTCAGCCGTTGCATTATCGGCAGCACTACTTGCAGTACTCGTTGAAGAGTCGCTGGTGCTTTCCTCGGAGGATGCAGCATCAGATGTAGCTGCACTGCTGGCAGCAGTACTGGTAGTGTTAGAGCTGCTACAGGCGGCCAGGGAAAGGGCAAGCAAAGCCGAAAGTGCTAATGATACAACCTTTTTCATGATTTTCTCCTTTTTTCTTTGTATAAGGCTATTATACATCAAAAGCGCTTCGACATTTTACAAAATGAAGGCCGGGAAAGTTAATAATTTTAATCGCAGGAGGGCGTCAAATTATTTCGATGTTGTCACGGAATTTGTCTGAGGGTTAATAGTGAAAGTCTCATCTACATAGATGTCCCGAGTATTGAAATTGTTTATAACGATTGGCATCACCATTTCGGTGATAGAGGTGGGGTCTTTACCGTTGGCCTCATAAGTATCCAAATAATCGCGATAGTAGATGTCTACATAGGCATTAGTGTGCGCATCAATTCCCATTGTATCTGTTTCAGGGAAGCACTCAAAGCCATTTATGGAACCTCCACTTCTAAAGGCAAGCATGATTTCTTTATCTGTTTTGTTTTCGATGTAAGCTTTAGCCGTGTAACCGTCCAGGCCATCGGGGTCAAATCCACAAATCATCAGAGTGCAAGCGTCATTGTCGGCCAGTACGAGGTCTGTGGGTTGGGTTTCATGCTTTGGCTCGGTTGCGTTTTCTTCCCCTTTTGGATAAACCACGAAATCGTCATCAACAAAGTCATGCCGTGGGATAACATCATAATCTAATTCGTTATAGACATCGAGATAAAAACTTACCGTATTGATATCCTGCGGATTGATGTTATAAATTTTAAGCCCGGAACTTTCCCAATGATGAACCTCCGTTTCCTCTTGACCAGGTTCAACACTCGTAAGCCAAAGGCTCGCACCCACGCCATTCAATGTGCAGTCGCCAAACGAGTAACCGAGTTTTTTATCTGATGTCTTATTCTTGAAGTAAAGCTTCCAATAATAGCCGTAATCATCATCGTAGCCTACGCTCTGCAAGATAATGGTGCATTCTTCATTATCAACAAGTGTTTGTGCCTGGAAATCATTATCGTATGTAATTTTGGGTTCGGGGGACGGCGTAGGTAAATCGCTGCCTGTGCCGTTCCACACCCTTTCATATGTTTTGCCGTCTTCTGTAGTATATGTCTCTCCTACTTTAATCCCGTCAGGGCTGTAATCTTGCGTGCTATTGGAAGTGCTATTTGACGAAGCACTTGACTTGGATTCACTTGAGGCTGCAGCAGAACTGTCTGCCTTGCCACAGGCAGCCAACGAGAGGACGAGCAAAGTCGAAAGTGCTAATGATACAACCTTTTTCATAGTGTTCTCCTTTTTTCTGTTTGTCAGAGCCATTATACACCAAAAGCACTTTGACTTATTTATTTTGGGAATATTTATCGCCAATTTGAGCGGATTGCACAAATAGCAAGAAGAAAATCAGTGCATATATGCTTCGACATTTTCCTTTCCCCTCTGCATTTTCCAGAACGAAACTTTTAATGCAGGCTTTTCCAAACGAAACTTTTGGGAGTTGTGATTTGAACTTGACAGCATTTGCGGCAGCTGAGATTTTGCTATTCGCCTGTTCCGATTGTCTCACCACAGATACGAAGCAGCGCATTTCGCTTTTGTGAGATACATCTCATATTCGGAAAGGCTGCGACAAAATTCTGAGGTTTCAGCGGCTCGCTTGCGACATTTTTCCAACTTTTTGGGCAGCAAAAAAGACCTACCAGAATGGTAGAGTCTTTGCATGTTTTCTTTCGGTCATACGAGTAGGAAGCGTCACTTATCCGATATTCTTTCGCGCAAAAAAATGAACTTGCTTCGAGGTGAAGCGTAGCAAGTGCTTAGCAAGTTTTTAGCAAGTTCGTAGCAAGTATGCAACAAGCTCATGACAAGTACAATGTCTACTTTTCCGTAGCAAAAAGAAAAGCCGCCAAACGATTTCACTCGCTTGGCGGCTTAGCTATATTCCTATACTGTTTTATCAAAACAACTCATCCAACTTCTCGCTCAGCGTCCCATCCCTTGCATAGGGTAGCGCATTACAGATACGGAAGTTATACTGCTTTCCGTTATGCTCCTCAGAGAAACCCAGAATATAGTTGGCTGCAATGCGATAGATGATTTCGGACGGAGCCAGAGGTCCAGAACGACAATTTCACAAGTCTCGGCATCAACGCCTGTGCTCATCAGACGGCTTGTAACAGCGATAACAGGCTACTTCTGAGAAGGGTCGATAAAGTTATCGAGCTGAGCCACGCCAAATAATGCTGAATCGGAATTCAGTGAAATTGAATTCAACGTTTTTGAGAATACAAGAAGAGCCCCGCCAAGCAGCGGAGGCTCGCTTTTTGTGCAGCAAAGCTCAAAGTCCTAGGGGTATTTTTCCAAATGCCAGGAAATCTCCCTCATATTTTGTGCGAAGGCACTACCTGTTCGTTCTTCCCAAGTGGCTGAGCCTGAAGCAAGGCGCTCACGTTGAAACTGGAAGCGTTATACACCGTTACGCCATGTTCCAGAGCGTATTTTACCGTATATGCTGTGCCTCCTGTATTTCTAGTACAATAGGAGATGCAATAGGCAGAACAATCCACTAAATGCCGGTCTCTTAAAAGATATACTCCCCTGCTTGGCTCTTTCGCCGCATAGACAATCTTATCCACCTGTTTGTCTATCTTCTCTGCGTGCCGCTGTTGTTCTAAACTCCACCTGGAACGGTATCCCTCAAATGGTAAAACCTCAATGATACGAATACGAGGATGTGCAGCTTTTAAGGAAATTAACATGTCTGCCATGAGGGTATCGAAGCCTAAGGAACCGCCGATGCCAAAATAGGTGACCCCCTGCTGAATGAGTGGAATGAGCCGATGCTCTACCCTGACTAATATTTTAAGCTGTTCTCCTGGCGGAATATCTTTGTGCCCGACAAAGCAGCAGGTTTGCTCTCGGTATTTATTATTCACATTGTCCCTCCTTTGCTTCGACGAACCATTTATCCACTTCGTAGTATAGGTATGTTTTTGCTCTGCCTATCTGGCAGGTATAGCGCACCCCAATGCCGCCGGTCTTTGAGTATTTACGCGGCAATACTTCTGAGATGCAGGTGATGTCAAATTTCTGGCCTGTGTCCCAGATGACTGTCTGCGGTGTCAAAATGCCTTCAGGAGAGAAATCGGCGACGACCTCGACATATCTCTTGGTTCTTTGTTCTGACATAGCTTAGACGCTCCCTTGCAAATACCCATGTGGGTGAATCATATGGTCTCCCTTTGCATCACAATGAGAGAGAAAGCGGTCCTTGTACATGACAGCCCTTTGTACAGAATAGTATCCGAATCGATTGCGAACGCTGTCGATAGCCGATTCGAGCTTCTCTATCTCTTCCTGCTTTTCAGCGCTATACTCAAATGATATCTGGTTTGGTTCCGTATCTGGCCGAAGGTCGATGGCTCTTACGCCGACCGAGCGGAGATGCTCACTCCATCGGTAGTTCTTCTTATATAGCTGGTATGCTGCCTCCGCAATATCCTTTTCCTGCATCGTTGGCTGAGATAACTTAACTTGCCGTTCAAAGCTGAAAAGGCTGGAATCTCGGAGACTCACTTCTACCCCTCGACATCGGAAATGATTCTCTCTGAGCCTTGCTGCCACGCTTTCTGAAAGCAGGTAGAGAACTATCCAGACATCTTCATCCGTGAACAAGTCTCTTGGTGTGGTCCAACTGTTGCCAATGCTTTTGATAGGTGCCTGAGCTTCCCTGCCTTCGTATTTTGCTACCGCTCCCGTATCAAGACCGTTTGCAAACCCCCATAGCATGGGACCGATTTTTCCGAGTTTTTCTTTCAGAAAATTCGGATTGGAGGTTGCCAAATCTCCGATTGTATGAATGCAATAGTTTGACAGCTTTTTTCCCGTTCTGGACCCAACATACAAAAGGTCCGTGGCAGGCAGCGGGAATACGATATCTTTCCAGTTTGACCTTGATATGATGGTGGTGGCATTCGGCTTTTTATAGTCGGACCCTAGCTTTGCAAAAATTTTGTTCCAGCTCACCCCGATAGAACAGGTAATGCCGAGTTCATCCTTCACGGTATCAGAGATTTTCTTGGCTATCTTTTCCCCTGTCCCAAAAAGTGACTGGCTTGCGGTACAATCGAGCCACGCCTCATCCAAGCCAAACGGTTCAACCTGGTCCGTGAAGCGCAGGAAGATTTCTCTGGTATAGCCGCTGTATCTGGTATAAAGGTCATAGTGTGCCGGGACAAAGATGATATCTCGGCAATGCTGCTGTGCTTCCCATAGAGGCATTCCGGTTTTCACGCCCATCCATTTGGCCGGATACGAGGCAGTCAACACGATGCCATTTCGCCTTTCCGGGTCACCACATACCGCAATTGGTTTTCCCTGCAGCTTTGGGTTGTAGGCCATCTCGCAGCTGGCGTAAAAGCAGTTCATATCACAATGAAGAATGGTTCTTTCGCTTGCCATGATTGGCCTCCTCGATTCGCGGTAACACCTATTAGTTGTTATTTTTGCATTGTTGGTTGTTATTGGTTGTTATTAGTATAGCAAATACAACCGTAAGTTGCAATATGTGCGACTAAAATAGAATTTGAAAGTCCAATCAAATACACTACAACCGAAAGTCATCGAAGAAATTTCGCGATTTTTTCAGTAGCTGCACGAATGGTTACCAAACGAAGGCCGGGAAAGCCCACGATTTCAATCGTGGGAGGTGTCAACAAATTGTAATGCTTGTTTGCTTGCTGGGATATGCGAGCCAGATACAATAGGAGTTGTACAACAAATACTACATTGAAGTATTTGTGCAAAAACTATCCAAACGAAGGAGAACGAAAGAACATGAGAAACAAAAACCTGACCGCTGCCGCTGCTGTGGCAACCGCTGCAGCCCTGATGCTTGCCGGATGCGCCACTCAGAAGCCTGCCGCTTCCTCTTCCGAAGCAGCTTCTACCGCCCCGGCTGAAAGTTCTGTGGTTGAGGAGACTACGCCGGAGGAAGCGCCTTCCGAGGCTACTGATGTAGACGAAGCTGCTGCAGAGGACCTGCTGTTGAGCACCGAGACGATGCACTACAGTGCTGATGATGAAGATGGCGTTGTTACCGTCCATAAGTACGATGAGAACGGCAATGAGGTTTTCATGCGTGAAATCGACAAAGCAAGTGATATGGACACCGTTATCATCAAAGAGCTGGACGAGAACGGCAATGTCCTGAAAATGACCTCCTACCTCAATGGCGAGCAAAACTATCTGTACACTCAGGTTTTTAACGACCACAGGGACCTGATTGAACGCGATGATGAGGATGGCAATCCTTCCATCGTGTGCCAGTATACCTATGATGACAACGGCCGGAAACTGAGCGAAGAGTCCTACACCGTAAGTGATGGTGAGCAGTATCTGAACTACTCCACTGCCTACACCTATGATGACACCCACGAGCTGCCTGTTACGGAGGTCATCACGAATGACAGTGGCGTTCAGACCACGACTCGTGACTTTGATACGATGGACGTCGATAGTCTGTATATCGAGACTGTCAGCGAAGATGGTGCAGATGACATTGTGTATCACAAGCGCGTGAGCGACAACAAGACCACTTATTATTTTGGTCAGGGCAGTGATGTCTCGACCGAATACGATGAGCATGGTAATATGACCAAACAGCAGGGCAAAGATGCTACGATGGGCAACTTCGAACAGACCTTCGAGAACACCTATGATGACAACGGCAATCTTGTCTCCATGAAGTCCACCTACAATGGTGATGATGGCTATTTCATTGACTACATCTACGCCGCTCTGAACGACGCAAGCTATAACGGCGAAGGCACACTGCTCTTTGACGCAGCAACGGATACCCCGTCTGCCGCCTGATGCTTTTCACGGCTAAAACAGGAACCTAAACTATTGGAGTCACCTTCGGGTGGCTCCTTTCTTTTTTTGCCTGTGCCCGTCTTTTTGTGGTATACTGGAAAAAAAAGGAGTGTAAAATATGAGTATTGAGGAACGCGCAGCGGTGGCTGCTGAACTGAAGGCGACCGGGAAATGCAACTGCACACAGTCTGTGGTCAAGGTGTTTGAGGATAAACTACCTATCGATGATGAAACGCTGATGAAGCTGACGGCGGGATACGCTGCCGGGATGGGGTGTATGGAAAGCACTTGCGGGGCCTTGATTGGCGCTGTCATGGTGGCAGGCATTCTCACAGATGGCAAAGGCACGCCCCGTATTTCTAAAGAGCTTGTACAAAATTTCGAGCGTAAATGCGGTGCTACCATCTGCAAGGACCTGAAAGGCATTGGAACCGGCAAAGTTCTGTGTCCCTGCCCTGAATGTGTCCGCAATGCGGTCCTTTCGCTCGGAGAGGTTTTGGAAGAATAAGGCAATAAGAAAAAGAGGAGCTGTTCTAAGCCCCTCTTTTTTCTTTTCCCTATTCTGTTTCTTTGGCAAGGCCCAGAACCTCTTGTGCCTGCGCCATCTCTTTCGGAATCTGGTCTTTGGGACAATACCGAATTTCGACAGCCCGTCCTATAGCCAATGTGTACTTCATCGGTGTCGGGACCACGACCGTATCTCCCTCGCAGATTTCGTCCCCACAGCGGTAATAGCGTGTTCTCACCACGCCATCGATATCGACACCACAAAACTTTGCTATACACGCGAGAGTCGAACAGCATCCCGAGGCTCTGGCCCTGGAGGAAATCCTTCAGCCTGCCAACAAAGTCCGCCCAGTTATCGTGCCCTCTGAACTAACGAGCAACCATTCATTTGTATCATATATACAAATCCCGTACTCATTTGCATATTGGTCTTTTACCTCATCTGCCGCCGTTTGTTCCAGGCTGATTTCGATGGATTTCACATTGTTCTTCGTTTCGGCCTTAACACAAAGACCGAACAGCTCTGGCATTCCGGTTCCAGAAATACGCAAGGACTTTCTCGATTCTATCCTGATATTTTCCTGGGTCTACTCGCTCGCAAAACACATATTCCCCTGCCTCGGCTTTCTCAGGACGGCCACATCCGAGCTGCAGCGCCGTTTGTTGAACGCCATGCCGAATCGGTCATCGACACATACAATCGGTACCACTTGGTATTTACTCTCCTTGCTATCATTGTGCATCGTCTTCAGCTTCCGAACTCAATATTTACGGAACCATCCGCTGAAATCTTGATGCGCATGGTCTTGATATATCGTTCATAAAACTGTTTTTCCTCAGCCTTCGAAAGCTCGATGCGGGTCTGTAGATAAGCTACATTCATCATTTCCTTGACATTAAAGCTTTCAAAGTGCCTGCCGACAAAGCGCTGGCATTCACTGAGCAGTGCATCGACCTTCATTTTGTGAGATTGCCCACCTTGGCAAAACTGGTCCAGATAGCAAAAGGGAATATCACTGTCAATCATTTTCTGTACAATTTCGCTGCTGACTTTATTTTGCTCAACCATCACGAGAAATTTGGCAGTGGACACCGAGCTGATAAGCCCCCAATAGTCGGAATCCGATGAAAACAGCAGGAAACTGTCCACCTTGTTGACATAGTGCTCCTTGCAGCACCCCGCCACCAGCATCACATCCACAAGGCTTTTCCCGGTAAGGACTCGTTCTGACATTTGATGTTCAATAACCGCCTTTGTGTGTTTCTGAAGCAGATTCCAGGCAGAAGAAGCATTAACATCATTGTACAAAATGATTTTTGTGATTTTAGCAAGCGTTTCCGGCTGCATACTTTGAAGAGCCGCACACAGTTTCAGCGGGTCACAGTTTTCGCAGTCAACGAGAGCAACCGTCTGTTCGCTGGCATCCACAAATCCATAAATGTTTCTCTTGGTTTCTCTTCCTTCTCCTCTGACATTGGAATAACCGGTGAACACCTCACCATTCTGCTGATAGAGTCGGCTCAGGAACTTTTCGTCATTATAGAGAAGATTCCCCTCTTCGTCTTTGCTCCACCGCCAGTTAATGAACATGCGATACGGATAGCGTTCGAGATTTTCCATATAATACTCGAACACTTCCTTGGATTTCTTTGTGCTATTGCCGCCAGGGATGATAAATAGCTGCCGCACAAACTCCCAATTGACCCAGATTGGAAACAGAGATTTACAGGCATCGATGTGCTGCTGCAAGAGAGCGTTGATTTTTGGAAGGTATTCTTCCAGCTTTGGATTCGCTTTTATGATATCGATTCCATCTTTTCGAAGCTGATTAACCATGCCTTGTGTCTGAGGAATCGTATGCAGGTTCTTGAGCTCCATCAGAATTAACATTGAAAAGTGCTTGAAGTTGCGCTCTATCTCGGTTCGTAAGCCACAGAGGTTTCGGATGATGCGAGCATCTCGGTTATCGCTGAGTTGCTCATAAATATCTGAATCCAAACCCGTATACTGGCTCTTCCAGTGAGAGTCTGGCACGCCAATAAGGAAAGCGACTTTTGAGACAACATCATACTCCTCACCACGCCGTTCACGATACTTTTCCCGCTTTGAGAGCTCCTCCGTCTCTGCGTCAATCGTTCGTTCCATATCACATTCCTCCCTCCTTGAATGATATCGGTATTTTTCCGTTCTGCCAAGATTATATTTGTGGTCTTTGTGATTTTCCTTGCTCACGCTTCCCTGCGGCTCATCCGATTCTTGCCCATCTGCTCCACCTGATATCAGTCCTGCGAAACTCAAATGTATGTCACTATTATACAATGGGAAGTCCGCTTTGTGAACTGCTTTTATCAAAGCCGAATAGCCAAGTCTCTGGTTTTGGTTACAGGAGAGTTTGCTGAGACAACCGGGTAGCCAAAAAGACAAGCTGGCAGTTGTCACAAGGCCCTGCAGACGTTCTGAACCTATCTTATTGGGACGACTGCGCTCTGCTGAGAAATCGGTATGCCTTGGCATAGATTCGTTTTGACCAGGCCATCCGTTCTGATGAACATTATGAAACCAGACTTTGAACTGATTGCTCTACCTCCTCACAGCCGTCAGAAAGCCCTTACCTGCGCATCGTTTTCGTATGAGCAAGGAAACTTTACCCATGCAAAAAGAAAAAGCACCACAGAGGCTCTGCGCCCCTATGGTGCTTATGCTTTCTTAGAGATAATCGCTCAGCTTAATGACGCCAACCGAGTTCGGAGATGTGTCAATGTCCAGATAAGTGCATCCGGAACAATCCCTGTCGAATCTCACAATTTCGGAATGCGGGATGTGTCCAAAGATATAGAGCGTCTTATCGTGTCCAGACCGTACCTCATCCGGGTCATAGCTATAATATCTTCCAAAAGGATTATTATGCGTAATCACTATATGCTGATACTTATATGGTTCCGTATAATCGATATTAACCTCAGTAGCCGTCTGATTCCAAAGCCATTCAAATAATGCTCTTTGTTTTCTTGTACAAGAGAGATATTCATAGATGGTTCTTTCAGCATTATAGGGATTACCGCACATCACTTCCAGCAAGTACAGAATAATCTTCCAAAGGCTATCGTCTTCCCATGCTAATGTATAAGCGATAAAGGCTCGAACAAAAGCATGGAAGGTCTTAGGCTTTCCCTGAATGATTTCGATTCGTTTATCGGCACTGCACTCATACTCTTTGAGTTCTTCTTTTGTTTTGGGATAAGTATATCCTTCCTTGTATGTTCTGAATATTCCTGCCGCAAACAACCGAATTTGGGGGACTTTGATTAACACATGATAGTACTGAAGCATCTTCCTGTGTTGAAGCTCATGGTTGCCCTGAACCAATCTCACATCACATTCATGCTCTTGCAGAAAAGACACCGTTCTGGCATTATCTTTTCCACGGTCGGTGACATCTCCCACGCAGATGATGGTATCGCCTTCCTGCCAGCCTGCTGCATTGAGAGATTCCATCAATCCTTGATAGTTTCCATGGATATCTCCCGCCACGAAGATTTCGCTCATCCTCATCTCCCCTTCTCGTTTTCTCTTAAAGCATCATGAGCAGCCGTTCCATTTCATTGTTGTCCTTATAGGAGGAAATAACCATATTCCGGCGGTCGCGCTCCTGCTCCTCTTCGGGATACCAGTCATCGGTATAGTCATCACCGAGAAGTTTCTTGGCAATGTCTTCAATCGAGAATCCGATTCGAGGTTCCTTGTTTTCATCAAAAGCCCTCTGCGCTTCCTCAAATCTCGTATCGAGCTTTTCCTTTTCCAGCTCAACGCCGGATGCATCTACACCAAAGAAGGTCATTTCCCATAACACACGGGACAGGCAGAATTCAAGGCCATAGATGTAGATGCTGGATGGTGCCAGTTTCCAGCTAAGAATTTCATTCCAAGCACTGAGCTCAAAAGCATATTTCGTGGGAAGGTCCTGTTTCATCACTGCATTCTCGATTTCGTCCGTGCTCATAAAGGTCAGCATCTCATCACTGATGGGCTCAGATTCTTTCAGGTGCTCTTCTCTCCATTTACGGAGGTCTTCCACTTCGATGCAGACAGTGTCATCCCCCTCATCGCCAAATCCCTTGCAAACCACAATGATACTCTGTTCATCCGGGTTCACCGCTTTCGGCGTGACGGTCTCCATTCTTGCAAATGCTCTATCGACTTCCTTAACTGTTGCCGCCTGTTCCTCGTTATCAGAATACATGGCAGCAAATTCTTTCTTCAGCTTATTTGTATCGCAATGCATAAACGCTTCATAAATGTTCTTGAAATCAGTCTTTGTCATATCATTTTCCTTTCTTCGTTTTCTGTTCTTTAATGATGGTCACCTTGACTTTGGCCGCCAGTTTTTTCTCAACTGCCTCATATTCCTTTTCTGTGCCTTTGAATATGATTTTATTGCCGCCGCTGAGCATCGCTTCCTGCACACTCAACGGGTCGATGCATTCCGGGTATTCTGTATGCAATCCAACGAATGTTTCTGAACCATGTGGGCGTGGACTGATTACCTCATATACCATTCTCGTCTCTCCTCTAAGCCAAAAAAGACGAATGGCAGCTACGCAACCGGCAGCCTGTTACCGGGCAGCGGCTACGCTTCCGTCATCCGTCTTTCATTTCTTTACAAACAGCTACGTTTCATTGTATGACCTACGGTATGCGGGCCTACGGTACTTTCGGAGTAGTCTATTGCGGCTACGCTTCCCGCAAGTACATTTCGCTCAACTTTAGGCAAGTACCTACGGTTTCAAGCACCTACGGTTCCGACCAGGTTATTTATCGTCGTCGTTGTTTTCCCGGTCTTCCAGAATCTGCGGATAAATCCAAAACATGAAATATGCCAGGATAATATAAGAACCAACAAAATGAAAGAACAAGGCCGGTGTAGTCATAACATCCAAAAGACCAACGAACTTGAAAACAACAAGAGTTAAAGCAGAATTAACAAGGAACACAAGGTCCAGAAGCAAGATTCGACCAACAGTGATATTCGACATGATTTATGCCTCCTCAGCAAAATATTGATGCAGTGACTCCGATACGATTTCCTGCGTTTCCTGGCTCCAACGAGTATACGCATTGTCAGGGAACTCGGCATTCTCTACCATGCTCAGCTTCCAGGAGGATACAGGAACCCCGTTCTGGACTGTAATTATGGTGGGCGCTCCGATTCTCTTTTCACCGATACTGATGCTTTCGCCGTTCTCGTCTTTCACAGTATAGTCGATGAGATAATCGCTCAGCCAGTCAAGAAGCTCATAATACCCTTTTCCGGGAGCCACGGTCATGACCGGGCCATTCAGAGTCTCATCAAATTCATACTTGTCGCGGTAGTTATCAATCTGGCAATAGTAGAGGGTCTTTCCCTCCTCTTTTGCAGTTTCAATAAGTTCCGGCATCAGGTTCCGGCAATAAGGGCAGGTAGGAAATGCAAAAACGATAATGCCATCAGCTACGCTTCGTGCTTCCTCCGCCGTCGCTTCTTTGATGGAGGCAAAGGCAGGAACTTTGATTTCCTGGAATGTCTCTTCCGCCGTCGAGCTACGCTTCATTCCATTATAGCCCTCATAGGTCCTTGCTAAAGCAACGGAAGGTATTCCGGCAGTGCAGATTGCGGCTGCCATTGCCAGTGTTGCTGCAGCGTATGGAATTAAAAACTTTCTTTTCATAGGACATGCTTCCGATTTGATTTAGATAACCTCAAACTTTGATTAGATTGCATCTGAATGATTTGTGGTCAGAGGTATGTACAATTTTTCTTTCCTATATCT
>ULNG01026671.1_pt1 | contig 19954 bp, 16 predicted proteins | sample 1951861 | NCBI WGS metagenome assembly ULNG01 (sample SAMEA4835571, study PRJEB28245) | human gut metagenome | biome: gut microbiome; material: fecal sample | place: Denmark | collected 2008 | reverse complement strand
CGCAGGCCGAGCCATACAAGTTGCACCATTATTATTATTAATCGTCATATAACAATAAATACGATTAGTATTATGATAAAGAAAATATGGAATAAAATAACTACTTTTTTAAGTGGTTATTATTCAGAACATAAAGACGATATTATTATTGGTTTCGTCATTGCTACTGTCGTAGGTATTTTATTTAAAGCTACTGTTACTACTTGGTTTATGAGTTTATGGATTACATTAGCTTATCAAATCATTATTTGTGGTATTCAAGCTGCAAGAAAGAAAACAGTAGCTGGTCTTAAAATTCATCCTATTATTATTAACTTTGTAGTTGGAGTATTTATTTCGTTATTGTTCTTGGTATGGCAGTAATTAATCTTCGAAATGTTGTAGCGCTCGGTGTGCTTGAAGATGGTGTATATCCGAGTGTTTATAATGGCCAAACCGGAGAATATATTGGTACAGTAGATGGTGAAGGTGCTGGTGTTAAAACAGTTCCTACATTATATATGTACTATCGAAAGAACGGCCACCTATATTTATATAGGACAAAGGAGAGGATTGAAATAGACTTAACTAATGTAACTGCTTACGATAATAGTGCTCTATTTAAGCTAACTGAAAAATCTGATATTAGTTCTGCAAAGATTACAGAGTTTGAATCTCGAAATATTGATGTAGGACATTATGAATATAAAGTTTCGTGGGTTAAATCAACTCAACAATATCTTTATATACTTGTACCGATTGTTCGTTCTATACATACAATTACAGTACAAGGTATCATAAGTAATCAGATATTTACTCTTACTGGTATTTATGTTCATGAAGGTAAATCTTGGTGGATTTATCGAACGAATGTAAAGACCAATTTTGATTTTAATGATGCTGTTAATGAGATTCTTGATGTTCAAGTATATGTTCGTGAGCTTACAGCTGAGGACTTAAATCCTGTTGAACAACTTACAAAACTTTTATTTGAACATATTAATAATAAGTTTAACCCTCATGAGGTAACAAAAGAACAAGTTGGTCTTGGCAATGTTGATAACACTGCCGATATGGATAAACCTGTATCTCGACCTCAGAAAGAGTATATTGATGCTCTTGAAAATAGGGTTAAAGGTTGGTTCAAACAGTTGAATGTTTGGATTAACAATCATGTTACAGAAGTTAATAAAAAGTTTCAAGATGTTTGGGCTGCTATAAACAAGAAACTTGATAAAGAAGATTATGAGAATGACAAAGATAATTTCAATGCTCATATTCGTAATTATGATAACCCTCATAGAGTTACTGCCGCACAAGTTGGTTTACCAACTGCCGCAAGTGATATTGAGAAATTAAAACAAAAAGCTCAAGAACTTCAAGGTTTGCTTATTAATAAGCAAGATAAAACTTCTGAAGAACTTGTTACTGATAACAAACGTATTGTAGATGCTATTAATGAGATTTATGGTATTGTTGTAGAACACAATAATCATGTTCGTAGCAATAGTATTAATCAAATTGAAGTTACAAGCGAGATTCCTACTACGTTTGAAGATGGTACACTTTGGATTCGTATTCCTCGAAATGAGGAAGATTATATAACAATTAAGATTGAAGCTGTTCCGGTTGATTCTATTATACGAATGATTAATTCGGAAGGTAAAGAATCGGCAGGTGTTGGAAGCGCAAGTCTTGAATGTTTAATTCAAAGTCGTTTACATTATATTGTAGAAAAAGAGAATTACATTACAAAAGATGTTTATGTCGAGGTAGGTGTTGAAGATACGACAATTAATGTTGTTCTTACACCTAAGACTAAAAAGACATTAACTGTAAATGCAACTCCTGATAATGCTTTAATTGTATTTACTGATAAACCTTCTAATGTAATTATTGCTCAAGGTACTGGTACTCTTACATATGAAACTTATGACCCGCGTGATATTTTAATTCAAGTTGGTGCAAGTGGATATGAAACTTACGAAGAGCGTATTACGTTAGATGAGAATATAATTCGTGATATTACTCTTACAGCTCTACCGGTTGAACAAGGTGCTGTAAGTCTTACGGTGGTCGATAGCGAAACAAAGGCCAAAATAGCCGCATACGTCTATGATAAGGACACGGGTGGTATATTAGGTCAAGTCACAAAAGATACGCCGCTACAACTCACCGGAGATGTCAATACGAGCCGAATTTTGAGGTTTGTTTCGTCGGGTTATATAGAGGTTGAACAACTGGTAACTTATGCAATTCCTACCGCAGAAGTTACTGTTGAAATGGATAAAGTTCCAGTTCAAAGTGGTACTATCTATGCAACTGCTGTAAATACTGAATCTACTGCTTTAGACGGTGTTACGTTTGAGTATAAACTCAGTACTGAAAGTGATTGGAAATCTCTCAATAATGATGAATCGACTGCTGGTAAATCCGAGGTTGTTACAGCTCCAGTTGGAACAAGTGTTGATTTCCGAGCTTCTAAAACTGGTTATATAACTAACACTGGAACTGGTACGATTAATTCTACTGGTGAACATAGTGTTACTATTGTACTTGAAGAGTTACCGCCTGAACCCGAAGAGGTTTCTGTAACTATCAAGGCTTATGAAATTTATGATGATAATAAACTTTATTTAGCTGCTGATATTGAAGAAATATCAAGTACTGGAACTACTGTTGGTACAACCAGACCTGATGAACCTTTAGTAATCACAAAGAATAAAGGTAGTGTTATAACTTATTATGCTTTACCATTATCTTCTGATTGGTATAATATCGGTAGTGAAGAAGTAGTATTTGATACTGATAAAACAGTTGAGATATTATGTCTTCGTAATAATAACGGTCTTATTAAAGTTCGTACACGGGATGCTTTAACTGGTTGTATGATTAGTGATATTATTTATGATGAAACTGGTAAAGCGATAGGTAACTGTGGTTCATCAGAAAATGGTTATGTTAGTGAAGCTAATCCGATTGGTTTCGAACGTAATTATAAGACTTTAGGCGATACTCGTTATGAAGCTACTGAACCGGCATTGTTTATTGCAGCTAAACCTTCTGAAGCTGTTGTCAATTATATTGATTTACATCCGAAAGAAGGTCAAGATTATATAGCTCTTAAATTTGTAGATTCTGTTACTAAAGCTCCTATTACCACAGGTATTCGTTGTTGGTTTACTTCTACTGTTAAAACTATTGTTACTGATTATCAAGGTATAGCTCATATCAGTGGTATTTATGATTCAAAGGTTGTAATTTTGGTTAGACGTGATGGCTACACTGAATATAATCAAAGTTATGATAATCTTGCAAATCATAGTGTTACAACTATTGAATTAGTACCTGAACCAGTATTTGAAAATGATGGTATTGACTATATGCAAATAGAAGGTAATGGTATTGAACATCCTATATTTAGGGTTGGTAATGTCGAATCTAATTAACGGTTTAATGATATGAAAGAATCAGTAATTCGCAAAGTATTTTGTGCCTTAAACTGGCCTCCGAAAACTGGTGCTTTTCAGAAGTTAATTACTTTTGTAGTTGAAGGTTTAGCCACTAAGGCTGAATCTTCAACTGTTCAACAATTACAAACAAAAGTAGAAACTCTTGAAAGTACTGTTAATACATTACAAGAAACTGTTACCACTTTGAGTGGTAAAGTAAGTACATTAGAGAGTAATTATACTTCTTTGGAAGGTCGTGTAACTGCTCTTGAAACACCGCAAAGTTAATATTAATCTACAACTATGGCACAACTTAATCTTCTTGAACGAGCTACAGAAGCTGTCGTAATGCTTAATGGTAATCGTCGGCAGGTTCTTGATATGTGGCTTAATGGTAAAAAAGTTTGGCCAATAGATGAACCTGTTGTAGAATTAGCTGTTGATAAAACTCTTGTTATTCTAAATAAAGATAATAATTATCATGATACCATAACTGTTTTCGCAAGTGATACAGCTGAATGGGAATTTGGTAATTAGTTTGTTATTATAGTTAATCAACCAAAAAAAAAAACAAATGGCAACTATTCCGAGTTATTTATCATGGGTTCCTAAAACTGGTACTGGAAATGCACAGATTAAGATTAATTCTGTGAATCCTTATACTGGTCGTACTGATAGAAGTACTAAAATTCCCGGTAAGATTGTCGGAAAGACTAACGCAGTTACAGTCACGGTTCTTGAAAAAGCTGCTGACGAATTTATTACTCCCGATGGTTTAACTATTAATGTTGCTAAAGGTGGTGAAACAATTCATGTAACTGGTAAGTCTAACTCGAAAATTCTTACGTTTAAGTGGAAAACTAACTTCGGTATTGCAAATGTAACATCATTTAAGGTTAATGGTAGTACAACTGCTACGTCTGGTACTGCTATTACTGGTGACCCCGGTGCTACTGGAGAATATACTTATGCTGTTACTGTTGTTGTACCGAAGAATGAAACTATTGAAGCTCGTTCTGCAACTCTTGAAATTAAGGGTGAAGGTTCGACTGTTGTTAAAACTATTACTATTACTCAGGCTCTTGGTGACAGTTATCTGTATCTCAATTCGCAGGGTACAACTACCGCAACTGTTATTATTCCGAAGGGTGGTGGTGAGCAAACTCTGAATGTTCTGTCTAATGACGAATGGACATTCGAACCTGCTGAATAAATTAATTAATCATTTATGAGTGTTATCACTAATAAATGGAATGACGGGAGTGGAGATTCAATTAATATTGAATCTCCCTCTTTTCAAGGAAATCAGACTGTTAAAATTTCATCACCTGTTCAAAAAGGTACTTCTAAAAGAAGTATGAAGTTTATTGGAAAGTGTAAAAAAGATTCCAGTAAACAAGTTATTCTTACTGTTGAACAAGAAGCATCTACTTATACATATGATTTAACGTTAAATAGTGATAATACTGAAATTGCCGCAAAGGGTGGAACTGCAAATATTACAGCTGTACTTAAAACATATCGTAATGGTAATTTAGTTAGTACAGATAATGTTACACCAGTTCTATCAGGAAGTGCTACTGGATTTTCTATATCTGGTACTAAGGTTACTGCAAGCAATCGAACTACAACTGTTGGTAGTAGGAGAAGTATTGTTGTAACTGGTAAATATTCAAATACATTTGATGGTCAAACAGTATCATCAACTATTACTATTTATCAAGAAGCCAATGAGGCTTCTTATAGTGCTTTAACAGGTGGTTCTGTTTTAGCATCTGATATTCCTGCAAGTGGTGGAACTTCTTCGACCAGTGTTTCTAATATGTCGCAAACAATTAGTTATACATCTGGTTCGACTCGTGCTGGTACAGTTACTTATTCAAAAACAAGTGAAATTACAGTTTCTTCTCTTGGAACCACAGTTAAGGCAAGAACTAAGGTTGGACAAGTTACTGTAACTTATACTGGTGAGGGTGGTGCAACTGCCAATAAAACCGTTGATATTTATCAAGCTGAAAATAAAGTAACTAATAGTAATTACAATCCTCGAATTACTGCTTACGGAACTCCTACTATAAGTATCGGTAGTGGTTTGACAGCAGCTGGTGGTTCTGCGACTGTAAGTGCTTCTGTTACTAATACTGAAACTTATAATGCTTTGTATAGTTCGGGTGCTACTGGCCCGAATCAAACACGAAGTGTTGGTGGTAGTTTATCAATTTCTATGACTGTTAATGGTAATAGTAGATTCAGTTTATCTGGAAATACGATTACTCATAGTAGTATGGGAACTAATGAAACTACTGATACTGTTACTATAAAAGTTGTAAATGACGGAGATAGTTCTAAGTCAGCTACTGCTTTTAAGAGTATAACAAACAGTAAAACTGTTAAATCTATTTCTGGTGGTGTTTATAGATATGGTTATGTAACATCTGGTCCAATTACGAATGCTACGATTCCTGCAAGTGGTGGTTCTGCTACTGCTAAAGCTGGAAATGGTACTCAAAATTGGAGCAAGTCTGCTACTATTACTACTTATCAATATGATTCTGGTTCTACAAAAGATGTTACAACTGAAAATGCTTCAAGTGGAACAAATAATGTTTCACCGAGTATTGCTTCTATTGAAGCTACTGCATCTTCAAAAGGAACCACTGTTTCTTCTCAAACTACTATAAAGAGTCAACCTGTTATTTGGTCGGCTAATGGTGAATCTGCAGGTGCAACAATGTATATTTATCAAGAAGCCAATGAGATTGTTTCTTATAATTACACAGAATGGAAAATTGTTCTTAGGGCTAATCCTACAACAATTCCAGCATCTGGTGGAACTTCACAACTTACAAATAATGCTACACGAGATAGAATACCTGTTTATACATCAGGTGCTACTGGAAGTAGTACTACTGTATCTTCAATTCCTTCATTGAGTATTAGTGGAGATGGATTTACATTAGCTAATAATATTGTTACAGCATCTAAAAACAATGTTGGAGCTCGAAGTTGTACAGTAACAGCATCAAAAAAAGGAGCTACTTCTAAATCTGTTACTATTACTCAATTAGCTGGGCCTGATGGTATTGGTTATATGCAGATTCAAGGTAATGGTGTTGACCACTATATTTTCCAAGTTGGTCGTACACCAAATACTCGTTCTAATGATGTTCAAACTTTATCAGAAGAACCTGCTGAAGTTGCAACAGAAACTAAATCTGAAAGTTTGTTTGCTAAAATTAAACGTATTGTTACTAATCTTAATTAATCAAAAGTTATGGCTTTATCCAAATCTGCTTTGAAAGCAAAGTTTGTCACTGGTGCTATACCAACTCAAACTGATTTTGCCAATCTTATTGATGGTATGTTAAGTATGCCATTGGGGGGGGGACTGGTGATACAACAATAAACTTCGGAAAAGGTGATAGTTCCGATAGGATTTTTGTTAATGCTTTTCGATATTTTTATGGTGTTGATGAATCATTTTTTCTAATTGGTTCTTATGATGAAACTGAAAGTACAAATCTTATTTCAGTAATTATTAGATTTACAGATAATTCATTAGTTGGTGTTGATTGGAATATTACTTATCATATATTAGACCGATCTGATAGAAGGTCTTTATATGAAGAAGTTGGTGGTATAAATGAAGCTGATGAAGAATCTATTTATAATTGGATTCGAAGTGCTAATCTTCTTTATTATAATATCGAAAACAAATTTAATAATAATCCTTCTCCTCGAACTATCGTTATTAATAATAGCACTTATATTTGTTGGCCTGTTAAACAAAATAATGAATGGTATGTAGGATATGCAATAGAACAGGTTGTTAATATAGGTCAAGGCAATGCTGTATATCGTTATCATCCTAATAATAATTCTCCAACTATTTGGAATAATGATGATAGCACCATAATTGCAGATTTAAGAAATACAAGCAAATTCAATAAAAAAGCATGGTAGATTCTAACTGAATAAATACCGGAGTCTACTATTATAACTAATAATCAACTTTAATATTTATTCAATATGGCAACAAAATCACAACTTAAAACTTATTTTGAAACAGGTAAAATACCTACACAAGCTCAATTTGGTGAGCTTATTGATTTTGTTCAACCTTTAATTAGTGATAATGTAACTGATAGACCAAATCAAACTTTATTGTTTGGCGGTGATACTCCTAATCCAATTATCAATGGGCTACGTATTATTCATTATTATAAAAATGATGATACTATTTATAACTATTGGATTTTTACAAACGAAGCTGGTGAAAATAATCAGTCTGGTATAAGTATTCCAATGTTTGTTATTAAACGTATCAGTAGTGAAGAACCAAATCTTTCACTGAATATGCCTAATTTAGAATATGCTATTCCTACAAGAGAACAATTAACTAATTGGCTTCAACAAGGTTATGATTGCGATACTGCTGATGCTGATACTTTACATTCAGCTTTAACATATCTTACATTTAAGCCTTGGTCAGAAAGTGGTGGTTCTTCAAATGATTCTAATTTTAAAACTTGTGAAATGGGTTCTTCTAAAAGTGCTATTTTTGAAGTAGTTGAAGTTCTGTATAATACTGAACGAATTAAAATTCCGGTTTCTATTAGATTTCTAAGTGTTGTTGTATCTATTATAGATATTCATTCTGTTTGGAATCTTAGAACAGGTGCTGATATAATAGATGTTCAAAATCGTTGGAATGATATTCTTAATAATTGGGAAGATTCTACTATTTATGATTTAGTTATTGAATTTAGAAATGATTATTTTATAGATGTGGGGGATTTTTAACCATTAATAGTGTAATTTCAGAACCGGGACAATATAATATTGTTGCGTTTGGTTATGATTATACTGCGTTATTTACAGCTTTCGAATTAACATTAACAAGAAATACAAATGGATATTTTATAGTAGGTTTGTTAAAACAAACTAAATATATCGTTGCTAATGGTCAACTTAGACCTAAAATTACATGGTTTTCACTTGCTGGTAGAGGTTTAAATAATATGCCTTATTATACTGGCTCTAAAACTTTTGGTGATATTGTTTCTTTTGCAATAGCTAATCTTAATAGTAATACTTCAGAACCTAATTTACAAGTTTAATTCATTATAACTTATGATTAAAGTCTATTGTAAATTCCTACCGTTTAAGGGATATTTATGTATGACGATATTATGGTGGTTAATCATACGAACTGAATACAAAGATAAAATTACTGAAACTGTTGAACGACATGAAACTGTTCATAGTTATCAGCAAATTACTCTTTTTATTGTAGGTTTGTTGGTTAGTATCATATTAAGTCTTACTACAAATTATTCTTGGTGGGCTTTGCTTGCTACTCCAATATTTCCTTTATTAACTTATGTTATTAGTTGGATAATTGAAATTATATTACCTCCTTATAATCGAGCTTATAAAGATATTTGTTTTGAAGGTGAAGCAAGAGCTTTGGAAAGTGACCCGGATTATAAGAAGAAATTGTTTCCTTTTAGTTTCGTAAAATACATTCCAAACAAGAAACATGGGGGTCGATAATATTAAAGAGTAATAAATGGAACAACTCGTAGGACATTTCGTTGAGTTATTCAGTACTCATTTCGATTTATCATTTATGCTTTGTGTGAATGTTTTAACATACATACTCATTAAAGCAATAGATGATATTAATGGTGATAAATCTGTTGGCACATGGACTAAACGACTGGTTATGCTAATTAGTTGTTTTGCTATTGCCGCAGGATATATAGCAGGTGGATATGAAAATACTACAATTCTTATTAATTCTGCTATTCTTGCACCAGTTGCTTGGAGTTGGATATTCAAACCTATTCTAAAAAAGATTGGTGCTGATTATAAACAAAATCATTAATTAATTAAGATGATTACTACTATGGCATGTGGTGGAAAGAAAGGTGGTAAAAAGACCACTGGTAAGAAAGTAAAGAAATAAATTGTTAGTAATATAACAATTTATATTGTTAAAGATTGAATTGAAATGGTGAGAGGTGTTACTAATGTAGCACCTCTTTTTTATAGTGAATATGGTGGGAAATCGACTATTTTAACGTATATTTGTTAGTAGCCCAATATAATATACCTATTAATATTAATCCTCTTATACGCCTATCTATGTTCGATTATACAGCTATTATAGTAGCTATAATAACATCCATAAGTACGATTGCTGGTATTTATCTAAAAGAATGGTTATTCCCTAAACGTAGAGAACAAAAACTTACTATTGAAAAAAGTAATTGTTATATAGAACTTGATAAGATATGTGCTTCTATTCGAGATACTATTCACGCTAATGCTGTTTATATTGCTTATTTTCATAATGGCGGTCATTTCATTAATGGTGTAGAAATGGATAAATACACTGTTGTTGGTGAAGATTATGATTGTTGTGTAGTATCTTATAAGAAATCTTTTAAGGATGTTCTTGTTAATAATTTTCCTTATTTATTTCACAATCTTCTTGTTAGAAATCGTCATTATTGTAATGATGTTAGTAAATATAAGTTTCAAGATAGATGTTATAAAGATGAACTTGAAAGTAGAGGTATGAAGTCTGCTTATACTTTTCTTATTAAAGACCCTATTAAAGAAACACCTATTGGTTTTATTTCTCTTGAATATAATATCGTAGAAGGATTTAATCCTGATGATGAAAAATATATTTGGAAAAAACAAAATACTATTGCTAATCTTTTGAATCTAAATAAGTAAGATATGGGAACACTTAATCAATATGCAGCTCGTATTGCAAACATGGTTAATCAACCTAATAATCACGAACTTAAAGAACGTGTTAAGGATATGATTAAAACTATGTTTGCAAATCGTATCCGACAAAGCGTTGAGAAAAATGGAATAGATGATATTCTTAAACTTACTTTTATTGCTCCTGTTGAAGAGTTGAAATATAGTGATATTCTTCCTACTGAATATCGAGTTGCTAATAAAATTAGATTATTAGGAACAAAGTACAAAGTTCCTACACCCGTGCGCATACAAAATGATGCGCCTTTTGCGTTTGTAGGTGATACTGTTGGTAATGGATATATGTATGAGAGTTCTATTACATCTCTTAAACTACGTCAAAGTGGGCGTCCAACCTGCTCTCCCACCGGGTATCCACGAGCTTATATTATATTAAACGGTCATATAATTATTGCTGAAAAAGTTGGTACAAAAGATATTGATGATAGACGACCAATTAATGAAGTAATGATTACAGGTATATTTGAAAATCCTGATGAAGTTCTTTCGTTCTTTAAGAATGAAGATGGTCAAGATATTGAATTACCTTTACCTAATGATATGCTTGAAAGTATAATTCAAGATATACTTAAAACTGAATTTGGTATTTATCCTCAAGATTTGGATATTAAAACAAATAATAATAATCCTACTATTGCTCAACGTGGTAATGGTCAAGATTAACATTAGGTTTCTATCATTATGGTTGATAACGAATATTATTGGAGAGATTTCGTTAAAGAAGTTCAAATACAACTTAATTCTTTAATTAAACAATTACATCTTGCTTATGAACGACGCAATGATTGTATTTATAATATCAAAGATAATCTTGCTAAATATCAAGAAGCCGGTGTTGATGTTTCAGTAGCATTCGATATTGATAATCGTAGTAAGATTTATTTTAATAAAAAACAAGATACTCTTCTTGGTACTAAACTAATGAGTTATATTCGTAGTTATAATTACTTAGTTTATGAACGTCTTGATAAACTTGATGATGATATAGAAACTCTTGCTGCTCTTAAAGAATTACCTTCTGAAATGTATACTTATATGCAAGATGAAGTTAATAATGAGATAGCTAATTTACTATGTAAAGGTAATAATTATTCTTTTGGTAGTTCCGTAGGTTACGTTTATGTTTACTATAAAAAGACAATGCCTGGTGATGTATGTAGTGTTGTTGATTGGGGTGCTACAAAAGACTTAAAAAAGAAATTGTTAGAACAAGGTATTAATATACGAACTGCTGATAATCCAAATGGTATTCCTTATTTCATATATTATGATTATGACTGGTGTATAAAAGCTGTATATCATAAAGTAAAAGGTCGAATACCACAAAGTGTCTATTATAAATTCAAATTTGGTCACACAAGTAGTGCTTACGAAAATGGTGAAAAAACTATTGACAGAACACCTTTTGCAATGAAAGGTAAAACTGTCGATGAAATTGCAACAAATCGAAGACTTAATTGTTTCAATAAAATTCTTGCAATTTGTTTTAATCATCCTGACGAAGCTATTAAACTATATCGAAATAATCTTCCTAAACAAAATAATGCTTTATGATTGATAATAATATATTCATTAGTAGTGCTACATTAATTCCAGATATGTATAACGATTATAATATACAAAGTGATGATTTTGTAAGTCGTTTTCCTATTTGGGTTGCAAATGCTTTGGAAGAACTTAAATTCATTCAAGCTTATGTTAATGTAGAAAAAGATATTAAATTTGATGACCATCGTTGTCAATTACCGTGGGATTTTCGTGGTATAATTGATATCATTATAAATAACAAAAAAGCTGTTCTTAAAAATTCAGCTGAATTTAACAAAGACACTATTACTGAAAAAGTAACAATTGTTCCAACATATACTCCTTATCCCGGTATTCCAAATGCAGATATAACAAGTCCCGGTGATAAAAATTATAGTTTCAATCATGCTTCGGTTGATAAAGAGCAACCTTATTATTACATTAGTAATAACTGGATTCATACTAACGTTGATTATGGAACTATTCATTTAAGATATAGAGCTTTACCTGTTGTTTATGACAGTATTATAAATATGGATGTTCCTCTTATTTATAATAACGGCCCTCTTAAAAAATATCTTAAACTTTATGTTCTTAAACAAATGTTATTAAGAGGTTATAAACATCCGGTTGTAAGTCTTACAGCAAACAATCCTTATACAAATCCTGCAATAGAACTCGATAGAATGAAAATACAAGTTCGAGTTTCTTGTAACAAATTTAGTAACGACCGTCGAGAGAATATTGCTACTATTCTTCGTACATTAGAATAATAGAAACTATGAAAGTTTTAGGTCTTGATTTAGATAATTCACCTCATATTGCACAAGATAAATCTTTACGATATGCTAAAAATATAACTATTGATAATAAAGGTCAAAGTTATTTTAATGAAAGAGGATTTGATTTCATAGGTGAATTAGATGATATTCTTGAAAATCATCCGACAAATCGGCATATCATTCCTTATATTTATAGTAATGCCGATAATCACAAATATAATATTATAGGTACAATTCCAACTAATGTTGGTGTTGTACTTTTTTGCGTTGTAGAACACTGGAATAATGCAGATAAATCTGATTTACAAACTAACGATGCTATTATATATCTTAATCTCGATGATAATAATCCAACTATAAAACGTTGTTTGTATAGTACATCCGGTGCATTTGGATTCAGTATTGATAGACCAATTCATGGAGATTATATATATAACTATAAAGAAAATTTGATTGTTACATTTACTGAGGGAACTGATGAATCAGCAAATGAAACAAGAATTATTAATCTGACTGACCCGTTTTATGATGGTAACAATGGAGATGATACTGCGATAGGATATGACATCAGTGTTGATGAAGTTGATTCGTTTAATCTTATTCCAAATGTTACTTATCCTGAACTTCAATTAGAAGTTAAAGACGGTGGTAATCTTAAAACTGGTGCTTATCAAATAGCAATTAAATATCGTCTTGATGATGGTACTTATACAAACTATTCTCCTTTGAGTACATCACTTATTGTTTGTGGTAATTACGAAGAAGATTATGCGTTAGGTATCGAAATCAATAAAAATATTACCATTAATTTTAGAAATAGTGGTATTAAATATAAACATTGTAGGTTTGCTATTGTTTATATTACTGACGAAGCTCAATTATCATATGAAACTAATGATATTTCAATTAATGGTGTAAGTACTACTCATATTGTAAGTGATGTTTCATATTTATCTACTATAAGTCTTGATGATATTTTTATTAAAAATATATCATATATTCGAGATAATACTCTTGTTAATTTCAATAATAGACTTATTCGAGGTAATGTAAAAACTCTTGATTATAGTAAACTTGATAGTGAACTTGAAGAGTTTACAAAGAACAATCTTGATGTTCAATTAAGTTGGAATCCAAGTTCTTCTTATATTAATAGTACTCGACGTTATTTTAAGAGTGGTGAAGTTTATGTTCTTTATGCTGGATATTATGATTATAAAGGTGACCTTGTAAATATACATCGTATTCCTTGGAAAGCTAACAATTATGATATTGAAGCATATCCCGTAGGTTCTACTAATCAAAATGCTCATAAAATTCCTTATAAATCTGAAAATATTAGTAAGATTATAAGTTCGAGTTGGAAGAGTTTACCTGGTATTAATGCTGCTGAACAAATAGATGAAATTGCTAAAACTGGAGTTGGTAGTGAGAATCCTACAATAGCTCGTAATCGTTATTTTACTTTATACGGAGTTTCGACTGGACATACAACAGTTAAAGCAAAAGGTCGTTCTTTAACAAAAGGTAAACTGAAATTACCAAGTCTTCCATTATCGTATACAACTGAAGATTCTGAAGGTGGAGTTAATCCTTCTGATTATCAAGTTGTAGTATTGGAGATAACAAGTGAGAGTACATCGAGTCAATTAATTGGTATTGAATGCAGTCCTACATTTGGTGGAAATAGTGTGATACCTGCTGGTATAAATTTAACTACAAAAGTTTATGATGTTACATCGGTAGTTAAACAGATTGATTCAGAAGAATCTGAAGTTGAAACTGGGTATTATGAAGTTTCTGAATCTAATCTTTTAGCATCTGATAGTAAATCTACATTTATTGGTAATACAATTAATACCAAAACTAATTTCGTAATTAATCTTGATGCAAAAGAAACTAAATATATTTTAATTGAAGCTCGATTAAGTTATAAAGTTAATGGTTCAACTGCTCCGACATTTAATTGGTTAACTCAATTATATTCTACTTCTTCTGAATGGAATCCTACTTATGCATTAAGTCCTAATATTAATATCAAAGCTAATCTTGCTGGTAAAACAGATTTAATGAATAAATATATTAGTTCAATAGTTTATTTCTTTGTTGAACATAATATTAATAATTCTCGAATTGTTACACAAGGTTTCGCAATGCGAGATACTGAAACTAACAATTTTGGTAAAAATCAAACTTATAAAAATCCTTTTGGTGGAGATAATGCAAGATTTTACACATTTGAATATCTCTATAACAAAATAAATAGTATTCGAGGTAAACTTAAACCTCTATACTTTGAAACTGATGTTCTTAAATTTGTTAAAAATGAAGAACTTGATGATGATATAAAAGTATTTCCAGCTAAATGGAAAGGTGAAGATTTTGATGGATTTGATACAAATCCTAATGAATCTGGAACTCGATTCTTAGATGCTGACATTAATAGTCTTACTATTGATACTTCTCGTGCAACTAAAGATGTTTCACTTGAATATATCAATGCTAATATTAGTTCTCAAAACAATATTGCTGGCGATAGTTATTATCGTATTGAAAAAGGTTTTGATGGATTTAATAAAGGTACAGATAATGAAGAATGGGCAAGAGGATATATTGCCGATTTAATTAATAATTCTGAAACACTTTATTCTGATGTTAATAATCAGAAACTTCAAATTGCATCTAATGTAATTAATATTAAAGGTTCTTCTGAAATAATAACTTCATTAGTTGGTGATACATTTATTGGATATATAACCCTTCGAGCTACTGCTCCATCATCTGATTATCGTTATGGTGATGCTCAAGCAAAAGAATTAGACAGTAACGCCACTGTTTATCGTTGGATATTCACTGTTCCTCTTGAAAGTAAATTCAATATTCTTGCTCGATTTAGTGTTAATAACGTAGATAAATCTTTCAAATATCACGATAAACGGGGTAATGAATTACGCGAATTTTATCAATTAAGTTATCAAGTTGATAATTTCATAAATAGTAGTGTTGGTAAAGGTTATTCTCCTGTTTACAATGAGAATGGAATTGAAACATTTACTTATTTTGAAGAAATTCCCGGAACTCAAGACCATCCTTATCGTATAATTCGTAGTCAATTACAGAATGCTGAAAATGCTAATCTTAATTGGCGATTATTTAGAAGTGATGATTATAAAGATATGCCTTTCAATCGAGGTGAAATTATTGCATTAAAAACTGACAATAAAAATCTTTATATTCAACAGACATACGGTCTACACTTATTACAACTTCGTGATACACTTTCTAATACTGATGAAGGTACTTCGTATTTAGGTACAGCTGATATATTTAATATGGAACCTCAAGAGGTTACATATAGTCCCAGTGGTTATATAGGTTGTCAAAGTTATTTTGATACTCACGTTAATGTTATTGGTTATTTTGTTATTGATGTAGTTCATAGACGTATCTTCAATATCAATGGAGATAAAGTAAGTAATATGACTGCTCTTAATGCTCTTAAATGGTTTGATGGTAATCTTGTAAAAGACGCAATTAATCCATTTAAGAATAATGGTAGAATTTGGGCATTTAATGAAGATACTAATATCTTATATTTAGTCCAAAATGTTAATAACAAACAATTCACAATTAGTTTTAGTCCTGTTGCTAACGCTTGGATTTCATTCCATGATTATAATCCTATTGTAGGTATTACCAATCGAAATGGATTATTCTGGTTTGATAAACATGGTATTTATGCAATATCTAAAAATAATTATGGTCGATTCTTAAAAGATGATGATGGTAATCAACTTATTAAAGAATCATATATTAAATTTATTCTTAATGATAATAGTAATTATAATAAGTTATTAAATAATATTGCTTGGAAAGACAGAGTTGATATTGTTAATAATCTGTTACCTACTATTAATGAATTTGAGAAAACTATTAATGCTATATTGGTTCATAATGATGACCAATGTACTGGTTATAAACTTGTTAAATTTAATGATATTTGGTATAATGGTACAACTGGTGTTAATAAAGTAAATCTTTGGAGATTTAATAATGTTAATGATATACACAAACAAATACCTTTTATGGTTACTGATTTAGTTGTAGATGAATCTGCATTAAAACGTAAAGCTAAATGGTATGATGTTAATGAGTTCATTTGTCAATATGTTTATTGTATAATGAAGTTTAATAATAGTGATAATAACAGACTTTGGGAACTTATTGATGTTAATCCTGAATGGATTCTTGATAATCGTAATAATCAAAGGTAATTTGTAACAACTTGTGCGGCTCGGCCTTCGGCCTCGCTCCCCGGTGGGGCAGGAGGTTGCACGCCCACTTGTCGTGTTACTCAAACTTTTAATGGTATGTCTAATCGTAAAGTTAATCCTGATAGTCTTCGTCAAGTTACTCGTTATATTAATGAGTATTCTCAACATATTTGGGATAACGAATTGACTGGTGATAAAGAATTTGTTCGTGTTAAAGAAAATAATAAACTTAAAACTGTTCGTTCACGTTCAAAAGATGGTAGATATTATTATCCTTATCCCTCGTATGAAGGTGGTGCTAAAACTATTGGCCCCGGTTTTAAGTTAAATGATACTTCTGATTTTACTAAATCTGTTAAAGCAAAAGGTAAAGCAACAAGAAAACAAATTGATGCTGAATTGAATCGTCGTATGGCGAAAGCTTACAATGATGTTCGTGATATTTATTCTGAGAAATATGGTATTGATGATTTCAATACTTTACCTCAACCTATTGTTAATCTTATGTCTAATCTTGCATATCGAGTAGGTCGAACTGGTTTTAGACAATATAAGAAATTGTTAAAAAGTGCTAATGAACGTAATACAGATAGTATTATTAAAGAATATACTACTGGTAATAAAAGAAGAGATGAATCTGAATTAGAAATATTTAAGACTAATAGTTCTAATGACTATGATATGATTAGAAATAGATTATTTTCTAATTTTAATACTGATGATAATCCTGATAACTATGTTGAAGATATGAGTAAAACTAATCGTAAAAAATATAATTTCGGTGGTATTCGTTCAACACATGATGCTACCGCTGATTATTTAGGAATGGCTCGTGATTCTGGTAATAGATTTTTTGGTAATGCTATGATTGATATGTTTTATCATAGCGGAAAGAATGATGATACTGGAATCCCGGTTAAGAATTATGTAGATAAGTTAATTACTAACGATAAACTTATTTATGCAAATATGCAGAACAAAATCAATAATGAAATTGTTACTGCTCGTGGAGTTGCTCGTTGTGGTGGTCTTGTAAGACGTAAGCGAAAAGATTTCGGTGGCGTTATGTCTGGCAATGTTTATCGAAGTATTGTCGCTGGTAAAAACAATCGAGATTATTTTGATGGAGCAGGTGTTGGTCTAAAAACTAAATATTTAGATGATGCCTATGCTGAAGGTGATATTGATTTGAATGCTCAAGGTATTGCAAAAGCAAATCAGTTGATGGCTCGTGATTCAGCAATTTATGTTAATATGCAAAATAAGATTAATAATGAAGTTCTAACTTCTCGTGGTATTACTGCTAAATTCGGTGGACTTGTTGGAACTCCTCGTAGAAAATTCTATTGGGGTGGAACAAGTATTAATGACCCCGGTAGTGTTCAATGGGGTACACGAGTTCAAGCCAGTGATATTGATGAATCTAAATATAGTGCAGACGGCGAAGGTATCGTAGGTGGTAGTGCTTTAAGTGGAGCTGGGACTGGATTGGGAATTGGAGCTGCTGTTGGTGGAACTGCGGCGCTTGCTACTGGTGCAGCTGCTGGTTCTTGGCTTGGCCCTATCGGTGCTGGTATCGGCGCATTAATTGGTGGCATTGTTGGTCTGTTTACTGGACGTAAGAAAAAGCGTCAAGAAGAACGTCGTCGTCAAGAACTTTTAGCTGAACAAGCTGAAATGGAACGTCAACAGACTTTGGGTAATATGCAAGATAAAGTTGAAAATGATGTTGCAACTATTCGACAAAGTAATCTTGGTAATTACTCTGAAGGTACAGGATTTTATGCTAAATTAGGTGGAATGATTGGTCGTAGAAAATTAAACACCGGCGGTCAAGTAGTTCCTAATTCATCTAATAGTGTTGTTGCTTATGGTCAAACACATGAACAATATAATCCTGCTACTGGTGAAACTGGAATCATATATGGAGATTCGGAAATTGAAGGCGGCGGCGCTAAAAATGGTCGAATGTATGCTGGTGAAGTTGTTCGTGAAACTCCTGAAGGTGGTCAAGTATTCAGTGATACGATTAAAGTTCCCGGAACAAATCGTACTTTCGCTGATTATGCAAAGAAACTTACTGATATGAAAGGTAAAAAAGAAGCTCAAGTTATTCAACTTGCTGATGGAGTTACATTATCTTTGTCTGCATTAGATAAGAGTAAAACTAACAAATTACAAACTGGAACAAATGTTCGTAATATTGAAAAGTTAGTTTATAGAATGAATAAAGCTCGTGGTGAATCTGAAGCTATTGATGCTAAAACAGAAGATTTGTTTGAAGCTCAAGAACTTTATGCTACTGCTTTAGGACTTCGTAATGATGCTCCGGTTATGCGTTGTGGTGGAATGGTAAGAAAGAAAAGACCTTTTGGTGGAAGTGCTGGCGGTGGTTCTGCATTTAAGTTCGGATTTAATGAATTTGGACTTGGTATGAATCTTGCAAGTTCACTGTTTGGAATTGTAGGTAACGCTCTCAATACTCGTGCTAATCGAAAGGCTATTGAATTTGAATCTACACTTCATGTTCCGAAAGGTAATAAAGTAGATGCTGTTCAATATAGTACAGATTATGATATAAGTGAGGAATTACAAGAACTTGGCACACAAGAACGTAGAGCTGCTCGATATATTACTGATAACACAAGTAATGTTCAAACTGCTCGAAATAGTGTAGCAAATCTTGCAATTAATGCTCAACTTGCTCGAAATAAACTGTATGGAGCTAAGAAAGATTATCAACGTCAAAGATATGATTTGAATAGGCAAGAACGAGTTAATGCTCGAAATGCTAATAGTCAAATTATGTATCAAGACGCTATTAATGAATATAATAAAGCTGTCGGCTTAAATCAACAGTTAATGGCAGTCAGAACGCAAGGATTACAAGGAATGTTACAAGGAGTTGAAGGTCTTGCCGAAGCAGTTAATAATTATGCAAGTGCCCGCTTATATGAAAAGTTATGGCCTCGTGGAGTAACTAATCACATAAGAAGTGGTTTTGCTTGCGGTGGTCTTGCAAGACGTAAAAGAGCTTAATGTAGTGCGTGATATATCGGATTATTCTTTTATAAGATAGTCCGATATTCACGATTTTTTGTATATTTGTAATGATACAAATAGTGGTATAAACACG
>ULNG01037898.1_pt1 | contig 20820 bp, 21 predicted proteins | sample 1951861 | NCBI WGS metagenome assembly ULNG01 (sample SAMEA4835571, study PRJEB28245) | human gut metagenome | biome: gut microbiome; material: fecal sample | place: Denmark | collected 2008 | reverse complement strand
GCTTGCCGCGCCAAGCGAAAAATCCGGCTGGTAAATATCTATCAAATCGTTGTTCCAGCGCAGCGCACGGATTGACTGAGGCGGAACGGTTGTAAGCACCTGCGGGCTGTGCGTTGTAACAATGAACTGCACCAGCGGAAACGCCTTGCGCAAATCATATAAAACAGTCTGCTGCCAGGACGGATGCAGGTGCATATCCACTTCGTCAATAAGCACGATGCCGGGAGTTTTTAAAACAGCATTAATGCCTAAATCAGGATTTAGCCGCACCATGCGGTAGCTTAAATCGGCAACCATGCTGATAACGCTTCTTGCACCGTCGCTAAGTGCTTCTATCGGCAGAATGCCGCGCGTTTTATGTTTAAGCACCAGATTCTGCCTTACAAAACTGTAGTCGATATCGGTCCAGCCCATGCTTCCTATACAGGTTACAATAGCCTGCTCTACGGCTTTAAAAACTTCGCGGTAAGGGTTTTTCTCAGTTAAATGTTTTTCGGCAATAATTCTTTCTATCTCTACCGCGCTCATAATGGCGTATTTTACCCAATGCCCAAAATTAGCGTAAGATGACGTCGATTCCAGGCAATCCATATAGCCGCTGCTGCGCTCCAAATCAATATTTTTAATAGTATTGCGCAGCTTGCTGTCCTTCCAGATACGCCCCGTTCCATAATAAGCAATTACCGGCAGCACAACTTCGTTGTCGTCTTTCGCGCGCAGGGCTTCCACCATACGTTTACCATAACTGCTCAGCATTTTGGCATGCTGCATAGTGGTGCGCCCCTTGGCGTTGTTCAGCTCACGCTGCCATTTTATATGCCTGCCTTCAACATCGCCTTCAGCGCCAATAACAACCGGATACTGGCTTTTCATACGCAAAATTTCCAGCTGGCTTTTGCTTGCCGTTTCCACAGTCTGGCGCACGTCAGTTTCGTGAATATTACGCGCCTTACCGTCCGAAAAGCAGGACAAATACGGCCCCATGGCTATGGCAACCGCATCAAGAATAGCGGTTTTGCCCTGTCCGTTTTCGGCTACAATAACCGTAAGCTCTTTGTCAAAATCAATTTCAAATTTATCGTAACAGCGGAAATTTTCAAGATAAAGTTTGGTAATATACACTACTTTCACCCCGCAGCCTTTTTTTATTTACTTTTATTGTACCACATCTGCATAAAAAATTCCTTTTGGCAAAACAAATAAAAAAAATCCGCAGCTGCAAAGATTACAACTGCGGAAAACTTCAGGTTTTAATTTTTACCCTGTTTAACGGCCACACTGTACAAAATGCCAAGCACCAGCCCGACAATTGAAGGAACAAACCAGCCAAAACCGGCGCTGTAAAACGGTATTACATCCTTAAAAAGCGCTTCTGCCGTTTTCATCGGCACACCTGCTGCATTCAGGCCGTCAATAATGGCAAAAACAATCGTAAACGCCAGTGTTGAGCGGTACACGCAGGCACGCTTAACGGGCATGAAAGCCATCATTACCAGCACAATAACAATAGGATAAAGCAGGCACAGCACCGGCACCGACAGGGAAATTATTTTGGTTAAGCCAACATTGGATACCGCAAAGCTGAAGATGCAAATAATGGCAGCTATGCGCTGATACTGCATTTTGTATTTCAGCACCTGTTCCAGATAGGAACCTGCCGATACCGTAAGGCCAATGCTTGTTGTAAGGCAGGCAAAGAAAATCATCAGGCACAAAACCACATTGCCGGCAGTGCCCATATAATAATTGGCAATGCTCGAAAGCGCTATTGCGCCGTTATCGGATACGCCAAACACAGCCACGCTTGTTGCGCCGGTATAAGTAAGCGAAAAATAAATTGCCGCTAACAGCACAGCCGCAATAATGCCGGCCATAATGCAGGTACGTGTCAGCACGCTGCCTTCGGAAATGCCGCGCACTTTAATGGAATCAATAACAACCGTGCCGAACAGCATCGTTGCCAAAAGGTCCATTGTATAATAGCCTTCCTGAAAACCCTTCAAGTACGGCATGGAAGCATAATAACCGCCGGCCTGCTGAGGTTCGCCCATCGGATTCATAAATACCTGCACAACCAGAATAGCAATGCTGATTAAAAGCAGCGGCGTTAAAATTTTGCCTACCCAGTCTACAATTTTGGAAGGATTAACGGAAAGAAAATACGTTACCACAAAAAAGAACAGCGAATACAATGCCAGTCCCAAATCATAATTTTCTGCGGAAATAAACGGAAGAATACCTACGTCAAAAGAAACCGCACCCGTGCGCGGAATTGCAAAAAACGGCCCGATTGTAAGCACCGTTACAACAATAAGCGCCTTGGCAAATTTGGGATGTACCGGCAAAGCCAGTGCTTCCGGATTGGAAGCGCGCAAAAGGCCAATGGCAATAATGCCCAAAAGCGGAATGCCTACACCGGTTGTACAAAAACCGGCCGCTGCCGGCAAAAAGTTGACGCCTGCCGACTGCCCCAGCGCCGGCGGAAAAATTAAATTGCCGGCACCAAAAAACGAAGCAAAAAGCATCAGGCCGATTGGCAATATTTCCATAAAAGTAAGTTTTTGTTTCATAAGGTCTCCAAGTTTTCAAAAATTAAGGCTGCATTTTAAAGCAGCCTTAATTTATTTTATTGTCAAACTGCATCAATCGATAAGTAAACGATAATATTTCTTTTTGCCTTTGCGTACCAAGAGGCTCTTATCGGCGTCAAACATTTCCGGGCTGAGCTGCATTTCAGCATCGCTTACAGCAGTATCGCCAATATACAGGCCGCCCTGCTGCACCATCTGGCGCGCTTCGCGTTTGCTGGAAAATCCCTTTGCTGCCGTAAGCACGTCTATCAGCTTGGTATTAGCCTGTTCTGCCGTCAGGTTAACGGTAGGCACATCAGTCATGGCACCGCCGCCGCCGAACAACGCTTCAGCAGCCTGTTTGGCTTTTTCGGCTTCTTCTTCGCCATGAACAAGTTTGGTAACTTCATAAGCAAGAACTTTTTTAGCCTCATTAATTGCAGAATCTTTCAGGCTGCCAAGGCGGCGTACTTCGTCCATTGGCAAAAATGTTAAAAGTGCCAGGCAGTTTTCCACGTCGCTGTCGTCAACATTACGCCAGTACTGGTAAAAATCATACGGAGATGTTTTTTCCGGGTCAAGCCATAAAGCGCCTTTTTCCGTTTTGCCCATTTTTCTGCCGTCGCTTGTAGTTAAAAGCTTGCAGGTCATGCAGAAAGCAGGTTTCTGTTCTTTGCGGCGGATAAGTTCCACACCGGCCAGCATGTTGGACCACTGGTCATCGCCGCCCATTTCCATTATGCAGCCGTATTTTTTGTTCAGCGTCCAGAAATCATAAGCCTGCATAATCATATAGTTAAATTCAAAGAAGGACAACCCGCGCTCCAGGCGTTTTTTAAAGCATTCTGCCGTCAGCATTCTGTTAACGGAAAAATGTACGCCAACTTCACGCAGAAGTTTAATGTAATTAAGGTCAAGCAGCCAGTCGGCATTATTAACCATTATTGCCTTATCATCCGAAAAATCAATAAAGCGTGACATTTGCTTTTTAAAGCAGGCAATGTTATGGGCAATAAATTCCGGCGTAAGCATTTTGCGCATTTCATCCTTACCGCTCGGGTCGCCAACCATGCCTGTACCGCCGCCCAAAAGCACAATCGGGCGGTGCCCTGCTTTCTGCATATGGCTCATTGCCATTAAAGCAATAAAGTGGCCAACATGCAGGCTGTCAGCAGTCGGGTCAAAGCCAATATAAAACGTGATTTTCTCCTTTTCAAGAAGTTCACGGATTTCTTCTTCATGCGAAACCTGTTTCAAAAAGCCGCGTTCAGCAAGAACGTCATAAACAGACATCAATCTACCTCCAGTCTAAATATATAAAAAATCGCATTAAGCCATAATATGTATTATACAACTTAATGCGGTTATTGGCAAATTTTATAAAGAAGAAGTACAGTGCGGGCAGCGGGTAGCGTCATCAGCCACGGGCTGGCGGCAGTATGGGCACAGGCGCGGAGCCGGTGACGGTGCGGCTTTGGGCCTGAAACGGTTAATTTGTTTTACAACGATGAAAACGGCCAAAGCAATTATTAAAAAGTTAATTACGGTATTAATAAATACACCGTACGAAAGAACGGCAGCGCCTGCGTCGGCCGCAGCTTTAAGCGAAGGATAATCCTTGCCGTCCAGCGCTATGAATAAATTGGAAAAATCTATCTTGCCGATAAGCATGCCGAGCGGCGGCATAATTATATTATTTACCAGCGACGTGGTAATCTGCCCAAACGCTCCGCCTATTACAACACCTATTGCCATATCCATAACATTCCCGCGCATGGCAAAATCTTTAAACTCGTTCAAAAAACTCATTACATCAACTCCAGTTTTAAATTTTAGATGCAATATTTTATCTTGTTTCAGATAAATTTGTCAAATTCCATGCTCTTGACTACGTTAAAACAATAAACTATAATTAATTAGTAAAGCAAAAGGAGGAAGAACAATGAGAGATGATCTGGTAGTACCGGGCGAACATGAAGAAGATTTTGTTTTGGCAAGGGATGCCAAAGTTGTTACCGTTCCCTTTTCGCCTTTGGAATTACGTATGTCTAAAGAAAAACCGTACCTTATGGAAGGGCTTGCCAAATTAAGGGAAAAGCTCGGCGAAGATGATTTTAAACGTCTTATCAGCAAGGTACACAATATAAACCTCAGCGGCGACAGAATTATGATTGTTGCCGAAAGCGAGCTGCACCGCACGAACATTGAACGCGAATGCCTGCCGCATATTGCCGAAGCATTCAACGTAAAATTCATCCGCGTTGTAGTTGAAGGTTAAAAATTTTTTAAAAAAGTATTGACATTTTCTCACTTATTATCTATAATACATTTTGTTGCAGTAATTAGCACACTGTCGGGGCGTGGCGCAGTTTGGTAGCGCGCTTGTTTCGGGTACAAGAGGCCGTGAGTTCGAATCTCGCCGCCCCGACCAACTTCACAACTTTAGCCGCAGAGCTTATCTGCGGCTTTTTTGTTTTTATGGGTCATGGCATTTTTTCGGTATCAAAACTTATTAAGTATTGATTAAAATGTCCAAGAAAAATGTCCAAGAATTATTATTTTTCAATAAGATTTACTCATTTCCGCATATTTTGCAGAAAATTTCCCATGATTTGAGCTGCTTCTGTGTTTACCGGTCTTAGTAAATGTGCATAAACGTCCAATGTAGTTTTTGAATCAGCATGTCCAAGTACGCTCTGAACCACATTAACCGGCAGCTTTTGGTCAAGCATAACCGAAGTCGCTAAATGCCTCAATTTATGCGTTGTAAACCCTTCTCGTCCACAATACTTGCTTATACGACCTGTAAAACGCGATAAGGTATCAACATTTATCGGTCTGCCAGTAGCTTCATTCAAAATAAGAAACTCAGAAAAAATCGGTTCATATCCTGGTACTGACTGATATACAGCTGTGTTGCTTTCATTCAGTAGTTTTAACTCTTTTAGTTCTTTCATTATTTCTTCGGGCACTGCTACCTGCCTTTCACCTTCTTCTGATTTAGGGGATTGAAGTATAGATGCTCCGATAATAATTGCGTTTTTACTTACTGTTGCAGCCTTATCATACTTTACGCGGTTCCATCGAACCGTGATAATGTTACTTTTGAAATCAACGTCCTGCCAGCGTAAACCACAAATTTCGCCTCTACGCAACCCTAAAACGAGCGCCAAATACGCTGCACAACGTAAATTAGCAGATTTTTCATCTACGGTCTGAACATAATCTTGTATAAAGTTCATGTTCGGAAGCGAAATTTTTTTACGTGTTTTTTTGACAAAAGTCATGTGTTCTGTGGGATTGTCAAGACGCAGCCCGATTTTTACGGCATACTCGAACAGCTTCTTTAAAAAGTCCTGGTGCATACGCACAGTTCTGTTCGATAAAGCCCGACCAGAATTATTACGGCATTGCTCATCAATTAAATTCGCGGTAAATCTGTTAAGCTGGGTATAAGTTACCTTCCCCACCTTCAAATCGCCTAATGCTTCTATTATACGTATACTTGTATGCCTGTCCGTAGCGATGGTAGTATTTTTCCTTCCAATATTACCCACGTTTTCGAACCAGTGTTCTACCAATTCTCTTACGGTTTTCGGAGTAGCTCCGGACGATTCCATTTCCGCCATAACGCCAGCTTCATATTTATTGTACAAAGCCTGTGCTTCAGCCATAGAGTCAGCAACTACTCTTTTATTGGTAGTTTTAACGTAGCCGCGCTGGGTATGACCTACCGGTACGCGCAGGACGTAGACGTTGTTTCCTTTATATTCTATTTTCTTTGGCATTGCGGTGCCTCCTTTTTCACCGCGCTGGTATCGACTATCTTAATTATAACATCATATTAGTAGGTTTTCAACAAAATGATTGTCTTTTCTATTTTTTTCTTGTTTTCGATGTTGACATTTTTGTTTTGATATGGTAAAATCGAGAATGTAAAAAATCTGACGCGGAGGTACCGACCATGATTAACCAGTACGAGCTAATTGAAGAAAGCAGACGTCTAAGTTGTCCGCTGACCACCCAGACGCTGCGCAATTACATAAAAGCCGGTTTATGTCATGGCGCTATAAATACCAACAATGGCATTGAAGCACGAGGTGTCCTCCCGGTATATCCAATAGTCACCTTGCCAGAAGCTCTTACGGCTAAGACCATGATGGAAGTTAAAGGCCGCAAACTCGATAAGATTGTTGTCATTCTCGCTAAGGTACTTGGAAGCTACATTTTAAAGAATGAGCCAGGTATAATAAAGCAAAATTCCGACGACATCTTTAAAGCAATAACTGCAAACCTTTCTCCTAACATAGGGACATTTAGCCTGACAGAAGATATAATAACCTGGACGAAATTTAATAGACAGGATATTATGGCTATAATGACTGGTAGAGGTACTACTGTTTCTAAAGGAAAGGATTACAGTATTCGTTCCATAATCGCTCTATCCGCAGAATGGGTAACGCTATTTGCAAATTACTGCAATTCTGATTTTAGAAGGTTAAGAGAAAAATATCCTAATATTCCTTACCTGATAACCATCAGAAATGTGCAGCTTACCGATTTCAGCGACATCTATGTGGGACAACATTCGTACCACGATTATTACTTGTTTAGCAATAATTCTGATGACCTGCTTAGCAGAGAGCGTAAATTAAATAACTTAAAAATATATTTGGCCAATAAAGAGCTTCAGACCAATGAAGCAACAACCAACCTCTTTAGTATGGAAGAATTTGTTTCTTTATCCGAAGATTTAGCGGCATTGCCAGAAATCATCAGATTTTCTTACAAAAATTTGACTTAAAAAGGACTTGCGTCCTTTTTTTGAGGCGCACCAACAAAACGATATTGTTACCAATTGTGTTAACGTGTTCTCACAAATATTCTAAATAAAGGAGGTAATCATATGAGCGATTACAATTTAAATCAAACTCCCCAGCAGCCAGTTTTCTCTAACTACGTTACAGGAAAATCTTTGGCAAAAATGCTGAATACTTCAACCTGGACAATCCAAAATCTACGTAAAAACTGTGGAATGCCATACATCAAACTCGGCGGCAGGTTCTACTATGATGTCAACGAAGTCGACACTTGGTTTAGAAGCAATGTCCATTGCGATAAGCCAGCCCCGCTTTATTCGCCCCCTGCTTCGCAACATAGTAATAAAGCAATGGCCAAAATTTATTAAGCGTTTATATTTACTGCGCGTATGGAATGCAAATTAAACGCGCATGGTATCGACCCCATCATACACGCCGTAAATATAAGATTAACTAAAATTATAATATTATAAATTGGAGGAATACAAATGAAAGCAGTTAAAAATCCTTATAGCAGCACTTATTCGAACGCTACTGAAGTAAAAGAAATTTTGGGTAAAAATTACATATCCGAAAGTACACTTGTATCTGCATGTGGTACTATCCTTGAGTGTTTCGAATTTCATCCAATTAATTTTGATGATTTAATACTTCATGTGCCGACAAGTACTGTTTATTACAAATTAGATACTATTATAGAGTTCTTAAAATGTGTTTATAAAATGTGTAATTATAATATTTCAGAATGTAACTGTCAATTAAATACCACTCATTGTGTCTATTCAGAAATAGAAAAAAGTTTAACTATGCTTTATGAACTGAATAAACCAGTGGACTCCCCTGTTCCGTTTGATGAAACAGTTCCATTTTAAATAATATCTGGTAAAACGCGCACGTGAATATTTACCACATGCGCGCTTACCAATATAATCAATTAAGCAATCATCTCTTTTACCGCGGCAACTAAAGCACGCTTAGCTGCCATTCGGCAGATAAGATTATCGCTGCTGAACCCGACCTTCTCGAATTTGCTTTCCAGACTGTTGGCTGCCCCGATACTTTCATAAACAATCTCGCCGTCCTGGTTGATTATATCAACCTTTACGGTATAACTAATGAATTTATCTGGGGCACTGACCGTCTTGTCGAGCAAGATAACACTGTACTTTAGTTTTAAGAAGCGGAGTATTTTTAGTGCTCCGGCCTTAAAGAGTACATCTCCTTGGACGCGGGGCAAATTGCCGTAATCTACTCCTTTAACGAGGGTCGTTAGAAAGTTGTTCAGGCTTTCATATTCTGGCTTTGGCGGTACTTCTTTAACCGGGATTGGAATTATCTTCTGTTTTTCTTTTAGAGCGGTTGCTCCTGCCGTTATTTCAAGTACCGGGCGCGCTTTAGCGCCGATGATGTTTTTGATGTCATTGATTTTTGCCATAATACCACATCCTCTCTGTTATTTCGATTTACTTTGTTTAGTGGCCTTAACACTGAATCTCCGGCTGGTAGTAGTTACGGTGCAATCTTCTATCTGTTCCGGCGTAAGAATAGTTTTTACACGTTCCGTGTTTAAACTTTTACGCTTTGCTTCAGTCCACGAAGCAGTAAATGAGCCGCAGGTTACCTTGCCAGCGTCTTTAATGACTACTTTAAGTTCTGCTTCGGCAGCGTCCTTGGCTTTTTGGGCTTCATCAAGTGCCTGTTTAGCTTCCATGTACCTTGAAAATAGAATAATCTGGTTTTCCGGTAATGCAACTGCTTCCTGTTTTACAGCTGGATATAACGTACTTAACAGGTCTTTATCTTCGGCAACAACCGGTGGCGGTACATTCTTTAAAACATAGTTATTCCAGAAGTCCTGTTCCATGGCGATGATGTTTTTAATCATATCTTCGTCCCGGGCAATCTCCTGATAACTAAACTTATTGCCTCCAAGAAGTACGGCCACATAAGCTTTTGACGCGCCAATAACACCAAGATAATGCTGAATTTGCAGGTAGTATTCTACCGGCAGTCCATCTTCCCAGTCGCCAATAGCATAACTGCCAGCGGTTTTGATTTCTAAAATAGCATAACCGTTTCCCGTATTAACGCAGCCATCAATGTTAGCCTGCATAAATGGATTAGCAGTTGACCGGAAGAACGCAGGCATCTCTTTTACTTCAAATCCGGTACGTTTACTAAATTCATCACGTAAGATTGGTTCCATGATTCTGCCCCAATAAGCAGCTTCACCAACGGAAGATTGACTGAAGCGGCTGGTCTTTTCCAGCCAGAGCTCGAATCTGGTTTTCCAACGGCTTAGGCCACAAGCAGCGGCACAATCACTGCCCCCAATACCGGATTTACGCAGTTTAAGCCATTCATCATAGGATAATTTACGGCAGTCAGCGATAACGGTATAAGGTTTGTTGTTCATGGTGGTTTTCATAGTAAATTCCTCCTTAGATATAAAGAATTAACCTTGTACCTTACCGGCACAAGGTTTGTTAGCAGTATCAATAATGATGTTGACGATTTTTTCCACGTCATTTAAGACGCTGAGCACAGCTTTGATAACCCCATTATCAGAACGGTCACGGCAGTAACTTTTGATATATCTATAAGTCTGCTGCTGATAACCGTTTATTCCTTGTAGCTCACATAAAACAGCAGCTGTTAAATCTGCTACGATTTCAGCTTTAGCCCGGTCTTGCTTTAAATCGGCAAAGGTCGCATTAACGGCATGGGCAAGCTCATGGAAATAAATAAAAGCGTCCTGACTACGTAAGGTGATAGCATGGGTTCTGGTATTGTAAGAACCGAACTCCATGTTATCAAAAGCGTCCCAGGTAACGGTAAGCCCCAGCTTTGCAGCCACATCAAAAAATGGCGGCATAACCGGCGGCGTATAATCTACCGTAGTAATAGGCTCACCTTCCGTATCTTCAAATCTGAATACCGGTAGTGTACGGAAACCCAGCAGGATATAATCATCTTTGTCGGTTAAAGAATCAGCACCTTTAACTTTGCGTGTTACCGGAGCATAGATATGAAACGCTTTAGCTCCGCGTTTAACCTGACGGTGAGCAGCTTGCCATTGCTTATAGGTACGTGCGTCATCAGTCTTACCAATAAAGGCCATGATTAAGATATTGCCGATACTCCAATTATCTGATGGTTTAGCGGCAGTATCACAGGCTTTTCGTTTAATAATGGTAAAAGCTACATGTTCAGGAAAATTACAGTTTTTAAACATTTCGAGCAAAGTGATAATAGCTTGGTCAATATTTTTCATAAGTAACAACTCCTTTAGTTTTGTAGCACAGCCATAACAAGGCCAAAAGTTAACCAACTGAATAAGAACAAGGCCGAAGCAGTAATAAGCTCCAGCCAATTAAATTCAATATCCAGTTCTGATGGTAAGCTGTCTGCCAACGCGCAGGCTTCTTTAAAGAGCAGCCACAGCGTTGCACATAAAACTACCAGTGCTGATTTGATAATTGTTCTCATGGGTTTCAACTCCTTTCTATCCTGAAATGAAAAAAGCCCACGCTTATGCGTGAGCTAAGTTAACCACCCGGGGGCAAGAATATTCTGGACGGTCTAACCATAAATAAACAGGTTGCGCCCGGAATTATATAAAAATTTTACTAATATTTGTTAAAAATAATGAACAGCAGCCGGTAATAATAGTAATGAAGATGATAAATCTTCTAAAAATTTAACGAGGTAGTTATGAATAACAATAAAAAATTCCGAAAATACCGTAACGAGCTTGGCCTTACACTACGCGATGTTGCAAAGGCCACTGGACTAAGCCATGTAACGATATACAACATCGAAAATGGCCGCGTTGATACCGGTTACAAAAAAATTCAGAAACTGGAAAGCTTTTATAAAAATAAATTACAAACAGAGGACATTCAACATGAAGAAAAACTTTACAGATAAAGAAAAACAACAATTTTTTAACGAGAACGCTGAACGGTGGCAAAAAACCGGTACAGCTATTCAAAAAATGCGCCTGCGTTTGCGCTTATCAAAAGTACAACTTGCAAAGATGGCAGGTATATGCACTAAAACTTTAACCAAACTTGAAAACGGTCATTACATCAGACGCTTTAAAACTGTTTCAAAATCATGTTTCAACGCCTTGGACGCAGTAAGCAGCAAAGATTCTTTAGTCTGCTTGGAACAAACCGCTGTTATAAATTAAAATAAAAAGCTCCCTGCCTTTTGGCGGGGAGCAAAATATAAAGTATCCTGATTTAAAGGGAGGGTTTAAAATGACAAATTTTGAAATTTATAATAACATTCCTGAAGAAATGAAAAATATTAACCGCTGGGTCTGCCTAAAGATGGTAGATAATGGCAGCAAAAAAATAAAAATGCCTGTTTCTGCTCATTCCGGTAAAGTAGCTTCTGTTACGGATGAAGCAAACTGGGCCGATTTCACTACTGCTTTAAACTATTATCAAGAACACAAAAATTCTATTAACGGCCTTGGGTTTGTTTTTTCTGATACAGATGACATTGTAGGCATTGACTTTGATAACTGCCTTGATACTGACGGAAATTTAATCACCGATACCATAAAAGAAATTATCAGCCGCAACAATTCTTACATAGAACGGAGCGTTAGCGGTAGTGGCCTGCATATCTACTTACGCGGCAAACTGCCGACTGCAACCGGTGTTAAATTAAGTACGGAAGTTTCACCGCATGGTTTCGGTATAGAATTATATGAACGAAAACGTTTCTTTATTGTTACCGGTAATGCGTATCCTGATTGCAGTGCCAAATTGCCAGTAGTAGAAAATCAAGAGTTCATTAACTATGTTTTATCGCTGACCCCTACTCCTGCCAACATTTGTACTGATACAACAGACACTACTATTAACAACGAAGTAACCGAAAATTTAAATGCTTTACTCGAAGAAAAGTTGGCAAACGACAACCATTTCTATCAGCTGTGGAATGGCCACCGTTTTAAAGGTGATGAAAGCGGCGATGATATGGCACTTTGCTGGCGGCTTGCACAGATAACTACTAATCCGGCAGAAATTCAGGATTTATTTTTACACTCCCCCTATTACGCCTCAAAAGACGAAGCACACATAAAAAAATGCCGGAGGCCAGATTATTTGCAACGCACTATTACCAATGCTATTGCCTTTGTAAATAACCATATAAATGATAGCAACAATACGCATGCTTACCTTTTAACTTATGACGACCACGATATTGGCCATGGGCAAAAATTTGCTGCTATGTATGCTGGCAAATTGATTTATGTTGAAGAAGAAGAAAGCTGGTATCAATACGATGGCATTTATTGGCAACGACTAAGAAAAACTGCCCTTATTCAATTAGCAAAAGACTTGCAAGCGCAGTTCAAATCAGCAGCAGAATCCATTGACGATGAAAGCCGGATACGCGCTGCCCATGCTTTAGGAAGCATGGATAAATTAAAATCTATGTTAGCAGCAGCCCAGTCTGAACTCGTTGTAGACAAAAGTGTTTTTAACACACACAATGACTTAATTGCCGTTAAAAATGGCGTTGTTAATTTACGGACCGGCGAACTCATTGATTCCTGTCCTGAATATTATATTACCATTAAGAGCCCATGTGCCTACAACCCTGAAGCGCCAAGACCAGAACGTTTTTGGCAGTTTATGAACGAAATAACATCCGGTGACATTGACCTTCGGGAATATTTGCTTCGTGTTCTTGGGTACAGCTTAACGGGAGAAATTAAGGAACAAGCCTTCTTTGTCTTTTACGGTAACGGTGCTAACGGCAAAAGTGTGCTGGTTAACCTTCTCCGCAATATTTTAGGCACTTTAACCGGCAGCGTTGCCCAAGACGCATTTATACTAAAGAGAAACGGCAATTCTTTAAATCCGTCTTTGGTTAACGTTAAGGACACCCGTATGGCTTTTGTCAGTGAGGGTAATAACGGCCAGGAAATGGATAGTGCTCTCATAAAATCTATTTCCGGCGGCGATGATGTCCAAGCTCGCGAGCTTTACAAAGGCTTTATCAGCTTAAACCCACACTTTAAAATATTTATTACCACAAATTATATGCCTGCAATTAACTTTGCTGACGACGCTATGTTAAGACGCACTAAAATAATACGCTTTGAAAACCAGTTTACCGGCGATAAGTGCGACTACGAGATACCGGCCAAATTGCAAGCAGAGGCAGAAGGCATTTTAAAACTGCTTGTTAGTTACGCCGTAAAATACTATCAGGAGGGTTTAGCCCCTTATGAACCAGAATCTATCAGCTTAAATTATAACCGGTGCCGTGCAGAGAACGATTCTATATTTAGCTTTATTTGTGATTATGTGCAGCAATCAGATGACGATAAGAACTACATTCAATCAAGTGTCCTTTATAATTACTATATAGTATATTGCCAAACAATTGGTAAAAAGCCTGAATCGCAAAAAACATTTACGCAAGAATTACACAAACAAGGCTACCATTCACAGGTTATGACCACAAAAAGAGTTGTTTGTTTTACAAAAATAATTTATACTGGCGAAATATTGGAGACCGCAAGCTAAACGTTATCATACATAACAGAAGAGCCGCAGCATAGCGGCTCTTTTTTAATTATATTCAGGTTTATACCACCACATTTTAGTTTTGTATTCATCATAAAAATTATTTTTTATAATGTTCCTGATATTTTCATAATCGAAAAAATGGAAACGCGCTTGCATGGCTTTTATAAATTCTTCTGCCGGAACATCTTTCGATGGGCCTGCTTCAAGTATTTTATCTGCTTTTCCAACAACCCTTTCTTTTTCGCTCAGGAATTTTTCCCTAACGCGCCTTGCTAAATCGCTATAATTATTTAACGCAACCAAGTCACCTTGTTCAAAAGTCAGCTCAACCACGTCTTTAAAACAATAAAATGGCTGATAACCATTAAAAACGTTATTAATCGCCCTCTCCCGTGCTATTAAAATTTTCCCGGTAAATTCTATTTTTTGATTCACATCATTATAAATGTAATCAAAATCTTCGAATAAAATAGCTGCGTCAATATCTTTTTTACCTTTTATTGCAACTGTTCCTAAAAATTGAGGTGGCTTTTTGGTATGGTCATTTATCCGCAAACGTTCAACAATTAGTCTGCCATCTTCTACTTTTAAATCAATCATATAACCGGCATAACAGGCCGTGCAATTCCAATATGTTTTATAGAAACCGAATTTTTCCGGTTCAAAAATATAATTGCTCTCGTACAATAACTGATAAACTTCGCCATTATATTTAATATCATTAGAAATTTGCGCTGTCATTTTTATCCTCCTTTATAAACTAACATTATTTGTTATCTTGCTTATACCACCACATCATAGTGGCATATTCTTCCGGCAAGTTTTTCTTTATCAAATTTTCTACATTTTTACGTTGAAAAAATTTAAGTTCCCATGTTCGCATGATTTCTTTGCGTTCTTTTTGGCTTAGCGTAATGTACTTGTGTTCTTCTTTTTCTACCTCGGCATTTAATAAAGCTCTAACCTTTTCGCCAATATCATTATAACTTACTGTTTTTACGACATTACCGTGTTTAAAAGTTAAACAAACCAAATCATTATGATAGCAGAACGGTGTATATCCATCGTAAATATACTTGCTAAATTTATTAATGCCCAGCAATATTGTTCCGGTATAATCAAATTTATTATCTGGAGAATAATATGCACAAGGATAAACATACTTAAATTCAGCACTTTCCAACTCATTTATATCATATTTATAATTTGTTTCTGGGAAAATACCTAAAAACATAGGCATTTTATTGGCATGGCTATTTATAGATAATCTTCGTACCCTTAATTCATTATTTTTGATATAAAACACAATAAAGTATTCATCATAATATTCTACCGTTTTATACAGATTACTAAAACCATACTTTTCCGGTTTAAACACCTTATCGTTTTCTGCAATAATATAATAGCAGCGGTCTTGATATTCTACATAATTGTTATCACTAATCATAAATATACCTTCTTTCTTTTTTTATTTGCTTTCATCATAACACAAAGTTGCTGCTTACATGGATTTCGCGAAAGAAAAGTAGCAACGCCGCTATTTTTCTATAAACCACTTGCCTTCTTCATCAAAAATCCGCAGTTCCCGGCCGCAAACGCGGCAGATATATCTAATGCCAACGCCTCCATATTTAGTACTGGCAGCCCTGCGAATATCCAAAATCCGGTCAATATCAAATTTCCGGCCATCGTCCCAGATAATTGTTTTAGGTAATGCCCGGCCATCTTTTTCGTGTTGTACCAAAATAGTAATTTCAATCTTAGGCATAATGATTCTCCTGTCAGGTTGACAATGTCAAAGTATATATTTTAAACTTAATGTAGAAGATGTTTACTGTGGATTCTGGCCGGGTTTTGAATACCCGTTACCGAGGGCTAACGGTAAACATCTTCTATTTTTATTATCTAAAATAGGAAACAGGGTGTATGGTGTGTTCCTCTTTGGGGTTAAAGCCGGTGAGCCGATTATCCAAAAGCACCGAAGCTCTTAGCACGACATTATGCCCGAAGCGCTTTCGCAGTCCATCAACCGTATGCGCCAGTTTTTCTTTAATAACATCTTTCTGTGGGTCATCAAATAAAGATAACTCTATACCGCTATGTTCCGTAACAAGGTTAATACCGCTTAATGCCAATGCCCGGACAGGCCGCCGCCAATCATAATTTAAATTAAATAATTCCATCGCTCCAGCCAAAATATCACTGCTTAAATACGTTGGTTTATCAAGTTTACTCTGGCGCGTCATATAATAAAGGCTGCTGTCACGCACCATAATCTGAACCCCTGTACATTTCAGTCCATAATCTCTTAGCCGTGCCGCTACTGATTCTGCCAAAACCGTAAAAACTAATTTAACATCTTCTTCCGTGGTTAAATCTCGCGGTGTAGTTGTACCGTTGCCAATACTTTTAACAACTGCCGATTCATCAATCTTCCGCACTGGTGCAGAATCCTTACCGTTGGCAAATAACCACAACACCTCTCCCCATTTGCCTAAAAGACGTGTTAAAACATCTACTTGGCATTTAGCAATACCGCCAATGGTTACAATACCAAGATTGCGTAGCTTCCGTTCTGTTGCCCGGCCTACGTATAATAAGTTACCGGCAGGAAGCGGCCAGACTATATTTTTAAAATTATTGTTAGAAATCATAGTTATGGCGTCCGGCTTTTTATAATCAGACCCAAGTTTAGCAAAAATCTTATTAAAAGAAACGCCAATGCTTACGGTTACACCAAGTTCATCTTTAACGCGCTGGCGGATTTGTTCGGCAATAGCATAACCGCTACCGAATAACTCAAGTGAACCAGTAACATCGCACCAATTTTCATCTAACCCAAAAGCTTCTATCTGGTCAGTATAATCATATAAAATACCTCGCGCCAAACGCGAAAACCGTAAATACTTTTTAAAATCAGGTGGCACAGTTATAAGGTTAGGTGCTTTTATTTTAGCCTGCCAGATAGCCTCGCCGGTTTTTACGCCAAGTTTCTTAGCAATCATATTTTTAGCTAAAATAATACCATGACGGTTTAAAGGGTCGCCCGCTACTGCCACAGGATAATTGCGGATTTCCGGCCGGTACAAGCACTCTACCGAAGCATAAAAATTATTCATGTCCACATGTAAAATAGTTCTCATCATAAACGCCTCATATTAAAACGAACACATGTTTTAATAAAGTATAGCACGTTCGCATATATTTAACAAGCGAACAAGCTATGAATTTTAAAAGAGAAGGTGAAAGGGTGGAGAGGATTTTTGCCAAAAAAGTTTTCTGTATCACAAGTTATAAAATTTCTTTTTTCTATTAACACTTATCCACAATTTTTGAAATTACTTTTTATAAAAAATCTTCTCTATCCTCTCACCCTCTCTACCTATTAGTAAAAAATTATATATTAAACATGGTAGCACGCCAGCAGATTCATATTTACTGTGTTTTGAAAAACGAATTTAATACATAATATTTATTTTTAAACTTACTCTCTATGGGCGTTTACGGGCACGGCAATACAAAATTGCTTTCTTAATTGTGGATAAAACAAAAAATCACTGTAATAAAAGTTAGTTTAATATGGTTATAGATAACCATTTGACAATATGTGCCGCATGTGTTATCATATACTCACAAGGTTATTGATAACCATTTTAAAACTTAGTTATTTAAAACCACGAGGAGGTTTTGAAATTGCAAAACAAAGAATTTAAAACTCAAGTTGAAAATGCGGCATATTCTATTGCCAACAGACTAAGAGGAGTATGTGTTCCTACTAATGAAAGAATTATAGCCGCGGCTTACCTTTTATACCTTACTGGTAAACAAAACTACGCTTTTGATAACGTTAATGAAATTATTGACAATGATTATTTTGCGGCAGAGAAAAAATATTTTATTACTAATTTTGTTAACGAGGAAGCTTGGCAATCTGTACAGCCATTAGCACGTGAATATGCTTCCGATGTATTTAAAGAAATTGTGCTGACATACGAAAACCCCAGTAAAAATGAACCTGATACATCAACACCCAGTTCTTTAACAAAACTGGCAATTAAAATTTTAAATATTCAAGATAATGAAAATGTTGTCGATTTGTGCAGCGGCAATGGCACATTCCTTTTAAATGCTACAACAACCATTCCTAAAGCACATTATTATGGATATGATTTAAATGCACCATGCAAAGACATTACCGATATTCGTGCTAATTTGCTCAACGTTAATATTAAAACTGAAACTATTGATATTTTTGAATTAGCACAGCGCCAGTCTGCTATTCATAATTTTGATAAACTGTTTTCTAATTATCCTCTGGGACTTCAGCGCAAAGATTTAAGTTCTGCTGGCCACGAATTTATTAAAACTTTAACAGATATAAATCCGTATATCTTCCCCAGCACATCGCAAAACTGGATTTTTAACTCCCTGTTACTGCGCTTGATGAAAGACAATGGCAAAGCCGTTGCCATTATGACTAACGGTGCATGTTATAACCATGCTAATCTTCAAGCAAGGCGTTATTTTGTAGATAATTGCTTTGTTGAAGCGGTCATCAGTTTACCGGCTAAACTTTTTAATTTTACCGCACTGCCACTTACTATGATTGTATTTAGCAACAGAAAAAGCGCAGTCCGTATGATAGACGCAACCAAAATGTTTACAAAAGGCCGTCGCACCAATATTCTCAGTGATAAAAATATTGAAGATATTTTGTTTGCTTATAACAACGATACCGAAAACAGCATTTCTGTTGGCAACACCGAATTAAAAGTTAATGAATACGCTTTAAGCCCGCAACGTTTTTTAACAAAAAATATTACTTTTAATAACGGTATGCCGTTTAAAGACGTTATCAAAAAGATTAAACGCGCTACCCCTGTTTCTGCTTCTGCTTTAGACAGAATGTCCAGCAATGAAGAAACAAACATCAAATATCTGCGTCTGCAAGATATTCAAAGCGGTATTATCAGGGATGATTTACATTGCCTTAAAGAGATTGAACCGCGTCAAGTCCAGTACCTTTTAAAAGATGAAGATTTAATCTTAAGTAAAATCGGATTTCCGTATAAAGTCGCTGTGGCAAAAATTGTTCCCGGCCAGTCGGTTTTACCGGTCGGTAACATGTATGCCATCGAATTGGATACAACTAAAGTAAACCCGTATTACATCAAGTCATTTTTTGAAAGTGAACAAGGCGCGGCCGCCTTAAAAAGCATTACAACCGGCGAAACTATTCCTATCATCAGTGTTGACAGGTTAAAAAATTTACAAGTACCTGTACCTGATATGGCCGAACAAAATAAAATTGCTAATAAATACTTAGCTGTGCTTGATGAAATTCAGGTTTTAAAGTTAAAACTGCAAAAAGCAACCGACCGTTTAAACAATGTATTTGATGAAATGAAGGAGAGGATTTAATTGCTGGGTGTTGCGGAATTAACCGAACTTGAACAAGGACTGAAAGATACATTTGCAGAGCGTTTACTGGAGATACTTACCAGCTTAAACCGTACCGAAAAATTAAATACATGGCTAGAACTTATGGGATTGACAAATTTATTGCAGCCGGATACTTCCTACCGCCCATATAAAAATGCTAAAATAGTAATAATAGGTGAAGCCCAAATAAAAGAAAATATAATAAGTGCAATAATTAAAAAATCAGGTATAAATATTAACCGCTTTGAATTTTGCCTTGATTATAATGACGCTAAAAGCTTTAACTTTAATAAACTGCGCTATAATTCACAATATAGCCTTGTATTAGTAGGCGCTATGCCCCATAAAACATCTGGAACTGGCGATTTTTCCAGTGCAATAGCACGCATGGAACAAGAAGAAGGCTTTCCACCTGTTGTACGTTTTAAGGATTTAAAAATTACTAAAACCACTTTAAAAGAAGCACTTCAAGAATCATTAAATGCCGGTTATATTACGGCAGCATAATACCCAAAGGAGCTGACGAACCTTGCAGGAAAATAAAATTGACGTTATGTGGGACGACCGCCCCGTTGATGTTACTACCGAAGTAAACTTTATCTGGAGCATTGCCAACAAACTTCGCGGCACTTACCAGTCTGATAAGTATAAAGATGTTATTATTCCGATGACGATAATCCGCCGTTTTGAATGTGCGCTGGAAAAAACTAAAGAAGCCGTTGTTAAAAAATTTAACGAGAACCCGAATTTTCCGCCCAAGGCCATGAACAGAATTTCCGGTTACAGTTTCTATAACACCAGCCCGTTCAGCTTAAAAGAGCTGTTAAACGATTCCAACAACATTGCCAGCAACTTTAAAGCTTATATTGCCGGGTTTTCAGCCAATGTGCAGGACATAATCCACAGCCTTGATTTTGAAAAACAAATAGATAAAATGGACGCTAACGACCGTTTATATAACGTTGTCGAAGCCTTTTCCGAACTTGATTTAGACCCCGCTACTATCGACAACGTAAAAATGGGTTATATTTTTGAAGATTTAATCAGAAGATTTTCTGAAAATGCCGAAGCCGGTGACCATTACACTGGCCGCGACATCATTAAATTAATGGTTAATATTCTTCTGGCCGAGGGCTGCCCGGATATTTTTGACGACGGCAAAGTAATAACTGTGCTGGACCAAGCCTGCGGCACCGGCGGTATGCTTTCTACCAGTTATAACTATATTAGGCGTTTAAACCCTTCTGCCGATGTGCGCTTATTCGGGCAGGAAATTAACCCGGAATCCTACGCTATTTGCCTGGCCGAAATGCTTATTAAAGGCCAAAACGCTGAAAACATCCGTTACCGCGATACCATGAAGGAAGATTGCTTCAGCGACAGAAAAATGCGCTTTGTAATAGAAAATCCCCCGTTTGGTACGCCTTG
>ULNG01017306.1_pt1 | contig 22784 bp, 19 predicted proteins | sample 1951861 | NCBI WGS metagenome assembly ULNG01 (sample SAMEA4835571, study PRJEB28245) | human gut metagenome | biome: gut microbiome; material: fecal sample | place: Denmark | collected 2008 | reverse complement strand
TTATCACTATATATTACTTTTAAATTATGATATTGCTTATTATATTTTTTTATGTCTATATCTTTTAATAAATTAAATTTTTTAGTTACAATAATTACTTTTACATTTAGGTTCGTAATCATATCTAAAATACTTTTATCAGCATAATTATCTATTATAATTATTTCTTTCTTTGCTTCATTAAATATATCAATTAATAGTGAATATGCATCATATATTTGCCCCTCATAAAATATATGATTTATTTTTTCTTTTTCCTCTAATTTTGAAAATGATTCTTGAAGTAATTTTATTTCGTTATCATGTTTAATAAGCATATTTTTCATATTGTCTTGTTCTATTAAATTTGCTGAAATATATTTTCTCATTTTTACAAATGCATCCATTATTCTTATACTTGTTTCTACTGCTACTTTGGATTTTAATATTGTAGATAGCATTGCAATCCCTTGTTCTGTGAATACATTATGTCCTTTTCTAGAACCACCTTTTGAAGTCGAAATTTTCGACTTCAAAGAAAAAAATTCATTTTCATTTATTCTAAAATAAAATCTTTCCGGAAATTTGTCAGGATTATTTTTTACCGCCTCATTTATTCTTTTAGTTTCAACATTATATAATTTTGCCAAATCACAATCTAGCATTACTTGCCTACCTCTTATTTCATATATCATATTTTCTATACTTAAATCTTCTTTTAGTTTGTACATTTATATCCTCCAATTTTTAATTATTTTTATTATTATAATGCATATAGCATTGTTCGAATTCTATTAACTTGTGGTCCCAAATTGGGACCGCAAATATTTTTACCGTTTATACATTCATATAATCTTGCCAAATCAGAATCTAACATTACTTGTTTTCCTCTTATTTCATATATCATATCTTCAATATTTAAGGTTTCTACTTCTATAATTTGATTCATATTAAATTATCCTCCTAACAAAAAAGAGTACACCTTAAAAAAAGTGTACCCGAATAGATATATTTTTCTTGCCTAAAAATATAAATTATCGACTAAATTTTAACTATTGACACTTGGCAAGTCAATCAATGTAAAAATATTATAACACAACATAAAAAATATACAATAAGATTTTATAAAAGCTTTATTATTTCGTTTATTCTTTCTTTATCAAAAGAAATATCATTCGTTTTAACAACTTTTGCTGGAACACCTACTGCAGTTACATTTTTTTGTATGTCATTTAAAACTATTGCTCCTGCACCTATTTTAGAATTTTCACCAATAACAATATTTCCAAGTACTTTAGCAGATGCTCCTATCATTACATTATTTTCTACAGTTGGATGTCTTTTACCTTTTTCTTTGCCAGTTCCTCCTAAAGTAACGCCATGATAAATTGTTACATTATCACCAATAATAGCAGTTTCTCCTATAACAACACCAAAACCATGATCAATGAATAACCTTTTACCTATTTTAGCACCCGGATGAATTTCAATACCTGTTTTTCTTTTTGCCTTTTCTGATATTAATCTTGCTAAAAAATAATGTTTTTTTAAATATAAATAATGTGATATTTTATAATAAATTTGTACTTTTAAACTAGGATATAATAATGCTTCAAAAATACTATTAACCGCAGGATCTTTTTCTTTTATAAGTTTAATTTGTTCTTTAATTAGTTTAATCATTTTAACACCTTCTATTAATAAATTATTCAAATACATTTTTATTTGCAATAAAAAAAGACCATAAGTCTTATAATAATTTTTTCTTTTTAAATATAAGTGCAATTATAATTGAAACAATAACGCAAAAACCAATTATAATTAAAAAACCGTATTTTAAATCAGAAATAATTCCAAGATGAACATTCATACCAAGAAAAGACGCTACCATAGTTGGAACAGAGAAAATAATTGTTATACTTGTTAATATTTTCATAGCAATATTTAAATTATTAGATATTAAAGTTGCATATGTATCTGATACACTACTTAATATTTCTCTATAAATATTAGCCATTTCACTTGCTTGCTCATTTTCTATTGAAGCATCTTCTAAAAGGTCTAAATCTTCTTCATACATAGGAATAACATTTCCTCTATTAATCTTTTCAATAACCCTTTTATTTTCTTTTAAAGATGTAATAAAATATACTAAACTTTTTTCAATATTAAGTACATTAATAAGTTCTTCATTTTCTGATAAACTATGTAATTCTTTTTCAGTCTTATCAATTTCTTTATCTATCATTCTTAAGTATTTTAAATATAATTTAGCATTTTCATATAATATTTGAATTGTAAGTCTTGATCTAAGTGATGTATTTATATCTTTTATTTTTCCTCTTTTAAAAAGTTTTAAAACTTCTAGTTTTTGCGATGATATTGTAAGTATATGTTTATTACTACCGGTAATTATTCCAAGAGGAAGAGTTGAATATTTAACATTATCATCACCAATATATGGTGAATCTATTACAATCAAAGTTGAATCATCTTCCTTTTCAAATCTTGGAGTTTCTTCTTCATCTAGCATTTTTAAAATAAGATCTTTATCAATACCTGTTTTTAATGAAACAACTTCTATTTCTTCTTTTGTTGGTGAAACTAAATCAATCCAACAATTATCAATAACTTCATCTACTCTTTCAATCATATTACTTTCATTTGTTTTATATATTTTTATCATAAATACACCTCTTAAATCTTTTTCTATATCTATGATATTTATTTTTTCTAAAAAGTCAATACAAATATAAAAAAGGAGAATAATTCTCCTTTTAGTTTTCTGCTTCCTCTAGCATATTAGTTATAAATATTCCGTATCCTTTAGTACAATCATTTACAATAACATGTGTTACTGCACCTATTATTTTATTATCTTGAATTATTGGTGATCCACTCATTCCCTGCACAATACCACCAGTTTTATTAAGTAAATTTTCATCTGTTATTTTAAACACAATATTTTTAGTCTTATCATTTAAATTAATCTTTTCTATTTCAATATTATATTCTGTTATTTCTTCTCCATTTAATACTGTTCGTATTTTTGCATTACCTAGTTTTACATCACCTTTTTTAGCAACATCATATAACTTACTATTATCTATATCACTTGTATAATTACCAAATATTCCGCTTTTAGTATTTTCTTTAACTACCCCATATTTTAACTTATCATCATAAGTAGCTTCCTTTTCACCGGGATTACCATTTTCACTTTTAGTAATTCCGGTAATATATGAGTAGTATATTGAACCATCATCTATATTTAAGATACTTTCTGTATTTTTATCAGCGATTTCATGACCTAATGCTCCAAATATTTTAGTGTTTGGATCTATAAATGTAAGTGTCCCAACACCATTTATTGTATCTTTAACATATAAACCTGTTTTATATTCCCCATTTGATTCTACTAGTTTTAAAGAACCTGTATAACTCTTACCATTTCTATTATATTCTATATCTATTTTTGTCTTATCATCGTCTTTATTAATCTCACTTGTAAAATCATTTATATTTTCTATTTTATTATTGTTTACTTTGGTTATATAATCTCCTGCTTTTACATTAGAATCTTTGCTCACATATTCACCATTTATTTCGTATGTACCAATAACTAATATTCCTTTAGTTTTAACCTCTATACCAATATTATTTCCGCCAACAATCAATTTGTCTGAATAAGCATATGCATTTATTGGTATAATAATTAATGAAATTAGAAGCGTTAAAAAAAATTTTTTAAATTTCATAATTAAGCTCCTTTGTAATCCGGATTACATTATTATTATGATTATTTAAAAAAATAATATAGCAATAAAAAAATACCAATTTTTTTGGCATTTTTTACTACTGCGCAACTGGCATTTTAATAAAAGGCGCTGAAGAATAATTTAATACTTTTATATCCTCATTTCCTGTAACATTTTCTTTTAAGTAATCTTTATCATTATTTACTTGATTACTAAATTCATAAAAATCTTTTTTATCTGCAAGTTCTAATGTTGGTTTCTTTTTAGTAACCATAAGTTCAAAAATTTGAAGATCTTTTTTTGCATCATTAAATTCAGCTTGTGCTTCTTCATTATCAGGATTATTATTTAAGTATTCTTCCTTTTTTGCTTTAGTAGATTTAAGTGCATCATGAACTTCTTCTAAATAAACATCACTTTTTTCGCTAATAATTTTTTCAAATTTAAGCATTTTTTCATAATTTTTAAGTTGTTTTTTAATTCCATCAATTTGATTAACATAAATATGTGCGTCAGCAATATTATAATATAATTTACCAGGTTGTAAACCTGCTTCTTTAGCAAGGAGTGACATTAAAATTGCATATTGGCTTACATTAAATGGAAGACCTACAGGAACATCTGCACTTCTTTGATCAACAAAACAATTTAGTGTTCCTTTATAAACCTTATATTCATTACTCCAAACGCAAGGTGGAAGTACTGCCATTCTTAAATCAGCATCTTGCCATAAACTTATTACCATTCTTCTATCATTAGGATAATTAGCAAGAGAATTACGTACATAATCAAATCTTTTATATTCACCAATTGTATAACCATAGCTTTTAGCAATTGTACCAGCATATTCTTTTCCGAAAAATTTTGCTTCTTTTATATTTTTACCTTCAATAAGTGATTTAGCCTTCATTCCAATTATAATATTACCATCTACATCTCTTACATTTACTTCTTTATCACCATCATAATTTTCAGTATCTGCTTCATAAACTCTATATATTCCATCTGAATCTACTGCCCATTTATCCCAAATATCATTTCCTCTTTCTCTTAACCAAGATACATCATTAGTTTGTGCTTGATAAATCCAAAGTAATTCACTAAGTGCTTTTCTTAATATTACTTTTTTACTTTCTAAGATAGGAAATTCATTACCTACATCAAATACATATCCACCACCTGGAATACTTAAAGTATCTACACCAGTTCTATTTTCAAATAATTCTCCTTCTTCAAGTATCTTTTTAAGTAACTCACAATATTGCTTATCAAAATCTCTAACAACAGCATCTTTTCTATTTACTTCTACTTCTTTACCATTTATTTCCATAAAACCCTCCAATTAATAAAAAACTATTCTTCTACATTAAAGTCAGACATTGTACCGTTTTCATTTACTATTTTATTAACTGCTTTTTCTGCTTCATCTAACTTTTTAGAACAATCACCCGCAATTTTCATAGCTTCAGTATACTTATTAATTGCGTTATCAAGATCAACATTACCTGATTCAAGTTCTTTAACAATTACTTCAAGTTCACTTAATTTTTCTTCAAAACTTTTTTCTTCTTTACTCATTTTAATTCTCCTTTATTTCATTTACTTTAGCATTAATTATTCCATCACTTAAATTTACTTCAATCATTTCATTAGTTTTAATATTTTTAATACTTGTTAATACTTTTTTATCTTTCTTAGTTATTGAATAACCTCTTTTTAAAGTATTTAACGGATTTAATATTTCAAGTTTATTAACTAAAACATTATAATCATTATATTTTTTCTCAATCATTTTAATTGGACTTGTAAATATAAAACTTGATTTTATAGAATCTAATTTTATTTTATTTGAATTAATAATATTTAAAATTACATTTTTACTTCTTTCTATATAATTAGATAGTTTTTCTTCTTTTACTTCATATATACTCATAGGACTTTTTAAAATATAACTATCCATTATTTTATTTAAATATTTTTTATCAGTTTCTATTTTAGTTTTTATATTTTTTGTCATTCTTATTCTATATTGATTGATAAGTTTTTTTAATTCTTCTTTTGATGGAACTGATACTTCGGCTGCTCCTGTTGGAGTTGCTGCTCTATAATCCGCAACAAAATCAGCTATGGTAAAATCAATTTCATGACCTACAGCACTAATTACTGGTGTTTTACACTCAAATATTGCTCTTGCGACTATTTCTTCATTAAAAGCCCATAAATCTTCAAGTGATCCTCCACCTCTACCTACAATTAAAGTATCAAGATTATATGTATCTGCTATTTTAATATTTTTTACTATGTCATCTTTTGCTTCTTTACCTTGAACCAAAGATGGAAATAAAATTACTTCACAAAGTGGATATCTTCTATTAATAGTTGAAATAATATCTTTAATGGCCGCTCCAGTGGGCGCTGTAACAACACCTATTCTCTTTGGAATCTTTGGTATTTCTTTTTTATATTTTTGATCAAATAATCCTTCAGCTGCAAGTTGTTTTTTTAATTTTTCATATAATGCATAGAGATTACCAACACCATCTTCTGTCATATCAGTTACATATATTTGATAGTTACCAGTTTGTTCAAATACACTTATTCTTCCCTTTACTAGTACTTTCATTCCATCTACTGGTTCAAAATTTATATTTTTTGTACTACTTGCAAACATAATTGCATTAATTCTTGATTCTTCATCTTTAATAGTAAAATAAAAGTGACCTCTTGAATGATGTTTAAAATTTGATATCTCACCCTTTATATAAACAGTTTGAAGATTAACATCATTATCTATTTTATATTTAATATATCTTGTTAGAGCACCAACAGTGATATAATTATTATTCATTATCTTCTCCATGATATATACTATCAAGTACAGCATTAATCATACTTTTTACTTTTTCATCTGAATATTCATTAGCAAGTTCTACTGCTTCATTAATTGCTACTATTTCTGGAGTATCAGTATAAACTAGTTCATAAATACCCATTCTTAAAATAGCTTGATCAGTTTTACCAAGTCTATCAATTGTCCAATCTTTTAAATGTTTATTTGCAATTCTATCAATATCATTTTTATATTCAAGTACACCATTTACTATTTCATTTACAAAATCATTTTCTACAGGTACAGATTCTTTTATAACATCTTCTACCTTATAATCAATACGATTTGATTCATATAAAAATATTTGATATAAAATTGTCATTATTTTTTTTCTAAGTTCTGTTCTATTCATTTTTCTTCACCTATTTAATTTTATCATAAAAAAATAAAAAAAACTATCATATATATAGTTTTTTCATATACTTTTTGTAAGTATTTGTCTTTTTAGGATTATTTATGTAGTATATATCAAGTATTATTGTAACTATAGATAATATTATAAGAATATATATTACATACATTTTAGTTAAATCAATGTCTCTATTAAGTATAAAATTTTCATTTGATAAAATAGCATCATAATAATCACTATTATTTAATAGTTCTTTAATACTTTTTTTATTTCCATCAAATGATTCTATATTTAAATATACTTTATCTGTAATAATTGTATTATCTCTTAAAAAAATCATTACTTTTTTATTATCAAAATCTAATGTATATAGATTTAATTTTTTTTTATTTTTATTTTCTAAAGAATATACCTCTAGCTTTGCTTTTCTTAAATCAGCCCTAACATATCTTTCTTTATTTTTAATCGCATCATCAAGTGATTTACTATTATTTATATTAACATATTCATTATTTAAAACTTTTAAATAATCTGAAGAGAAAAATATTAATGAAATTATACATAAAATAATCATTACTATACTTAGTATTAAACTTTCTTTCTTTTTTTTAATTACTTTTATTTCTATGTTACTCATATAACCACCTACTATAACAATAATAACACAAAAGGACTAGAAATATCTAGTCCATAAAGAATTTATAATAAAAATTATATGCAGAATAAATATCAAATTTACTAGTTACTTCATAAGGTGCATGCATTGAAAGTACTCCAATACCAGCATCTACTACTTCTATTCCTTTATTTGCAAGTATATAGGCAATAGTTCCACCACCACCTAAATCAATTTTACCTAGTGTTGATACTTGATATTTTATATTATTTTTTTCTAATATATTTCTTACATAAGCCATATATTCAGCATTTGCATCACTTGCGCCAGATTTACCTCTTGAACCTGTGTATTTATTTAAAACAATACCTCTTCCTAAGAATGACGCATTATTTATTTCTGATGCACTTTTATATATTGGATCATATCCAGCATCAACATCAGCAGATAACATTTTGGAATTATTATATACTTTATTTAATGCTCCTGGATAATTTTCATCCTTTTTATTTAATAGTTCATTTATAAACATATCAAATGTTTCAGAATACATTCCAGTATTTCCAACACTTCCTATTTCTTCTTTATCCGCTAAAATTGTTATACATGTTTTTTCTGGATTTTGAGTATTTAATATTGCTTCTAAATTGCAATAAGAACATACTTTATCATCTTGACCATATGCTGCAACCATTGATTTATCAAATCCTAAGCTTCTTGCTTTAAATGCTGGAACAATTTCAAGTTCAGAACTTAAAAAATCTATTTCTTTTATTCCATATTTTTCATTTAATAATGAAAGAATATTATATTTTATACTATCCTTTTCTTCATCAAATGGAATACTTCCAATTAATAAATCTAAGTTTTCTCCTTCAATTCCATCACCTAAAGTTTTCTTTTCTTGTTCTTTTGCTAAATGTGGAAGTAAATCAGTTATTGTAAATATTGGATCACTTTCATCTTCTCCAATATTAACTTCAACTTTTTCACCTGTTTTCTTTATAATAACACCATGAATTGAAAGTGGAATTGTAGTCCATTGATATTTTTTAATTCCACCATAATATTGTGTTTTAAAATATGCAAAACCATCATCCTCATATAATGGATTAGGTTTTAAATCAAGTCTTGGTGAATCTATATGTGAACCTACTATATTTAGTCCATTAGGTAAAACTTCTTTACCGATAACAGCAATATATACACATTTATTTCTATTAATATAATATACTTTATCACCAATATTTAAAGTACTTTTTTCTTCAATATTAATAAAACCATTATTATCAAGTAATTCTTTGGCATTTTTAGCAAATTCTCTTTCTGTTTTAGATTTATTTAAAAAATCCATATATCCTTCAGAAAATTCAAATACATTCTTTTTTTCTACTTCATTTAGGTTTAACCAACCTGTTTTCTTATTATTAATTATATCTTTTCTTTCCATTTTATCCTCCTACTATTATTATAGCATTTTTTAAGTAAAAAAAAGAAAGATTTTTGTCTTTCTAATTTTTTTCTAAATACCATTCGTAAATATCTATAGTTCCAACGCAATATTGTATTCTTGGATAAATACTTGTAATGCTATCAGATAAATTTAAATCAACTGTATATTCAAAGCTTTCACCATAGCTTGGAAAGAATGTTTTTAAATTAGAACCCCAACTTGAAAGTGTTGTTGTATATCCTGGAAAGAAATGATAATAAGAAGAATCACCATCTATTCTTTTTCCTTTAATAATCATCTTTGTATATTTTTTAGGATTATATTCTTTTTTTAAAATCACAATACCATCAGAACCATAAGGTGAATATAATGAAATATAATTATCATGTGTTGTAACTGTCATACCATCAGTTATATAATCACTACTTTTTAATTCACTTAATAAGTCTGCTTTTTTTGACGACTCACCATTTTGTAGCATAGCATAATTTATTTCAGTAGTAATATTTGATAAATTTATTTCTGAATTTGGTAATGTAGTTAATTCTTTATTTTTATCGTATGTTATAATCAATTTTAATGTTTTACTTTCTTTAGAAAGTAATTCATCACCTTGTTCTACAGAATCATTTGTGTCAGCATAAACTAATTCTAACGAAATCTTATTACAATAATTAGATACATCTACATTATCTATAGATGTACATTCTCCTATATTTGATAATGTTGTTTCTACCTCTGCATCTATATCTCCTTCATTTATTATATCAAATGTATAAACTATTTTATCTCCAGGTGCTAAAAATGTCCCATCAGTTATTGTCAAAACAGTTTTCTTTTCATTAAGTGTAGTATTACCTCCAGTTGCATGACCAGATGCTTGTGGCGATAAAACATTTGTAAAATGTATATTCCACTCTGATTTTTTTACTGAAGCAACACCATTTATATCTAAATTTTGTATCAAAATTGCATATGCCACTGTAAGTGTTATAACACATATAACCATTATAATTAAAATTATATTTTGTACCCTATCTTTCTTTGCCATAAAACTTCTCCTACCTATTATTCAAGTCTTATTATACATATAATTTTACTATTCATAATTATATTTTTCAAGCATTATTGATAAAATGAATATTGGTTTTACAAAAAAACATCTATTTCTAGATGTTTTACTTTTTTAACATACCTTTAAGTTCAAATAATTTATTAATTGCTTCAATTGGTGTCATTTCAAGTGGATTAATTTTTTCAAGTTCTTCTACTACCTTATTTTCTTCTTTTGGTTCTTCTAAATCAAATGATATTTGAGTACTTGTTTCAGTATTTTTAATATTATTACCATTTTTCTCATATTTAGAAAGAATTTCTTCTGCTCTTTTTATAAGTTCATCAGGTAATTTTGCAAGTTTTGCAACATGTACACCATAACTCTTATCAGCAGGTCCACTCATTATTTTATGAAGGAATGTAATATTACCATTTTCTTCTTTTGCAGATACATGTACATTTTTTAAGTGTTTATGATGTTTTTCCAAATCTGTTAATTCATGATAATGTGTTGAAAAGAATGTTTTTGCTCCAACTTTATCATGTATATATTCTATAATAGCAGCGGCTAAACTCATACCATCATAAGTTGATGTACCTCTACCTAGTTCATCAAATAATATTAAACTATTTTTTGTAGCACCTTCTATTGCACTATTTGCTTCCATCATTTCAACCATGAATGTTGATTCACCAGATACTAAATCATCACTGGCTCCTATTCTTGTAAATATTTTATCAAATATAGGAAGATTTGCTTCTTTAGCAGGTACAAAAGATCCTATTTGAGCCATTATTGCAATTATAGCCATTTCTCTCATATATGTTGATTTACCTGACATATTTGGTCCTGTTATTAAAAGAATAGTATCATCTTTATCCATTTTAACATCATTTGAAACAAATTCACCAGTTAATACTTTTTCGACTACTGGATGTCTTCCTTCAACTATATTAATTACATTATCATTATTAAGTTTTGGTCTTACATAATTATTTTCTTCCGCAACAACTGCTAAAGATGATAATACATCAATTTCACTTATAGTATGTGATAAATCTTGTATATAAGGTATTTTACTCTTTACAATATTTCTTATTTCAATAAATAAATCATATTCTAAATTAATAATTTTTTCTTCTGCTCCTAAAATAAGTGCTTCCTTTTCTTTTAATAAAGGTGTTATAAATCTTTCACAATTGGCAAGTGTTTGTTTTCTTTCATAACCATATTCTTCTTTTATATCTTTACATGCACCTTTACTAACTTCAATATAATAACCAAATATTCTATTATATCCTACCTTTAATGTTTTTATTCCAGTTCTATCTCTTTCTTCTTGTTCTAATTTAGATACAAAATCCTTATTACCTTTTCTAGAAGATTTTAATTCATCAAGTTCACTATTATATCCTTCTTTTATTAAATATCCTTCTTTTAATGTAATAGGAGCATCTTCATATATAGATTTTTCAAGTAAATCATATAAATCTCTAAACTCATTAATACTTTTATAATTAATTTTTTTTAATATTTCATTTATATTAGGTAATACTTTTAATGAATTTTTTAATTGTAATAAATCTCTTGCATTAGCAGAACCAAATGCTACTTTACCTGCAAGTCTATCAAGATCATATACATCATTTAAATATTCTCTTAATTCATCTTTTAAAATAAATTCTTTCATTAAAGTATCAATTATATCATATCTATGTTCTATCTTTTCTTTATCTATAATCGGATTTAATATATAGTTTTTAAGTTTTCTACTCCCCATTGCTGTTTTTGTTTTATCAAGTAACCATAAAAGTGAATATTTTTTTTCTTTTGTTCTTATGTTTTCAGTAAGTTCTAGATTTCTTTTAGTATGTATATTCATTCTTAAGAAAGAATCTTCTTTTACTATAATTGCATTTTGAAGATGTGATAAACTTCTTTTTTGTGTATTTTCTAAGTATGATAATAAATACTTTATTCCTTCTATTATCCTATCATCTTTTATATCTTTATAAACATTACTATAATCATTTATTAAATTTTTATTATTATAAAGTGAAATAGTTACATTATAATTTCTTTTTAAAGTATCAAGTACAATTTTATCAAAATCAGTATTAACAACTACTTCTTTTATATTTCTTTCAAGTACTTCATTGATTAATAAATCATTATCTCTTTCTTTTATAAACGAATAAACTTCACCTGTTGATATATCAGCATAACTAATTACATATGAATATTTTAAATCAAGTATTGCTCCTATAAAGTTATTTGATCCTTCATCTAGAAATTCACTATTCATTCTTGTTCCTGATGATATAATTTGTACTATATCTCTTTTTACAATACCTTTAGCGTTTTTAGGGTCTTCTGTTTGTTCACATATCGCAACTTTATAACCTTTATCTACTAATTTTTCTATATATATATTTGCTGCATGATAAGGTATTCCGCACATTGGAACTCTTTCTTCTAGTCCACATGATTTACCTGTTAGAGTAAGTTCTAACTCTCTTGACGCTGTAACAGCATCATCAAAAAACATCTCATAAAAGTCACCAAGTCTAAAAAATAGTATATTATCAAGATTTTCATCCTTTATTTCTAAATACTGTTTCATCATTGGAGTTATTTTATTTCTATCTACTTCTTCTCTTGTCATATACTTCACCTACTAGGTTTTATTATAACAAATTTTGAAAATAAAAAAAATAGAAAACTTAATTTTCTACTTTAATTTATCTATGCTTTCCTCATAATCATTACTATTTGTTATAAAACTACCAGATACAACAATATCAACACAACCTTTAACAAAATTTATAGTATCAGAGTTTATTCCACCATCTACTTCAATCTCATAATTATATTTATCTTTATTTTCTTTTAAGTATATTAATTTTGGAATAACACTTTCCATAAATTTTTGTCCACCTTTTCCAGGAACAACACTCATTACAAGCACTCTATCAATTTTATCTAAATATGGATAAATAGTACTTAAATCTGTATCTGGATTAATAGCTAAACCTACTTTTATATTTTTTTCTTTAATTAAATCAATATATTTTTCTACATCATTATTTTCAATATGAAATGTAATATTATATGGATTAATATTTATATATTCACTTATAATTTTTTTTAATTTAGTACTCATAATATGAACATCTACTTTTTTATTACATAACTCTTTTATTTCTTTTGATTCATTTAATGAAAATGAAGATGACTCTGTAAAACTACCATCCATTATATCTAAATGTAAATAGTCAGCATCTGTTTTATTTATTTTTTCAATAGATTCTTTATAATTATCTTTTTCACTTAATATTGAAACAGCAACTTTCAAAAATAATCACCTTTCCTTTTCTTCAATGAATTTTACGTAATTTTCATATCTACTTTTTAAAATTATATTTTCTTTTACTTTCCTTTTTATTTCACAATCATCTTCATTAACATGCATACAATCCCTATATTTACATTCATCTTTGTATTCATTAAATTCTATAAAATTATCTCTAATATCTTCTTTTGTCATATTTATAAAACTAAGTGACGAAAACCCTGGAGTATCCGCAACAAAACCACCTGCTAAATCATATAATTCACTATGTCTTGTTGTATGTTTCCCTCTTCCAAGTGCTTTACTTATTTCATTTGTTTTTAAATTCATAGATTCTTCTAGTTTATTTATTAAAGATGATTTACCAACACCTGTTTGACCAGTTAGTATTGATACTTTATCTTTAAATATTTCTCTAATTTTATCTATTTCTGTATTAATAAATACACTATAACCAATACTTTTATAATAATTAATTATTTCATCTATTTCTTTTGTATCATCTAATAAATCATATTTAGAAATACATATAACAGGAGTAATATTATTATATTCAATTATATCTATCATTTTATCTAATAAGTTTGATGAAAATGATGGTTCTTTTGCACTAGTTACTATAAGTGCAATATCTATATTAGCAACTGGTGGTCTTATTAGTTCATTTTTTCTTTTATGTATATCTGTAATTATTTTTTTATTATTATCTACTTCTACAATATCACCAACAAGAGGAGATATTTTTTTATTTCTAAATACACCTCTTGCTTTGCATATATCTTCATTTCCATCATTATATCTTACTGTATAATCATTACTTAATACTCTTGTTATTCTTCCTATCATTAATTATTGTTTCCTTCCTCATATGGAACCATTCCATCGTCAGTATTTGTATGGTCTGAACCTGCTTCTGTTTCTGATTTTTTAGTTACTTTTATTTTTAAATTAACTCTTTCAGCAATTATAGATCCTGCTGGTCTACTTTGATATGTAATTGTACCTGCATCTTTTTCATCATCTACAACTTCTTCTACTTCTAAAGTAAGTCCATATTCATCACAAAATTCTTTTACTTCATCTAAAGTGTATCCTTCTTTTACAAAATCTGGATATTCTTTATCTATTTTTGGAATATATAAAGTAATTGTGTCACCTTTTACTAAAGTAGAATCTTTTTTAGCAGATTGATCAATTATTAAATCTTCTTTACCTTTATATTTACTTTTATCATCTACTGCTTTCTTTTCAATACTTACAGTAATTCCTTTTACTTCAAGACTAGCCTGAACTTTATTATAATCTTTACCAGTATAATCCTCTATTTTAATCTTTTCACTACCTAATGACTTATAAATCGTTATTGTTGCACCTTTTTTTACTGTTTCTCTAGCACTAGGAAATGTTTTAGAAACCTTTCCTTTATCTACCTCATCAGTATAGTCATCTTTTACTTTAGTCGCAACTACAAATCCTGCCTTTTCAAGTTCCTTAGTTGCATTTCTAACAGAAAGACCACTCACATCTGGAACTTTTACATCAGGTGTTTTAAATATCGTTGGTATTACAACTACTATAAGTAAGAATAAAACTATAATTGTAGAACATACACCTATAAGTATTTTTGTACCCTTACTTAATTTTTTCTTTTCTTCTTCCTCAACCTCTGTTACTATTGGTTTTTCTTCAGGAATACCTTTTTCTTTATTTACTTTAAGTTCATCCTTTAAAGTATCTAATACTTTTGTTTCATCTAAGTCATCTTCTGGATACTTAAATACAAATCTTTTTTCATTTGCTCTATCTTTATCAAGCGCAGTTTTTAAGTCATCATGTAACTCACGAACATTATTATATCTATTTTTTGGATTCTTAGCAGTTGACTTAAATATTATATTTTCAACTGATTGTGGTACTTTTGGATTTATTTTTCTAATACTTGGCATTGGATCTTTTATATGTTTAAGTGCTATTTCAACTGCTGTTTCACCTCTAAAAGGCATTGTACCTGCAAGCATTTCATAAAATAATATACCTAATGAATATATATCACTTTTAATAGTTGATCCTTTACCTGCAGCTTGTTCTGGCGGTAAATAATGAACTGAACCCATTACTGAATTTGTTTGTGTTAAATCCGATGCATTTATTGCCATTGCAATACCAAAGTCTGTTATTTTTACCATACCATCTTCAAGTATCATAATATTTTGTGGTTTTATATCTCTATGAATTATATATGAATCATGTGCATGTGCAAGTCCATCTGTTAACTGAAGCATAATATCTATTGCTTCTGGTACTGTTAAATGTCCTCTTTTTTTAATTAATTGCTTTAATGTTTGTCCATCAATATATTCCATTACAATATAAAAGTTACCATTATCTTCACCAACATCATACATCTCAACTATATTAGGATGTGACAAACTTGATGCTGATAATGCTTCTCTTTGAAATCTTCTAACAAATTTTTCATCATCAGCAAGATCTCCTCTTAATACTTTAACCGCAACATTTCTCTCTAAAATAGTGTCATAGGCAAGATAAACATTTGCCATTCCACCTTCACCAATTAATTTTATAATTTCATATCTATCGTTAATTTTATCACCTTTAGAAAACATTATAATTCTCCTTCCTCATCATTATACATAAGACAAGCAATAGAAATATTGTCTGTTCCCCCTCTAACATTACTCTTTCTAATTAATCTTGTAACTCTTTCTTCTAAAGAGCCAGGTCCCGCAAGTACTTTTTCAATTTGTGTTTGATTAAGCATTGAAGTAAGTCCATCACTACATAAAAATACACCTTCAATTTCTTCATCTACAACATCAAATATATCTACTTCTGCAGGATTATTTGCACCAAGCGCTCTCATTAAAATATTCTTTTTAGGATGATTTTGTGCTTCTTCTTCTGTAAGTTCACCAGACGCAACTAATAAATTTACAAGTGTATGATCTTTAGTTACTTTATATAATTTTGAATTTTTAATAACAAAACCAGATGAATCACCAACATTACCAAAAAGTAAGTAATCTTTTGTATAAAGTGCGATTACAAAAGTTGTTCCCATTCCTTTACTTTCTTCATGAAGTGCAGTATATGAGAATATTGAATTATTTATTTCAGCAACTTCTTCTCTAATCCAGTTAATTGCTTTTTCCTTACTGCCTAAACTTTCTAGTAAATTAAATTTACTTGTAATATGATTTATTGCCATACTAGAAGCAACTTCACCTGCTTTATGACCTCCCATACCATCTGCAACTGCTAGTAAATATTCATTATTTGCATTTTTAAGTATAATTACACTATCTTCATTATGATCTCTTACTCTACCAGTATCAGTTAAGAAAAACGATTTCATTTATTTTCCTCCTCTATCTTAGATCTTAATTGTCCGCATGCAGCAGATACTTTTGATCCAAATTCCCTTCTTATTGTTACATTTATATTATTCTCTTTTAGTATACCACAAAATCTTGTTATTTGAGAAGATAAAGAACGTTTAAATCCTATATTATTTGTTTCATTATATGGAATAATATTTACATAACAGTTTATTCCTTTTAAAAGATTAGCAAGTTCTTTAGCGCACTCATCTGTATCATTAATATCTTTAAGCATTATATACTCAAATGTGACTCTTCTATTTGTTAATTTTAAATATTCTTTAACACTTTCTATAAGTACATTTATATCATATGCTTTATTTATCTTCATAATTTTATTTCTAATTTCATTATTAGGTGCATGCAGGCTAATCGCAAGATTTACACCTAATCCTTCTTTAGCAAATTCTTTTATTTTAGGAACTATACCTGATGTACTAACAGTAATATGTCTAATTCCTATCGCAAGAGCGTATGCATCATTTATTATATTAATAAAATCCATTACATTATCATAATTATCAAATGGTTCACCTATTCCCATAATAACTACATGGCTTATTCTGTCTTTTATATCTTCTTCTACTTTTAACACTTGAAGAAGCATTTCATCAGAAGTTAAATTTCTTACTTTTTTTAGTCTACCACTTTCACAAAAAGCACATCCCATATTACATCCTATTTGCGATGATACACATATGCTTTTTCCATAATCATGTTCCATAAGTACTGCTTCTATCTTATTTCCATCAGATAGTTCAAATAGATATTTTTTAACAAGTTCATCTTCTTCTTTTGTAACGATTTTTATATTATTAAAATAAAAATCTTGTTTTAAAAGTTCTATTGTTTCTTTTTTTATATTACTCATTTCGTCAAATGATTTAGCTCTTTTTCTATATACCCACTCAAATATTTGAGTAGCTCTAAATTTTTTATCACCCTTATTTACGAAGTATTCTTCTAATTTACTTCTTGTGATTCCATATATACTTTTCATTATTTTTTCACCAACTCACTAATAAATTATATCATTTTAATTATATAAATAAAAGAATAACAAATAATTTTACATATATTTATATTTTTATATAGTAAAGAAAAAGTAAAGCAACCATTGCTTTACAAATTAATATTTAAGTTTTAATGTATATGGAGTTTCTTGTTTTAACATTTCTTTCATGTATTTTGATAAGTTATCTTTACACTCATCTATAAGACTACTTATATCAACATCAATAAGAACATTATTAGAAGAAAGTATGTAAAGACCTATCTTTCTTAAATTAGGCGCTATAAATTTCTCAAGCCATCTATTATATTTCAAGAAATTATCTCCAACTTCTTCTAAATAAAGCGATTCAAATTCTGTTAATGAATTATTTAATTCTAGTACATTATTACCAATTTTAACCACTCTAGGTGCATATAATTCTTTAAGATTATTGTTATGTTGTAATGTACCAGATTTTAATTCAATAACATTTGGAATAATTAATTTTTCTAGCATTTGATTTTGTTTTAAAAAATTACTACCTATGTTAATAGTGCTAGGTAAATATAATTCATTGATTAGCCCGTTATTCTCTAAGAAATTATCACCTATTTTTTCGGCAAGAGGAATTTCTAATGTTCTAACAATTTGATTAGAATCAAAAAAATTATTACCTATACTTTTTACACTTGGCATAAATACTTCCATAACAGAATTATTACGAAACATAAAACTATTACCTACTATTTCTACTTTTGGAATATATATTTTTTTTAATTTTGGATTATTATTTTGAAACATAAAACCATTGCCAATTTTTTCAACGTTAAGAAATGAAACTTCTTCAATATTATTATTAGATTCTAAAAAGTTATTACCAATAACCTTAACATTATCCATTGATATCTTTGATAAACTTTTATTTTTACTTAAAAAATTATTACCTACTTCTATTACATTATTTAAATATAATTTATCAATATACTTAGTCATTGATAAATAATCACCCGATACATTTTTTAAAGTTTCATTATCTACCTCTATTATTCTATCATTTAAATCGAGTTTAATAATCATATTACCTTCTTCACCGATAATTACAATAGTTTTGGTTAAACCATTTTTTAAAACATCAATTTTTTTAATATTTTTTATACTTGAAACAAATGAATCATTTATACTTTCATCATATAATGTTATTTTCTTATCTTTCATATCTAATATAAAATAATCCATAACTATATATCTTTCTTTTGGAAGTTTTTTTACTTCAAAGTTATCAATAATTACATTATCTGTACAATAATACACATTATTTATTTCATAATTATATTTATAAAATTTTCCATCTTTTCCTCTTACATAATTTTTCATTTCAAAATTAACACTGGGATTAAATTGCTTAAGCCCATATATATTTTCAAAACTTTTTGTAAGTCCTGGTGCAATATTTTCAAGATTATTTCTATATGTAGCATCTGGATTACCTTCTAAAAGTGCATGATTATATCTATTTTTAATTGATAAAGTATGTGTTTCATCTCTTGTAAATTGTATACTCATAACAGATGTACCATATTCATCTTCTCTAATAGGATTTTTAAATTTTTCTCTTTTTATTTCATCTACATTCTTTTTAACAACAAAAAATACATAACATTTATCTAATCTTTTATCATTAAATGTACATAATTCTTCTCCTCTAGCATAATATTTTTTAAATTTTTTAATATCTTCTTCAGTTTCACATTCATAAAAGTCATAACCTATTTCTTCAAATAATTCTTTAGGAGTTTTCTTACTATTTTCTATAACTTCATCTTTATTTAAAAAACCATATATAAACATTTTAAATTCTTTTTCTAAATGTTCTTTCTTTATATCGTCATAAAGCATTTTGGAAGGATTAAAATTATCTAAGAAAATGCCTGATAAAAGACCTTTTTCTTCAAGTAAAGTTGGAAATAATTCTCTAGATAGTTTCATCATGTTTTCACCGAATTTTTTCTTTATTATTTTTAAATCATAATTCATTTTATTTTTTCCCTCCTTTACACACGGATATGTATTATAACATATTATTTTATAAAAAAAGAAAAAATCATTTGATTTTTTCTTAGTTCAGATCATCTATCATTTTTGATACATCTTTACCGGCTTTACTAACCTTTTTAGCTATTTTATTTAAGTTACCAGATTTATATTGGTCATACATATAAACTGCTCCAGCACCCATACCGGCTCCAAGTACCATCATGCCTAGTGTTTTTTTCATTTGTTTCACCTCTTTAATAATCTGATTTTGGCAAAATATAATGCCATTTATATTATTTACTAAAGAGAATTAAATATTCATTAAATATGATAATAATCTATCTTTTAATTTAGTTTTTCTTTCATAAACATTTTCATTATTAACTGCATAGACAAAAGATGATGGATCACCAATAATAGTTAGATTATTTCTTGCTCTTGTTACTGCAGTATAAATTATTTTTTTATAAAGCATAATTCTGTATGAAAAGATTATTGGTAAAATAACAAGTTTAAATTCACTACCTTGTGCTTTATGAATACTTATAGCGTATCCATGTTTAATTTTAATGAAATCCTTTGGTGTATACTTTACAATATTACCATCAAAATCTACAGTTATTGTACTTCCAGTAATATCCATAATATAACCAATATCACCATTAAATACATTATTATCAGGATCATTTTCAAGTTGTAAAATTTTATCATTTTCTCTATAAATTACATCTTTTGATACAATACTATTTTGTCCTCTATCAGGATTAAATATACTTTGAAGTAATTTATTTAAATTATCTATACCATTTTCACCTTTATACATTGGCGCTAATAGTTGTATATCATCAGATGAATATCCTTTTTCTATTGCCATTAAACATACTTTTTCAATATATTTTTTTAAATTAGATGCATTTGCCTCTATAAAACTATAATCTTCTTTTTTAGTTAAAAAGTCTTCACTTAAATCATTTTTCTTTATTTCTGAAGCAAGAGTTGCTATATAAGAATTTTCATCTTGTCTATAAAGTTCATTTAAAAAAGTTACATTAATCATATCACTATCAATTAAATCTTTTAATACTTTACCAGGTCCAACGCTTTCAAGCTGATTATAATCACCTATCATAACTATTTTTATATTTTTACTAAGACCTTTAAATAAATTATCAAGTAAGTTAACATCAATCATACTTACCTCATCTATTATTACAAATTCTGCATTAGATTTATTACTTTCATTTACTAAAAACTTATTAGATTCTTTATTCCATTTTAAAAACCTATGTATTGTATACGCTGGAAGAAGACATGATTCACTCATTCTTTTAGCTGCTCTTCCAGTTGGCGCAAGTAATATAAGTTTACTAGTAAGCTCATCATAACTATATTTATGTAGTCTTCTATAAAGTTCTACAATTGCCTTTATTATAGTTGTTTTACCTGTTCCTGGTCCACCTGTTATTATACTAAAATTTTTTTCATAAGCATTTTTAATTGCTAAAATTTGTTTTTCGTTATAAGTAACATCACAATAATTTTCAAGTGACTCAATTTCTTTTTCGATTTTTTTATACTTTGTATCATTTTTATTTGTTAAATGATAAATTGTATTTGCAATATTATTTTCTGAATCAAAATATTCTTTTAGGTAATATTCATCTTCTTCAATTTTTATTTTACCCGTATTTGCAATTTCTATTAAAATATCATAAAATTCATCTTTACTAAATTCATAGTCAAGCAACTTAATAACTCCATCATATATTTCATCAAAGTAAAGAAACGTATCTCCATTTTTAAAACATAAATCGTTCATTACATATATAACAAGTGCCATAATTCTTCTTCCATCTAAATCACTTATATTAAGATTTTTACGAACTAATTCTATTTTGGCAAAATTTATTTCATCAATATCATCTATTAGAGCATATACATCTTCTTCTATTATATATTTTGTCATTTCTTTATAATTATTATATATAAGCATTGAATCTTTCATAGAAAAGCCTATTGAAGTAAGATATATAATAGTATCATAACTTTCATTATACTTACTTAATATATCATGTATATTCTTTGCTTTCGCTTCTTTCATATTTGGTACAAATAAAAGGTTAGAATAATCTTCCATTATTAAATTTAATGTATCATCGCCTAAAGTGTTTACTATTTGTTTAGCACTTTTTTCACCTACTCCAGGAAATAAATCACTTGATAAAAAATCAATAATTGCATCTTTTCCCTCTGGTTTAACTCTTTCATATTCATTTACTTTATATTGTAGTCCATATTTTGGATTATCTACAAGTTCACCATAAAACATGTATTTTTCATCTATAGTAAGTTCATGAAAATACCCAGTAAATGTTATAGTAGAACCAATATATTCTTCTAAATCAGCAGTATTTGTATCACTAACTTTAAATAAACCTATTATATAATTTTGATCTGACTTAAATATAATTTTTTTAAATGTTCCTTTTATATAGTCTTTCATATTTAACCTCACTAAACATAATTATATCAAAAAAAGGTACATTTTTTAAGTACCTTATTATATTTTATAAACATATTTTTTATGTTTTAATATACTATCTTTTTTATTAGTTTCTACTTCATTTAAATGCATATGAAAGTTTTCCATAGTTCCATATTTTTCAAATATAATTGATTCATCAACATATAATGCATATCTATCAATAAATTCTGTATCATTTAAACTTAATATAGCACTTTTTAAAGCCTTTTTATTTTCTTCACTTAAACCCTTGATATATTTTGCAAATACATATATGTATCTTGAATTTTCCATATTACAAACTGCATTTACTAAAGTCTTTTTATTTTCTTCACTTAAATTTTTGGTAACATAAGTAAACCAATATATATAAG
>ULNG01003524.1_pt1 | contig 23325 bp, 16 predicted proteins | sample 1951861 | NCBI WGS metagenome assembly ULNG01 (sample SAMEA4835571, study PRJEB28245) | human gut metagenome | biome: gut microbiome; material: fecal sample | place: Denmark | collected 2008 | reverse complement strand
GGCAGACGGCCCTGCAACCGACCATGGCGAACTTGCACTTGGCTACAACGTAATTGTTGCCTACATGCCTTGGGAAGGCTACAACTACGAAGATGCTATTCTTCTGAGTGAAGATTTGGTAAAGGCTGACGTATTTACTTCTATTCATATTGAAGAATACGACTGCGATGCCCGCGATACCAAACTTGGCGAAGAAGAAATTACCCGCGATATTCCGAACGTATCGGAAGAAGCATTGAAAGACCTTGACGAACGCGGCATTATCCGCATTGGTGCGGAAGTACGCCCGGGCGATATCCTCGTCGGCAAAGTAACTCCGAAAGGCGAAACCGAACTTACCGCAGAAGAACGCCTGCTGCGCGCCATCTTTGGTGAAAAAGCACGCGAAGTACGCGACAGCTCTCTGCGTGTTCCGCACGGCGAAGCAGGTAAAATCGTCAGCGTAAAAGTATTTACCCGAGAAAATGGCGACGAACTTCCTCCGGGAGTTAACGAACAGGTTCGCGTACATATTGCACAGAAACGTAAAATTTCCGTCGGCGATAAAATGGCAGGCCGCCACGGCAACAAGGGCGTTATTTCCCGTATTCTGCCGCGCGAAGACATGCCGTTCCTGCCGAGCGGCGAACCGGTACAGATTGTGCTGAATCCGTTGGGCGTACCTTCCCGTATGAACATCGGACAAATTCTGGAAAACCATCTGGGCTGGGCAGCACGTGCACTCGGCATGCAGATTGAAAACAATGCCGAAGGCCTTGTAGAGCGCCTGACCGGTGTTGGCTATGACGTTGAAAAATATGGTATCCCCGAAACCGTTGAAATCGGTAAATTTGGTGATAAGAGCATTAAAGCCGTACAGATTTCCGTGCCGGTATTTGACGGTGCTCACGAAAAAGACATTAATGATGCGCTTGACCTTGCAGGTATCGACCGCAGCGCCAAAACCACGCTGTATGACGGCCGTACCGGTGAACCGTTCGATAACAAAGTTACCGTCGGCTTAACTTACATGCTCAAACTGCATCACCTTGTTGATGATAAAATCCATGCCCGCAGCACCGGCCCGTACTCCCTTGTTACCCAGCAGCCTCTCGGCGGCAAGGCGCAGTTCGGCGGCCAGCGTTTCGGCGAAATGGAAGTTTGGGCGCTGGAAGCATACGGCGCAGCTTACACTTTGCAGGAAATTTTAACCGTAAAATCCGACGATGTTGTCGGCCGTGTTAAAACCTACGAAGCCATCGTTAAAGGCGAAAACGTTCCTGAACCTGGTGTTCCGGAATCCTTTAAGGTACTTATTAAAGAACTTCAGTCCATCGGCCTTGACATTAAAGTGCTCAACGAGGACGAAGAAGAAATTTCCCTGCGTGATACCGACGACGATATCAACGAAACAGCCCGCAAGCTGGATCTTGACATCGACGGTGCTATTCCCGAAGTTCCTAACACGGAGATTGTGCAGGATGACTACACCACCGACAGTGATGACAGCGCAGCGGAAGACCCCGATTTTGATTTGATTGCCGATATTGGCAACATGAATATGGAAGCAAAAGATGCGGATGACGCCGCCAGTGAAGATATGGAATAGAAGGGAGCGATCGGTTCTTGTTAGACGTAAATAATTTTGAATCTATGCGTATCGGCCTGGCTTCACCGGAGCAAATCAGGGCTTGGTCCTATGGCGAAGTAAAAAAACCGGAAACCATCAATTACAGAACCTTAAAACCGGAACGTGACGGTTTGTTCTGCGAAAGAATTTTCGGGCCTACCAAAGACTGGGAATGCCATTGCGGCAAATATAAAAGAATCCGCTATAAAGGCATTATCTGCGACAAGTGCGGCGTTGAAGTAACCCGTGCCAAAGTACGCCGTGAGCGTATGGGCCATATTGAACTGGCTGCACCTGTATCCCATATCTGGTATTTCAAAGGTATTCCGAGCCGCATGGGGTTAATTCTTGATATTTCCCCGCGTTCTCTGGAAAAAGTACTGTACTTTGCCAACTACATTGTATTAGACCCGGGCAGCACTCCGCTGACTAAAAAACAGCTGCTGACCGAAAGCGAATATATTGAAAACCGTGATAAATACGGCAGCGCATTTAAAGTAGGTATGGGCGCTCAGGCAATTAAAACTTTATTACAGGAAATTGACCTGCCCAAACTTACCGCAGAACTGCGCGCAGAACTGAAAGAAGTAAGCGGCCAGCGCAAAATCCGCGCTGTACGCCGTTTGGAAGTTTGCGAAGCATTCTTAAAATCCGGCAACCGCCCGGAATGGATGATTCTGGACGTTGTACCGGTAATTCCGCCTGAACTGCGCCCGATGGTTCAGCTGGACGGCGGACGCTTTGCAACGAGTGACCTTAACGATTTGTACCGCCGCGTTATTAACCGTAACAACCGCTTAAAACGCTTGCTTGAACTTAACGCGCCGGATATTATCGTACGCAACGAAAAACGCATGCTGCAGGAAGCAGTTGACGCCCTTATCGACAACGGCCGCCGCGGCCGTCCGGTAACAGGCCCGGGCAACCGCCCGCTGAAATCCCTTTCCGATATGCTGAAAGGCAAGCAGGGCCGTTTCCGTCAGAACCTTTTGGGTAAACGTGTTGACTACTCCGGCCGTTCCGTTATCGTTGTAGGCCCTGAACTTAAAATGCATCAGTGCGGCCTGCCGAAGGAAATGGCACTGGAACTGTTTAAACCTTTTGTAATGAAACGCCTTGTTCAGAGTGGACAGGCAACAAATATCAAAAACGCCAAACGCATGGTAGAACGCGCCAATAATGTTGTTTGGGACGTTTTAGAAGAAGTAATTAAAGAACATCCTGTATTCCTTAACCGTGCACCGACGCTGCACAGACTCGGTATTCAGGCATTCGAGCCTATCCTTACCGAAGGCCGTGCAATCAAGCTGCATCCTTTGGTATGTACAGCATTCAACGCCGACTTCGACGGTGACCAAATGGCAGTGCATCTGCCGCTTTCCGCGGAAGCACAGGCAGAAGCAAGAATTTTGATGCTTTCCGTTAACAACATTCTGGCACCGAAAGACGGCAAACCTGTTGCCGTACCTACTCAGGATATGGTTCTGGGCTCTTACTACATCACCATGGTGAAAGAAGGAGCCAAAGGCGAAGGCATGCGTTTCAGCAGCATTAATGAAGCTATGCTGGCATACTTCCATAAGGTTGTTGATTTGCAGGCGCGCATTCAGGTTTATGTACCTAACAAAGATATTTACGGCGAAGAAAAGAACGAAGGCGTAAGCCTTGTTACCACTACGCCGGGCAATATCATGTTTAACGAAGACCTGCCGAAAGAACTGCAGTACTTCCATCAGGAAACCGAAAAGAATGCTGCCGGCGAAGAAGTTAAGGTTTGGCATTTAAGCAAGCTTATCAACAAAAAAGAACTGGGCAACCTTGTTGCCAAAGCACATAAGCTGTTTGGCAACCTGCGTACCGCCGAAATTCTTGATATTGTTAAAAAGAACGGTTATGACAACGCCTGCAAGGCAGGTATTTCCATTGCCGTATCCGATATTAAAATCCCGAAAGAAAAACAGCAGATTTTGGCTGATGCCGAAAAACAGATTGATAAAACCGAGCGCATGTTCCGCCGCGGCTTAATGAGCGAGGACGAACGCTACCGCAAGGTTATTGAAATCTGGAGCCAGGCAACGGACGACGTTACCGCAAAACTGATGAGCGCTACCATGGATAAATTCAATTCCCTGAACATGATGGCAGACTCCGGTGCCCGCGGCAACACCCAGCAGATCCGTCAGCTGGCAGGTATGCGCGGCCTTATGGCTGACCCGTCCGGACGTATTATCGACCGTCCTATCAAGGCAAACTTCCGTGAAGGCTTAACCGTATTGGAATACTTTATTTCCACCCACGGTGCCCGCAAAGGCCTGGCAGATACCGCACTGCGTACGGCTGACTCCGGTTACCTTACCCGCCGCCTTGTAGACGTTGCGCAGGATGTTATTGTACGCGAGGATGACTGCGACGTTGTAACCTTTAACCTTGTTAAAGAACGCAGCCGCCTGTGCAAACAAACCCTTGGCGCAAGCCAGAACAAACTGCGCGAAACCGTTATCGGGCGCAACCTTGCTTCCGGCGTTGAAAGCCCTGTAACCGGCGAACTGATTGCCGAAGCAGATACCATTATTACGGAAGATATTTACAATAAACTTATTGCAGGCCACGTGCTTGAAGTTAACCTCTATGCAACAGATGATATGGACGGCGAAGCAACTGAAACCGTTCAGATTAACATCAGCAGTGAAGATGCCAATAAGGTAATGAAAGAACACCTGATGCATCACTTCGACGGCAAAGAAGTTGCCGAAGACGTTGTTAACGCAGAAGGTGAAGTGCTGGCACATGCAAAAGATACTTACACCGAAGCTATGATTGACGCAATTTTGGCAGACGGCACTGTCCGCGAAATGAAAGTGCGCAACAATGCTATCGAAGGTATCGAAATCGGCGCTATTACAGAAGGCAAGAACAAACAGACGGTTATCGAATCTCTGCGTGACCGTATTGTCGGCCGTAACCTTGCCGAAGATATTCTGGATGAAAACGGCGAAGTACTCTATCATATCAACGATTATGTTACCGAAGATATGGCAGACAGAATTGCAACCCTGCGCGAAACCGTTAAAATCCGCAGCGTGCTTAACTGCAAATCTAAAGTTGGCGTTTGCCGTAAATGCTATGGCCGCAACCTTGCAACCGACAGAAATGTTGACGTTGGCGAAGCAGTTGGCACCATTGCAGCTCAGGCAATCGGCGAACCTGGTACCCAGCTTACCATGCGTACGTTCCATACCGGCGGCGTAGCAGGCGGCGACGATATTACCCAGGGCTTGCCGCGTGTTGAAGAACTGTTTGAAGCACGCAAACCGAAACACCCCGGTATTTTGGCAGAAACCACCGGCGTTGTGCATATTGCCGAAGAAGGCGGCCAGCGTAAAATTACCATTACCGATAAAGACGGCATGGAAGAAGTTTATGCTATTCCATACGGCGCAAAACTTGCTGTTACCGAAGGGCAGGAAATCGAAAAAGGCGACCGTCTTACCGAAGGTTCCCTCAATCCGCATGATATTATCCGCATCAGCGGCGTGCGTGCAACCCAGCGTTATCTGGTACAGCAGGTACTCGGCGTTTACAAATCTCAGGGCGTAGAAATTAATGACAAGCACATTGAAGTTATGGTACGCCAGATGATGCGTAAAGTACGTATCGACGAAGCAGGCGATACTACGATGCTGCCGGGCGAATACGTTGATATCGGTGAATTTGAAGAACAGAACAGCGAGATGCTTGACCGCGGCTTACAGCCGGCAGAAGGTCATCCGATTCTTCTGGGTATTACCAAAGCATCTTTGGCAACCGATTCCTTCCTGTCTGCGGCTTCCTTCCAGGAAACCACCCGCGTACTTACGGACGCAGCTATTAAAGGCAAGGTTGACCCGCTGCTCGGTCTTAAAGAAAACGTTATTATTGGTAAACTCATCCCGGCAGGTACCGGCATGAGCAGATACCGTGACGTTAAAGTAAAATACAATAACGTGCCTACTAATAACTGATTTTACTGCATAACAGCAGAAAAACTAAATAAGTTGTAATAGGCAAAATAAACCACCCTGTTTATTCCGTTTGGAGTAAGCAGGGTGGTTTTGTTTTTAGCTGAGTCGCCGGTTAGCAATGAGCTGGAAGCGAAGTTGATAACCGTGACAGCGAAGCTACGCAAATTTTATGACTGAATAGGGAGTGAAATTTGTGAACCTTAATATAATAAAAAAGATAAACTTCTAATGTCAGCATCAAATTTGTTGTGACGTTATTTTTTTAGATAAGTCATTGATATCACGCATCACCGATAGTGCGGGTTAATGCGAAACTACGCTGCCGCGCTAACCTACCGGCAGGGATAAAGTTTCACCAAGACCAGTAAAAGTTAGACTTACTCTAACGAAAATGTCTTGCGGGGGGGGTAAACGTATGGTAAAATATCATTATAAAATAATGTAAAATAAAATCTTAAATTTTATTACAATTAACAAAACGTAAGAGGGATAACCGTGGCAGAAAATCTGCAAAAAATAAATAAGTATACCAATATTATTCTACCATTCGTATTAATATGTGTTGATTACATGGCCATAGTATGTGCAGAAGAACTTTCCTTTAACTTCCGTAACTTCTATACCGGTAATAACAGCCTGCATATCTCCTGGCTCAACTTCTGGGTAGTATTCCCCTTAATTTACCTTATCTTCTTAAATATTGAACAGCTCTATAACCGCCGTGCGCAGTTCTGGCAGATAATCCAAAAACTCTTTATCAGCAGCTGCTACGCTGTTACAAGTATTATCATATTACTCTATATAGCACGCATTGCAGGCTCAACTAGCAGAATGTTTATCGCAGTTTTTTGGATATTGAGCTTTATACTGCTTGTCATCTTCCGCTATATCATAAAAAAGATACTGGAAAAATACCAGTTATTACAAATACCCGTACTCATCATTGGTGCAGGCAAAACAGCAGAACTATTAGTACAAGGCATTAAAAACGACGCCGGTATGGGCTACAAAATAATAGGGTTACTTGAAGATAACAAAGTAGAAAAAGGAATATTAGAAAACTATCCTGTACTCGGTAAATTCAGCGACGCAGAAGAAGTAATAACAAAATACAACATCAACCACGTCTTTATAGCAGCGCCGGGATTAGAACAAGGCAAACTAACAAAACTAATCTACAAAGTACAGCCCTTAGTAAAAAGCATGGGCGTCATACCAAACCTCGTAGGCGTACCAATGGGAGGCATAGAAGCAGAAAGCCTGTTTAATGAAAAGCTGATGCTGTTAAGGCTCAAGAACAACCTTGCACGCCCTGTTAACAGATGGATAAAAACAATCTTTGACTATGTACTCACAATAACAGGCACAATAGCAATAAGCCCAATACTTATAGTAATAGCCTTCTGGATATATAAAGACTCACCGGGACCGGTAATCTTTAAACATAGGCGTATAGGGAAAAACGGCAAAGAATTTAATTGCTACAAATTTCGCAGTATGTGCGTAGATGCCAAAGAAAAATTAGAGCAGATTTTAAAAACAGACCCGGAAGTAAAAGCAGAATGGGAAAAAGACTTTAAGTTAAAAAATGACCCGAGAATAACCCAAAGCGGGGCATTTCTTAGAAAGACAAGCCTTGATGAACTGCCGCAGATATTTAACGTACTAAAAGGAGAAATGAGCCTTGTAGGCCCGCGCCCAATAATAAGGGACGAAATGGCAAGGTATGGGGAATACATTAACGACTACCTGATGGTAAAGCCAGGTATAACAGGTATGTGGCAGGTAAGCGGCAGAAGCGATACAAATTACAAACAAAGAGTACAGCTTGACAGCTGGTATGTACGTAACTGGAGCGTATGGCTTGACTTAATGTTGTTATGGAGGACAAGTAAAACAGTTTTTCTATGCAAAGGAGCATATTAAATTAGTGAGCATTTTTAAAGAATTATACCAATACAGAGAAATGATACGTAGCCTTATTCATCGTGATTTACGCGGCAGATATAAAGGCTCCGTTTTAGGTTTTTTATGGACGTTTATAAACCCATTACTTCAATTGGGTGTATATACAATTGTTTTTTCAAGTATTATGCGCATGGGGATAGATGATTACTATCTATTTTTATTTGTTGCGCTTATACCATGGATGTTTTGCGCTACCAGTATTGTTGGCGGTTCAACCTGCATTTTAGCAAATCAAAATCTTGTAACTAAAATATATTTTCCTAGGGAAGTTTTGCCTTTAGCGATAGTAACAAGTAATTTTATAAATATGCTGTATTGTTTTGTAATAGTATTAGGCGTTGTAATACTTTGTAGCAGCAAAATTAACTTTATTGCATGGATATATTTGCCGTTAATTGCGGTATTAGAATATATATTGGTTTTAGGTTTAACGTTCTTTTTTTCATCAATAACAGTATACTTGCGTGATTTACAGCACATTTTAGGCGTAGTAACACTTGGCTGGCAATTTTTAACGCCGGTAATGTATTCCATAGATATGGTTCCGCGGGATTATTTAACATTTTTTAACTTAAACCCGATGACTCCTATAATAACCGCTTACCGTGATATTTTATACTATGGCAAAATACCGCATATAGAAACGTTATGCAATGCATTAATTTTTAGCATAATAACTTTAATACTTGGTTTTGTGGTATTTAATCAATTAAAAAGACGTTTTGCGGAGGAATTATGATACCTGCAATAACAGTAGAAAACGTGTATAAAAACTTTAAAGTATACCACGATAAAGGTTATAGCTTAAAAGAAAAAATGCTTTTTTGGCAGCGTAATGCTTATGAAACTCGTACAGTTCTTAACGGAATAAGCTTTAAAGTTGATAAGGGTGAAGCTGTTGGCCTTATTGGTAAAAACGGTTCCGGCAAAAGTACAACCTTAAAACTTTTAAGCCGCATAATGTACCCAGATAAAGGCGTTGTAAATATAAACGGCAGAGTTGCCTGCCTTATTGAGCTTGGCGCTGGTTTCCATCCGGATATGAGTGGCAGAGAAAATATTTATATTAACGCTTCTATTTTTGGTTTAACTAAAAAAGAAATTGACAATAAATTACAGCAAATAATAGATTTTTCAGAACTGTGGGATTTTATAGATAACCCTATAAGGACATATTCAAGCGGTATGTATATGCGGCTTGCCTTTGCTGTGGCCATAAATGTAGCCGCAGATATACTTTTAATTGACGAAATTTTAGCCGTCGGTGATATTAAATTTCAGGAAAAATGCTTTAATAAATTAAAAGAAATAAAAAAAGCAGGCACAACAATAGTAATAGTATCACATTCATTAGGGCAAATAGAAGAATTTTGTGATAAAAGCATTTGGCTTAAAGACGGCAAAATCGCCATGATAGATACGCCGCAAATAGTACACAAAAAATATAACGAATATATGCTGGGATGATTTAGTGGATATAAAAATTTTAGTAGCTACGCATAAAAAATATTGGATGCCGCAAGATAAGGCTTATCTGCCAATACAGCTAGGTTCAGCTATAAATAAAACTTTAGGCTACCAACGCGATGATGTTGGAGAAAATATTTCAGCCAAACAGCCGTATTATGCGGAACTTACGGCAATGTATTGGGCGTGGAAAAACCTTAAGGCAGATTATATTGGTATAAATCACTACCGTAGATATTTTAGTAAAGAAAAATATCATTTTTTCGGCGAGGCAGATAAAAATATGATATTTAATCAAAAAGATTTTGAAAAAATACTGAAAGATTATCCAGTCATTTTACCTGTTCAAAGGAATTATTTTATAGAAACTCGTTATGAGCAATATAAAAATGCTCATAACATAGAAGATTTATCAAAGGCAAGGAAGATCATTGAGCAATACTATCCAGAATATATACCGGCGTTTGATAAATCTATAAATAAGACAAAAGGGCATATTTTAAATATGTTTGTTATGCAGTGTGACTTGTATTGTCAGTATTGCGAGTGGCTTTTTGATGTATTATTTAAGCTTGAAAAAGAAATTGACATAAAAACCTATACTGGCTATCAGCTGCGTGTTATGGGTTATATTGCAGAACGCCTGCTTGATGTGTGGATTCTCCATAAAAACATTAAATATAAAGATATAAGTTATGTTGTTTTGGAAAAAGTGAATTGGCTAAAGAAAATTATAAGATTTATAAAAAGAAAGATTGTTGGGAGTGTAAATGAATGAATATAAAAATTTTTGTTTCACATCGTATTGATTTTGATAGCAAGGTATTAAAAAATAATATTTTCACACCGGTGTATTGTGGCGCAGTTTATAAAAATGATAAATGGGATACCGAAATACTTGGTGATAATACTGGTGATAATATATCCGAAAAAAGAAATAGTTATTGCGAGTTAACTGTACAATATTGGGCATGGAAAAATGTTGAAGCTGATTATTATGGTTTATGCCATTATAGAAGATATTTTTCTTTTTCAGAAGAAAAATATAAAGAAGATAATTATTCAAATATTGTTGAGACATATTTAAACAATAAAAAAGAAGAAAAATATAACTTAAATAATGTAGAAAAAATAAAGAAAGAAATTGAAAATTACGATATTGTTATTACAAATCCCTTTAATGTAACATTGGCAGGGCATAAGAATGTAGCAGAGCAATATATTTCCAATTATTATTTGGAAAAAGAAGATTTGAAAATAGTATTAGATGTTATAAAGAAAGTACATCCAGAATATTTAGAAGTAGCAAAAGAAACTTTTGAATCAAAATATTTTATACCATGTAATATGTTTATTATGAATAAAAAATATTTTCAAAAATATTGTGAATGGTTATATGAAATATTATTTGAAGTAGAAAAATGTATTAATTTAGTAAATGTTAATACAAATAGAAAAAGAGTTATAGGACATATTGCTGAAAGATTGTTGACGATATATGTTAATTATTTAAAGAAAGAAGCAAAGATAAAATATCTACAAAGAATAATGTTTTTAAAACCAGAAAGCATTGTTGAAATTGATGAAATTAATCGTAGCTTCATTCCGGTAGTTTTATCATCAAGTAATTATTATGTACCGTATTTATATGTTACATTATATTCCATGTTGAAACATGCTTCGAAGGAAAGATGTTTTGATATAATAATTCTGAATGTAGATATTGATAATAATAATAAATTAAAAATAAATACATTAATGGATATTTATAGTAATTGTAATGTTAGGTTTTTTGATATAGGTTCATTGATTGAAAATTATAGATTTATTCCGAATAATCATGTTTCTGTTGAAACTTTTTACAGGCTTTTTATACCTGAAATATTTAAGAACTATAAAAAAATAGTGTTTTTAGATAGTGATTTAGTTGTAAAGTCAGATATAAGTGAATTATTTGAAAAAAGTAATGATGAGTTTGTTATCAATGCAACGAGAGACGCTGATTATGAATCTCAATATTATTCTAGTAAAATGATTAAAGAATATACTGACTCTGTATTAAAAATTGATAATATAAAGGATTATTTTCAAGCGGGTGTTATAGTTTTTAATATAGAACTTTTTAATTTAAAATATAATTTAACAGATTTGTTAGATTATGCAAGTAGTAGAGAATTTATATATGTTGATCAAGATGTACTTAATACGTTTTTAGTAAAAAATATAAATTATATTGATTTATCTTGGAATGTTATGAGTGATTGTGCTGGCATTAGAAAAAATAATATTCAGTTATTTGCATCATCTGATACTTATACCAACTATATGGAAGCAAGAAAAAAGCCTAATATAATTCACTATGCTGGATTTGCAAAGCCATGGGATAGGCCAGAAGATGATTTTGCTATGGATTTTTGGAATGTAGCAAGAGAAACATTATTTTATGAAATCATTCTTTCTAGAATGATAGATTTTAGAAGTTGGAATATTGTTAGATATAATGAAAACAGCAAAAAAATAAGTTTTATTAATAAATTAATTATAAAATTTATACCTAAAGATCAAGAGAAAAAAATTATAATAAAGAATAAATTAAATAATTTTGTATCAATTTTTGCTCCACCGGGAAGTAAACAACGCCAAAAATTAAAAAAAGCATATTTTAAACTTAGAGGTTGGCCTATAAATTTTTAAGAAAAGAGGTAAAAAAATGAAAGTAGTATTATTAGCAGGTGGATTGGGAAGCCGTATTAGTGAAGAAAGCCATTTAAAGCCAAAGCCTATGATTGAAATCGGCGGCATGCCGATTTTGTGGCATATTATGAAAACATATGCGCATTATGGTTTTAATGATTTTATTATCTGTGCAGGGTATAAACAGCATATTATTAAAGAATATTTTGCTGAGTATTATTTGCACATGAGCGATATTACATTTGATTTTGAACATGAGAATAAAACTATTATCCATAACCATTTTGCAGAGCCTTGGAAGGTAACAATTGTAGATACAGGCTTGCATACTTTAACCGGCGGCCGTGTAAAACGTATTCAAAAATATATCGGTGATGAAGATTTTATGCTGACCTATGGCGATGCGGTAAGTGATGTTAATATTGCTGAACTTTTAAAATTCCATAAAAACAGCGGCAAGCAGGCAACCTTAACTGCTGTTCAGCCAGGAGGGCGTTTTGGTACGTTGGATATTGATGAAAGCAGTACCATCCAGAAATTTGCAGAAAAAACAAAAGAATCCGGCGGTTGGATAAACGCGGGCTTTATGGTGTTAAGCCCCAAAGTTTTTGACCTTATTGAGGGAGATGATACCATTTTAGAACGCTATCCGTTGGAAACACTTTCTGCCCAGGGCGAATTGGCTGCATATAAACATGATGGTTTTTGGCAGTGCATGGATACCTTAAAAGAGAAAAATATGCTTGAAGATATGTGGGCAAGCGGCAACGCACCGTGGAAGGTATGGGATAAATAATGGAACTGTTTTCGTTTTATAAAAATAAAAAGGTTTTTATAACAGGGCACACAGGCTTTAAAGGCAGCTGGATGTGTAAACTGTTGGCGATGGCAGGAGCCAAAGTTAGTGGATATTCCTTGGAGCCTCCTACTAACCCCAGTTTGTTTAAGCTTGCCAAAATAGAATCAGTTATGGATTTATCACTTCTGGGTGATGTGAGGGATTTAAGTAATGTTCAGCTTGCCATGCAGGCGGTACAGCCGGATATCGTAATCCACATGGCGGCGCAGCCTTTAGTACGCGAATCGTATCAAAATCCGGTATACACTTATGCAACCAACGTAATGGGTACAGTAAATTTTTTAGAGGCGGTACGTCATTGCCCTTCTGTAAAATCAGTTGTTAATGTCACAACGGATAAGGTTTACTTAAATAACGAATGGGAATACGGTTACCGCGAAATAGACGCTTTGGACGGTTACGACCCGTATTCCAACAGCAAATCCTGCTCAGAGCTCGTTACAAGTTCTTACAAAAAATCATTTTTTGCAGATAGGGATATAGCTATATCCACTTGCCGCGCAGGCAATGTAATTGGCGGCGGCGACTTTGCAAAAGATAGAATTATACCGGACTGCGTGCGCGCAATGGAAAATCAAGAAAAAATTGTTGTGCGTAATCCTTATAGTACAAGGCCGTATCAGCATGTGCTGGAGCCGGTTTGCACCTATTTGATGTTAGCAATGAAGCAGTATGAAAACAAAGAGCTTGCCGGTTGTTATAATGTAGGACCGGATGACTGCGACTGCGTAGACACCGGCAGTTTAGTTGACTTGTTTTGCAAATACTGGGGCAGTGAAGCAGAATGGGTTAACGTAAGTGAAGCCAATGCGCCGCACGAAGCGAACTTTTTAAAACTGGACTGCTCTAAAATAAAGAAGGTTTTAGGCTGGCAGCCGGTTTGGCATATTGACGATGCTGTGGCAAAAAGTGTTGAATGGAGCAAAGCATATTTGCAAAAAAAGAATATTAATGAAGTTATGGAAATGCAAATTAACGAATTTGTAAATAAGTTTGAAAACAGGTGAGAAAATGAAAAAAGCTATTGTTACAGGTGCTAATGGTTTTGTTGGCAGTGCTTTGGTAAAAGAAATGTTAAAGCATAATGTTGAAGTTTTAGCGTTAGATATGCCAAATTGTAATACCAATATAGCAAATGATAAAAGAGTAAAATTTATAGGATTAACACTAGATGAGATTTGGCAATTAAAAGATTTAGTTTCTAATAAAAATTTTGACTGTTTTTATCATTTTGCGTGGGCTGGTGTAGATGTAAAAAATAGAGAAAATATAGAGTTGCAATTGAATAATGTAAAATGGACTATTGATTGTCTTAAAGTAGCAAAGCAATGCGGTTGTAAAAGATTTGTTGGAGCAGGAAGCATAATGGAAGACGAAACATTAAATGCTGTTGCAAAAGCAGGCAATAAAGCTGGCATGAATTATGTTTATGGTGCTAGCAAATTGCAGGCGCATTTATTAAGTTCAATGATAGCCGCTAATATTAATATAGAATTGGTTTGGTGTAAATTAACTAATGCTTATGGTGTTGGTGAGTTTAGCACTCGTTTAATAAACTCTACTTTACGAAAAATAATAAATAATGAAATTCCTCAATTTACATCTGGTGAACAAAATTATGATTTTGTATATATTGATGATGTAGCTCGTGCATTTTATTTAATTGGTAAGAACGGTAAACCTTTTAATGAATATTTAATAGGAAGTTCACATGCTAGACCATTAAAAGAATTTTTGTTAGAAATGAAAGAGACTGTATCCCCAGATAGAAAATTTATTTTTGGAAATATTCCTTTTACTGGCGTTAGCTTGCCTTTAAATAAATTTAATACGACTAAAACCGAAACAGATACCGGTTTTAAAGCACAAATAAGTTTTGGCGAGGGTTGCCGCCGTACTATGGAATGGTTGAAGCAAGTTGAGGTAAATAAATGATTACACCATTTTCTTTAAAAAAAACAGAAATAAAGGGATTAATTGAAGTAACACCGTTTAATGCAGATGATGTAAGAGGTTGTTTTACAAAGGACTATTCAAAAGAAATGTTTGTGGCAAACGGTATAGATTACAATTTAGCAGAAGTTTTTTACACAACATCACACAAAGGTGTTATACGTGCTTTGCATTTTCAGCGTGTTATGCAGCAGCCTAAACTGGTGCGCTGCATTTATGGGCATGTTTATGATGTTGTTGTAGATTTAAGAAAAGACAGCCACACCTTTAAAAAGTGGCTGGCGTTTGATTTAACCGGAGATAATAAAAAAGAAATTTTAGTGCCTGCCGGTTGTGCGCATGGCTATTTGGTGTTGGAACATTCTATTGTTTCGTATAAATGTGCAGAAAAATTTTATGGAGAATATGATGACGGAATTTTATGGAACGATGAGGAGATTGCTGTAAAATGGCCGTTGGAGCTTATTGGCGGGGAAGAAAAAGTAATTTTGGCAGATAAGGATAAAAATTTACAAAGCTTTAAAGAATTTATGGATAAGTACGGTGGCTTTTGATGGATGCATTAGTAATTGGCTGTGGATTGACAGGTTCTGTTGTAGCTCGTTTTTTAGCAGAAAAACTTAATAAAAAAGTTGTTATATGGGAACGCAGAAACCATATTGGTGGCAATATGTATGATTATTATGATGAGCATAATATTTTAGTGCATAAATATGGACCACATATTTTTCATACAAATAATAAAAATATATATGATTTTATTTGTAGATTTGCTAAATGGAAAAAATATAAATTAACTTATATGGCATATGTAAACGATAAATTTACGCCTATGCCGTTTAATTTTAAAACTATTGATGATTATTTTACTGAAAGCGAAGCTGCTGATTTAAAAGAAAGAATCAAAAAAGTTTTTGCCGGGCGTGATACAGCAACGGTGCTGGAAGTTTTAAACTGCAGTGATGAAAAAATCCGCGCTTATGCACAGTTTTTGTTTGATAATGATTATAGTTTATACACTGCCAAACAGTGGGGCGTGCCTGCAAGTGAAATTGACCCAAGTGTTTTAAAAAGAGTTCCGTTAAGATTTTCGTATGATGTAGGTTATTTTGACGATAAATATCAGGTAATGCCTGCGGCTACTTATACTGACTTTTTTAAAAACTTGCTAAATCATCCTAACATTAAAGTAGAAACTGGTGTAGAAGCGCTTGAGCATTTAAAGATAGAAGGAAAAGAAATTTTAATTGACGGGAAAGCGCAAAATATTCCTGTTATATATACTGGTGCACTTGATGAACTTTTTGGGCTTAACGAAGGCAAATTACCATACCGTTCATTAAGATTTGAATGGAAATATGAAAATATTGACAGCAAACAGGAAGCGCCGGTAGTGGCATATCCTCAGGCGGAAGGATTTACTCGTATAACGGAATATAAAAAATTACCAGTGCAGAATGTTAAAGGAACAACTTATGCAGTTGAGTACCCATTAACGTATAACGAGAACGGAAATATGGAGCCGTATTATCCTGTTTTAACAGAAAACAGCCAAAATATTTATAAAAAATATTTAGAAAAAGCAAAGACTGTAGATAATCTTTACTGTGCAGGCAGGCTAGCTGATTTTAAATATTATAATATGGACCAGGCATTGGAAAGGGCACTTGATTTGTGTAAATTATTACAAATTTGTTGAGTTGAAAGTTTTACAAATAAAAATACGGGAGCGTTATTTTTAAATGAAAACTAAATTTATATTGCCTCATGGTATGCAAATAGAGTTTAGCAATCTTTTGGGGCAAAAGCGTCTTGATGTAGTTGATAGTAATGGTTTTATTGATGATATAGCTGCTAAAACAGAAAAAGCTATAAATGAAATCAGAATAAATGGTGTTGCGAAAGAACATTATTCTAAAGATGGAAATTTAGAACATGTTTATTTTTTGCGCATGCCATATGTTAAAGAAGGCTATCCTAATACGCCGCAATCAATATTAAAGCTGATAAACTATCGGGAAAAGTTTAAGCAAATTGACGCTGTTATATTTTTAGGTATTGGTGGTTCGTATCTTGGCGCGCAGGTATTGGTTGATACAATAGGTGGATTTGGTTGGAATTATAACACACCGTTAAGAAAGGGTTTTCCGAGGATTTATTTTTCTGGAAATAATCTTGATGCGGAAGATTGCCAGGAACTAATAGCTGAACTTTTACGTCATGCAGAAAAGAAAAATGAACGTACCAAAGAAAAATTTAATGTTTTATTGATCCCAATATCTAAATCTGGAACAACTTTAGAAACTATTTTGAGCTTTATGCATTTTTATGAAATATTGAAAAACGCAGATGATATTAGTTTAAAATGTGCAGTAGTTACAGATTTAAACGCTAAACTGGAAAATGCGCCATTACTGCAGCTGGCCGAAAAATTTAATTGGGATAGATTTGACATAAAAGAAGGCATTGGTGGGCGCTTTAGTGTTATGACTGACCCTGGGCTGCTTGCATTGACAGCAGTTGGCGGAAATATAGAAGAATTTTTACAGGGCGCTAAAGATATGGATGAATACTGCCAAAAAGCAGATATTAAAGAAAACCCTGCTTTTATAAATGCCGTACTTAAATATCTTGCGTATTGCAAAGGTGTGGATATTGAAGTTTTTATGCCATATTGCATGAGGTTAAAAGCGTTAAGTGAATGGTATGTGCAATTATTGGCAGAATCTTTAGGAAAACGTTTTGACAGGAATGGACAAGAAGTTAATTATGGAAGAACGCCGGTGGTGGCTGTTGGTACGACTGACATGCATGCACAGACGCAGCAGCACCAAGAAGGAAAACGCAATAAAATAATACAATTTGTAGAAGTTAATCAAATAGAAAATGATATTACAATAAAAAATCCTTTTAATGATGTTGAAGTTTTAAGTAAATATACTGGTTTAAAAATGCATGATGCATTAAAGATTGCGTTAGATGCAAATGGAAAAGCTTTAAACAGTGATAATAGGTATAACGCTAAATTTGTAATACCGCAAATAAATGAGTATTATTTAGGGCAATTTATGTATTTTTTGATGCTTAGTGTTGCGTACGAAGGTGAAATTGCTAATGTAGATGCGTATAACCAACCGGGAGTGGAAATATATAAGAAATTTATGAAAGAAGAATTATAAAATATTATTTTGTAAATAAGTATGAAAAGATGTATTGAAAACACTTTTAGAGAGTTAAATAATGAAAAACTACTTTTGTTGTTAGAGGATCAACGTCAATCCGGCAAAACAACTTTCCTCAAAAACCTTGCCTTACCTGACCGCAAGTACGCTGACTTGGCGGAACCTGCGATGCGCAGTATGGCTAATGAAGAACCGGTGCTGTTTTTGCAGCGGTATGCGCCGCCGGTGCTGATTGATAATATTCAGTACGCGCCGGAGCTTGTGCCGGTTATTAAGGATTATGCGCTTAAGCATGGCAAACCGGGCGATTTTTGGCTGATTGCGCCGAAAGAGGATGCGGAAACCGTTACAGCTATTATGCAGGAGCTTGGCGATAAGTTTGCCTGCCTTGAACTTTGCGGGTTAAGCAGTGCAGAGCTTGACGGGCGCGAAAGCACACTTTTTGTGCCGGAGATGGGTGCTCTTGCCGGGCGTATGCAAAATGCTGTTCCGCATAGTGTGGTGGAGATTTATGAGCGCATCTGGCGCGGCAGCAAGCCTGCAATGTATAATGAAGGTGCGGACTGGCAGGCATTTTACGCCAAACTGGTGCAGGATATTTTACAGCGCGACATCCGCAACTTTGTTCAGCTTAATGATGAGATGAAGTTTTATCGCTTTTTGTGTGCGGCGGCGTCGCAGACGGCAAAGCTTTTAAATTACGCTGTTATGGCAAAAGAAACAGGTATCAGCATACCGACAGCGAAGCAGTGGCTGGGTATTTTAGAAAAGATGGGTATTGTTTACTTGCTTCAGCCTGCGGCATTTAACGGCGTTAAGTACGTTGTAAAAACACCGAAGCTGTATTTTACGGATACCGGGCTTGCGGCCTACCTTTTGCGCTGGAACACTGCGGACGCTTTGGAGCTTGGCGCGATGAGCGCGGAGTTTTTTGAAACATGGGTTATTGGTGAAGTGTATAAAAGTTTTGCCAATAGCGCGCAGAATGCGCCGCTGTACTACTACCGCAATTTTAATGGCAAAGAGGTTGAACTTTTAATTTTACACAACGGTGTGCTGTACCCGTGCGTTATCAGCAAAAGCGCGCAGGTGCAAAAAATGTACAAGCGCTTTAATATAATAGAAGCCGCATTTGGCGGCTGTACAGAAGTTAAAACAGCAGCCGGCAGCGTCATTTGCCTTGTGCCGGAGTTCGGCATTGATAAAAACAACATTATGTATATTCCTGCGTGGATGATTTAAGCCTTGCATAAGCAGGGCTTTATTTTTATGCTTAATTTTACCTACACCTTTACGTGTGATATAATATATTATTATGATGTTTGACGAAAGGAACAATCATGGCAGATAAATTTTTAGTTATAGATGGCAGCAGCCTGATTCACAGGGCGTTTTTTGCCCTGCCGCCGCTGACGACACAGAGCGGTGTGCATACGGGTGCTGTGTACGGTTTTTGCAATATGCTTTTGCGCCTTTTGGCGGATGTACAGCCCAAGTGGCTGGCGGTAGCGTTTGACAAAAGCCGCAAAACTTTCCGCACGGAGATGTTTGCCGATTACAAAGGGCAGCGCAAACCGACGCCGAGTGAGCTTTCAGAGCAGTTTCCGCTGGCGCGCAAGGTGCTGGAGGCAATGAACATTGCCGTGCTGGAACTTGATAATTACGAGGCGGACGACATCATCGGCACGTTTGCCGTACACGCGCCGCAGGAAGCGGACGTGATTATTGTAACGGGCGACCGCGATGAACTTCAGCTTTTAAGCAGCCGCACAAGCGTATATTTTACCAAACGCGGCATTTCGGACCTTAAAATTTACACGCCGGAAGTTTTTGCGGAGGAATATGAAGGCCTTGAACCGAAGCAGCTTATCGACCTGAAAGGACTGATGGGTGATACTTCGGATAACATCCCCGGCATACCGGGCGTTGGCCCTAAAACGGCTCTCAAGCTGATTGGCGAGTACGGCAGTGTGGAGAATGTGCTGGCTAACGCCGATAAAATCAACGGCAAAGCACTGCGCGAAAAAGTGCAGAATAACAAAGAATCGGCGCTGCTTTCCAAAAAACTGGCAACAATTTTTACGGATGTGCCGGTTGATGCGGATTTGGCAAATTATGAATTAAAAGCATTAAAGCCGGAAGCGCGCGAATTGCTTGCCGGGTTGGAATTCCGCAATATGTACGACCGTTTTAATGCCGTTATGGGCGCGCCGGAAGGTGATTTCAGCCTGTTTGGCGACTTTGTGGAAGACAAGCCGGCCGGGCTGCCTGAAGAAATTATAAAAAGTGCCGACGATGCTGAAGCACTGTTTAAGCTTATCGCCGTAAGGCGTGAAGTTACGCCGCTTACTGTACAGGTTGGCGGTACGCTGCCGGATTTATATTTTAAACGTGCGGAGCTTTTATGTGATGGGCGCGTTTATATTTTTGAAGGCGAGTGCCCCGGCTGGCAGCAGTTTTATGATTGGCTGGCAAATGAAAACTGCCAAAAAGCCTGCTGCGACAGCAAGGAAATTATTAAAACTGCTTTGTGCCTTGGGGTTGAAGCGCGCGGCATAACGGATGATATTGCCATTGCCGCGTATCTTATTGACCCTGCGCGCAGCGAATACAGCATTAAAACCGTTGGCGGAGCGTACCTGACGCAGGAGTATGCGCAGGAATGCAAAACCGTTGCCGAACTTGTGCCTGTGCTGCGTGCCAAACTTGCAGAACACGAACAGATAAAATTATATGAAGAAATGGAGCTGCCGCTGGCACGCACGCTTGCCAAAATGGAACTGGCGGGCATTAAGCCTGATGCAGCGCTTTTGGATAAATTAACCAAAGAAATGGCGGCGCAGATTGCAGCGCTTGAAATTTTGGCGGTAGAGCAGGCTGGAGAAAGCTTTAATTTAAAATCTACCAAGCAGCTTGGTGCTATTTTATTTGAAAAGCTGGGCCTGCCGGTCATCAAAAAAACTAAAACAGGTTATTCCACGGATGTATCCGTTCTGGAACAGCTGCGCAACGAACATCCGCTGGTGCGGACTGTTTTGGAACACCGCAAGCTGACGAAGCTGCACAGCACTTACCTTGAAGGTCTGCGTCCGCTGATTAATAGCGTTACAGGGCGTATACATACGCATTTTCAGCAGCTTGTTACTGTTACCGGGCGTTTGAGCAGCACCGACCCGAACTTGCAGAACATCCCTACCCGTACGGAACTTGGCAAAAAAATACGCGAAATTTTTGTGCCGGGCGAAGGTTACGATTACCTGTTAAGCTGCGATTATTCGCAGGTAGAACTGCGTGTGCTGGCGCATATTGCGCAGGATGAACTGCTTTTGGAAAGCTTCCTGCACGGGCAGGATGTACACGCACGCACGGCTGCGGAAGTGTTTGGCGTGCCGCTGGGCGAAGTTACCGGCACCATGCGTACGCGCGCCAAAGCGGTAAACTTTGGCATTGTATACGGCATCAGCGATTTTGGTCTTGCCAAGCAGCTTGATATCAATCGCGGCGAGGCGGGCAGATATATTGAAAATTATCTTGGACGCTACATCGGCGTTAAAAAATATATGGATGATATGGTGGCGAGCGCCAAAAAACAGGGCTATGTGCAGACGCTGTTCGGGCGCAGGCGTTACCTGCCGGATATTAACAGCCGCAATTTTAACCTGCGCGGCTTTGCGGAGCGTACCGCCATCAACACGCCGATACAGGGCACAGCGGCAGACATTATAAAAATTGCCATGGTTAACGTGCAGAAAATGCTGGAACAGGGCGGTTATAAAAGCCGCATACTGCTTCAGGTGCATGACGAACTTTTGCTTGAAGTAACGGAGGACGAACGCGAAGAAGTTGGCGCACTTGTAAAACAAACTATGGAAAGCGCTGTAAAACTCAGCGTTCCGCTGATTGCCGATGTTAACTACGGCGTAAACTGGGCAGACGCCAAATAGGGAGGAATTACCATGCCGGAAATGCCGGAGGTGGAGCAGGTACGCAAAACCCTGCTGCCGCATATTAAGGGCAAAACCATTAAAAATATAGAAATTAACCTTGCAAGGCTGATAAAATATCCTTCACCGGAAGAATTTATTGCCGGTTTAACAGGCAAAACCATTTTGAATGTAGGGCGCCGCGGCAAATACCTGGTGCTGAAAACAGGCGAAAACCAGAAGCTGATTGTGCATTTGCGCATGACCGGCAGCCTGATTGCGCAGGATGCAGATAGGCCGGAACCTCCTTATGCCAAAATTAAGTTTGAACTGACGGACGGCGTAACCATGTGGTTCTGCGATATCCGCACCTTTGGCACGCTGTACCTTGTTACCAATAATGACGCGTATATTGAAGGCTATGAAACTTTAGGACCTGAGCCTTTAAGCGAAGGCTTTACGGCCGGTTATATGCGTCCGGTTATAGCCAAAAGCAGAAAGCCTATAAAAACTCTGATTTTGGAGCAGACTTTTATCGCAGGGCTGGGCAACATCTACGCCGACGAGTGCCTGGCGTTATCCGGCATTTTGCCGATGCGCACGGCCAACACGCTGACTGACGAAGAAATTGACCGCCTGCATGACGCCATAAACAAGGTTATTGCGCAGGGCATTGCCAACCGCGGCACAACCTTCCGCGATTACAAAGACGGCGAAGGCAACAAGGGCGATAACCAAAATCATTTGCTGGTATATGGGCGCAAAGGCTTGTGCTGCAAAATGTGCGGCGGCGAACTTTTGGGCACCAAAGTAGGCGGGCGCGGCACAACATACTGTCCGCACTGCCAGAAATAAAACGGTGAAAAAATGAAAGTAATAGGTTTAACAGGGGGCATAGCCTCGGGTAAAAGTACAATTGCAAATTTACTGCGCAGCCTTGGCGCGCCTGTGTTTGACGCTGACGCTGAAAGCCGCGCTCTTGTTGCCAAAGGGCGTGCTGCGCTTAACGAAATAGCCCTTACCTTTGGCATTGAATACCTTACGGATGGCGGCGAACTTAACCGCCCCAAAATGGCGGAACTTGTTTTCCACGATAAAGAAGCGCTGAAAAAACTGGAAGCAATCATTCATAAAAACGTACTGGCGGCAGCGCAGAGCTTTCTGGCAGAATGCCGCAGTAAAAATCTGCCGGCGGCAGTGCTTGATGTACCGCTTTTAATTGAGTGCGGCTGGTATAAAGATGTGGATGCCGTGTGGCTTGTTGCCGTAGACAGCGAAACGCAGATAGAACGTGCCATGGCACGCAGTAACATGACGCGCGAAGAAGTTAAGGCGCGCATTGCAGCGCAGATGACACTGGAAGAAAAAAAGGCTTATGCCAGCCTTGTAATCGACAACAGCGGCACCTTTGCAGAAACGGAAAAAGCAGTTGCCGCAGCATGGAAAAATTTTACGGCGGAGGCATAAGTTGGGCAGGCGGAAAAAGAAAAAATTTATCGACAGATGGTGGGTAAAATTCTTAATGGTTGCTGCCGCCATTTTTCTCATCGGTGAAGCCGGTATAAAAATATGGAGCAGCGAAGCCGTGCAGACGCGCTTTGTTTATATGTGGCCCTACCAGAACGAAATTTTGGAGTACAGCTCCAAAAACAAAATCGACCCATTTTTG
>ULNG01026281.1_pt1 | contig 24678 bp, 19 predicted proteins | sample 1951861 | NCBI WGS metagenome assembly ULNG01 (sample SAMEA4835571, study PRJEB28245) | human gut metagenome | biome: gut microbiome; material: fecal sample | place: Denmark | collected 2008 | reverse complement strand
GGATTCACATCAACTTCTACAATTGATACTTCCGGCTCAATCTGTCTAATAAGATATTGAGTTGCTTCACACAATATATTGTCCCCTGCATTTTTGATTGCATATAACCCAACAACTGCAATTTTTTTCATTCTATCCATTCCTCCATTTATCTAGCAACTCTATGATTCCGAGTCCATATATGCTTCATATTTATCCAATACTTCATCTGCATCACCAAACATCATGATCTTACCATCTTCCATCCACATTACTTTTTCACATAATCGTCTTAATGTACCAATACTATGTGAAACAATTACCACAGTTCGGTCTTCATCAGCTATTAATGATTTCATTTTTCTAAGACTCTTTTTCTTAAATCGCTGATCACCTACACTCAGCACCTCATCAATCAGCATAATGTCTGTTTCAAGTATTGCCGTAATGGAAAATGCCAATTTTGAGTACATACCACTTGAATATGTGCGCACCGGCATATCAATAAATTTTCCTAATCCTGCAAATTTTATAATTGCAGGCATCTTCTCTCTGACCTCTTGTTCAGAAAATCCTAGCAACATACCCGAAAGCATGATATTTTCCCTTCCAGATAACTCTTTCTGAAATCCCACACCAATTGCCAATAGAGATATTGAATTTCCATAAGTTTCTATCGTCCCCTCATCAGGTGAAAAAATACCTGCCAAAGCGCGCAGCAACGTAGATTTTCCACTTCCATTTTTGCCAATAATTCCCAATATCTGCCCTTTTGGTACTTCAAATGAAATACCTCTCACAGCCTCAAATGTTTCTCTTTTATTTTTTTTCAACTTGAGAAAATTTTTTTTAATCGAATAAGACCCCAAGCTCTTATACCTTATTCTTAAGTTTTCAACTTTAATTGCAATTTCATCCATACTTATATTACCTTCACATAACTGTTTTCATTCTTATATATCGTGTGGATACCTAACGCTGTCAAAACGATACCAATTCCAATCCAACTTACAATCCCAAGTAATTCTGGTCTTTCTCCATATAATAGACATTTTCTCATTGAGGATATCAAAAATGCCATTGGATTAAATTTTTCAAGAAACAACGCCAGCTCTGGGTGTTTTGCTCCTATACGATGTTCTATTGAGAACATGATACCCGTCAAATAAAAAATAAAACGCAATACTATATTTACCACATTTGCCAAATCTTCTACATAAACACCAAAATGTACAAGAATTGTCATCAAACCAAAATTAACAATCCACATACATATCAGTATTGGAATCGCATAAAAGACATTCCAACTAAGTGGTATCTGATAAAATATCATAAGAATAATCACAATTCCAAATGATACCAGCATCTTAAATCCGTTTACCATCATCTTAGATTCAATCAAAATAAACTTTGGAAGATATACCTTAGAAATAATAGATTTATTTTTCTTTACCATCCTGACACTATTTTTCATATTTTGATTAAAAAATGTCCATAAAGTCAAACCAACATAGATAAATGCTGTAAAATATTTTTCCCTTGCATCAAACACAAAGCCAAATATAAATGCATAGATCAACATCATGCAAAACGGTTCTAAAATCCACCATATCCAATTCAAATATGAACCTGCCACTTCTGCCTTTAGTTCCGCCTTAGCAGAGTATACAGCATATCTGTAATATTTCTCCATATCGTTAATAAAACGTTTCATCTCCACTACTCCACTTCATTTTGTGCCATACTCTGCATCAATCGTTTTGCCATATCATTCATATTCATTAACGGTTTCCATCCAAGAGTCGATATCTTATCCGAATTTAACCTTAAAACACTACTTGGTGCATATCCATATTTATTACTATCCTCTGGAATATCAAAAACAAGTTTTGAAGTTGAATTTTCACTCACACTTACAAATATTTCTGCCATTTCCCTAATACTGCAAAATGTATCCATATTGGCCACATTATATGCTTCGCCTTTGTTTCCATGTGTAAGTAATGTTAAAATTCCTGCAATCGCATCACTTATATAACAGTAACAATTTGCTTTTTCTCCCCTTGTATGCAATACAATATCTTTTTTTTCAATTACACTACGCGCAAATTGAGCAAACACACGGTTTTCATCTTTTGCAATGCCAGCTCCAAACGTCTGCGCAAGGCGTGCTATTTTTACATTTACATTATACTCACTTGCAAAAGCAGCACACAAACATTCTGACATTCGCTTTCCTTCTGAATAACTGCTACGTATTTCCAAAGGATTAATATACCCTAGATCAGTTTCTTTCACTTCCACCTGTTCTTTGGGCATTATCCCGTATACTTCCATGGATGAAAGATATACCATACTTTCCATTTTGCAACGCTCTGCAAATTGTAACATATTCCGTGTTCCCTGTATTGCAGTCATAATGGTCTCTACCGGCTGTTCCACCATCATCCTTGATGCAGTAACACTTGCTCCATGTATCAGATAATCCGCAATTATATTTTGGGGAACTGGTTCTAAAATATCTGTTACCACAAAAGCAAGTTGATCATTTGCCTCACCTGCAAAAATCGCTTTTGCTTTTTTTTCATTGCGTACAAACGCCAATACTTTTAAATTCAAATTATATTTTTTATCTGCAGCAAGCAATGCAAACACACACATTTTCCCTATCAGTCCAGTTGCACCAGTGACCGCTATCGTTTTTCCATGAAACTGTTTCCAATCTACGCTGTCTACATTTATAATATTCTGAACATCCTCATTCACAACTGTATCACACATTATTTTAAACATACCAATCCTCCCGATTCGTAAACTTTGGACAAAACAAACCTATATGTGAAACTTTTATTTTCTGTACTATTCTTCTTTATCACGCTTATAATAATTTATTTTAGATCTCATCTTATCTGTCAGTCCAAAACCGAACGCCTGCTCATTCTCTTTATAACTTAGAAGCGCACGAAACATATATACATCAACCGGTGTTGTCACCTTAATATTTCCTCTGTTTCCTTCCACTAAATAAGTACTTTTTCCAATTGTTTTCATAATTGTACAGGAATCTACAAGATTTGTATATTCAGGATTATCTTTCCTTACCATGTCATGTGCTTTAATAATATCATCCAGATAAAAGCTTTGCGGAGCCTGTGCAGTATAACACTCCTGTCTATGCGGCAGATTATCTACCGTCTTCCCCCCATCCTTGCTGATTAGAACTGTTTCATAACACAAATTAGACGTGATTGCACTTCCATGTTCTTTTACAGATGCAATATTCTTAGAAATCACATCATATCCGATAAAAGGTCTTACGCCATCATGAATAAGTACGATGGAATCCCCCGGATTTTCTTCTTTTGCTTTTTTCAGAGCACGATATATTGAATCCTGAGCTGTTGCCCCACCGGATACAATTCCTGCAAGTTTATTAATATGGAATTCTGTTGCAAGTGCCCACACATATTCAATATATTCTTCTAACACCGCCAAATAAATTTTATCAATTTCATGATGTTCTTCAAATAAACTTAGTGTATGCACTAATATTGGTTTTCCATTGATCTCCAAAAACTGTTTAGGAACACCTGCCCCCATTCTTACACCGCTTCCACCAGCAAAAACAATCGCAATATTCATCTGTTTTCCTCCATCTGTTTATATATTATTATCTACATATACTCTCTATATATTTTACCACAGTTTCTGATGCTTCCCCTGTCTCACAGGATTTCAACATATCGTGATGTCTTCTGGCAATCCCATACCAGTCATATCGTTCCATATTACCTATGATATCATATAATTCATCCGATTTTACAGCGTAAGGGTATTGCCATTTGTCTATATCCTCATAAAAACCACGCATTTTCCTGTATCGTTCTAAATCTGGAACATATAAAAAACATGGCCGGTTCAAAAAAGAATAATCCCATATCGATGAAGAATAATCTGTGATAAGCATGTCTGCCGCCCCTAATAACTCCTGCATGTCCGGATACTCATTCACATCCTTCACATAACTGTTTTCCTGCATATCTCCATCCGTTTCATAGCGATGCAGCCGCTCCAAACATACCCATTCCTGTCCTGTTACTTTTTTAAGAAGTAAGACTGTTTTTTCTAGGTCAAGCTTTTCGTATGTTTCATTTTTCCGATATGTAGGCGCATACAATAAAATTTTCTTTTCTGAAGAAATGCCACACCCTTCTTCTACATTTTTTCTTGCCCTGTCCGTCTCTCCATTCACCAGAAAATCATTTCTCGGCATGCCGCAATGTAAAACTTTCCCCTTAAAATGAAATGCCCCACGTATTACATAACGACAAAATTCTTCACTACTGGTCACAAATATACCGGTATTTTTTCCTGCCAATGCATTTCTTTTATCAATCAGGTGTTTCAGATATCCTTCTCCCGTATCCAGTTTTTTATATGCGCCGCCACCATGCCATGTATTAATTACTGTCTGTTTTTTTCGGAATGTCACCCACGGGACATACGAACCATTTGTGATGACCACATTTGATGTTAACAAATAAAAAAAACATCTGATTGAAAAATGTGTCACCAGACGTACATTCTCATCCCTAAAAAACTGATATTTTTCCGGACATCTGACTGCCCATATTATTTCATAATTGTCTTTTGTCTGTTTTTTCAAACACTCATATATATATTTCGGATTGCAGGAATACTCCATATAATTACCGCCTGTAAGGCTGGTAAACATGATCCTGTTTTTCTTTATTCTAAAAATATGAAAGGGAAGAAAACACAGTTTTGCAATATATGCCACTAATATTTTCTTCCATTCTGCAATAATTTCTGCCATATTTATTTTTCCTTAAATGCTGACACACACAGCATATATTTCATACCGAAAATAATTTTATCACAAACCATAGGACACCGCAAGTACATCCCTCCCCTGCATCCTATAATCTCCTGATAACTGCTGCCCAGGTATTGACGCACACATAATACGCTGCTTTGAAGAAAGAGAACTTCTCCACGTTGCGGTATAATTTCCATTTTCCCCATACCGCATCTAATTTATTTCCAGAATAAGCTCCCTTATGACGGCAGTATATGGTAAGGATTTCGTCCAGACCATATGCCACAACTCCCGTTTTCATGATCTGCATCCAGGTGGCTGCATCTTCCAGCCTGACATTCTCGGGCATATAGATGAGTGCCGTATCGATCTGGTTACGGTCTAACACTGCCGTGCTCGGTGCGATCGTTGAACTTTTTAAGATCTCTTGGTAACCGACTCTTTCCGGTGCATGTGCGACCGTTCCGCTGCGGACGGCATTTGCATCCGCAAATTCGTAGCTGGTAAAGCTGAACGGATAATTTCCTTTTTTCATAAATGAAATCTGCTTTTCTAACTTTTGTGGCAGCCAGAAATCATCCGCATCCAAAAAGGCAATATATTGTCCCGATGCCTTACGGAGTGCAAGATTTCTCGCACCTGCGGGTCCCGAATTTTTTTCACAGTAAAAGCAGTGAATCCGCTCATCTGTATAACTTTTCATAATATCTCTGCTCTGATCGGTCGAACAGTCGTCTGCCAGCAGCAGCTCCCAGTTTTCATAGGTCTGTGCCAGGATACTGTCCACTGTCCTGTGCAAAAAGTTCTCTGCATTGTAAACCGGAACAATAATACTGACTTTTCCTTCATTATACATCTATCTCACACCTGCTTCTTATCTTTGTCTGCACTTTCATTACGCAATGCATTACTTTGATACTCATCTACGCCTTCGGTCTTATCCTTTTTAAACAGGATCTTAACTGTCAGAAGAATTAGTTTCAGATCGAGCCAGAGAGAATAATTCTCAATATATTTAATATCCAGACGCACTTTATCATAAGGAGTCGTGCTGTATTTGCCATATACCTGTGCATATCCGGTCAGTCCGGCTTTGACCTTTGTGCGCAGTGCAAACTCCGGAACAACTTCCACATATTTATCTACAACCGTCTTCCACTCCGGTCTTGGTCCCACCAGAGACATTTCACCCTTTAAAATATTAAACAGCTGCGGAAGCTCGTCCACATGGGCTGCACGGATCACTTTTCCGACCGGAGTCACCCTCGCATCATCTTTTTTGGTGATCTTGCTGTCTGCATCATGGACTGACATACTGCGGAATTTTAACACCATAAAAACTTCATTGTCTCTGGTGTATCGCGGCTGTTTGAAAAATACCGGGCCACCGTCATACAATTTGATACATATTGCTATGATCAGCATGATTGGGGATGAAATGATGATCCCGATCAGGGAAAATACAATATCCTCAATCCTTTTAAAGAATCTCTGATCGATCGTGAGTCCCTCATTGCGAAGCAACAGCAACGGGGAATCAAACAGGTGAATATCATCTGCCGCACTTAAAAGGATATCTGAAATCTTAGGTGTGACATAGGTACGGATGGACTCCTGATAGCAGTATTTCATAATCTGGTTTCTCGCCTCTGCAGGCAGATCACACAGCACCACCGCTTCGTATTCCTTCGCCATCGTATATAATTTAACATATCCGATCTTATAACTTACGGACATACAGATATTATACTTATCTTTTCTTGAATTAATCTTCGCGATCAGATCATCCGGCGGATAATTGCCATAGATGACTAACATTCTTCTTGGCGGATAAAGCCTCTGGTATAAACTTCGCACCAGCATGGTCCAAATAATACTGAATACGATCTCGATCGCTGCCATACATACCAGCGGGTACACCGATACATAGCTTCGCACTGCTAAAACGACAATAAAATATTCCACAACCGCACTCATAATAATTGCCAATGCATGTGAACTGAATATATCGGAAGCTTCCAGATACCCAATATGAAAACCACCCAGACTCTGCGTAAAGAAAAATGCCAGTAAAACATACAGTCCAATGACTCCCCAGTGACCACGTTCTCCAAATTTATTGGTCATCAATGGATTATAGTAGACGAACCAGACGTATGAAAAACACATCATCTCAAAAAGAATCATGATTAAGTTTGCGCAATAATTCAATAAATGTTTATAGCCTTTTCTTTTTTTCATATCTTCTCTTTTCAATCATTGTTCATGGCAACAGATCTGCTTTTGAAGCATAGGATCCATTGTCTATATACCGGCGTATTATACCAAAATTAGCTGTTCTTTGCAAGTTTTCCCGCCATAGAATCCCCATTCTGTGGCATGTATTCTATGACATGCCAAAAGGCTGTAGAAAATGTTGTCTCCATTTTCCACAGCCCTTCTGTTTTTTCCCTGATTATTTTTATAAACTATTCATGATCCGAAGCAGCTTCGTACCATAATCTGCATCTGCTGCCCAGCCTTTTCCATACGGATTCTGCGGAATTGCAAGCCATTCGACATATCTGGCTGTTCCACGCGATACATACTGAAAACGGGTATCCACACATGCATTATTCAATCCCTCAGTACTTGCATACGCTTTCAAGTGCTGTACCTGTGCACGGAGTCCGGTTCTTACGTCTGCGTAGGTTTCCCCCGCAGCACCGCCACCGACTGCACCGAGTCCGCCAAAGTTGCACTGGCTCGCCTGCACATCACCACCGAATGTGAGTCCACCGGTCTCTAACATCACCTGTGCAAACAATACATCCGCTCTTACACCCTCTGCATCTGCCTCTTCTTTTAAAATCTTAAAGAACGCTTCCGCGGAATCCGCTCCCTTGTCACGGTAAGTATCTGCCGGGAATGTATATCGTTTATTATAATAAGATACCATCTGATCTACCGTCACACTGCTTGTACCCATGATCTCATGAGCTGCTGCTTTTGATTTCACCGCTGACCATGGACCATACATACGGATTCCACTGCTTAAGTCCTTATATGCTCTTACTTTATAGTAATAGGTTGTTCCCTGTGTCAGATTACTGTGTGTAAAGGAAGTTGCACCGGAAGTCTGTAACGTGGTATAGCTTCCTTTTTCACTGATTGCACCGGCAAGTTCATAACCGCTTGCATTTGCAACACTGTTCCATGAGATATTTAATACATTATTATCTCCGAGTGTGATAGAAGAAATACTTCCCTGTTTTAGGACTGCAACCTCTGTTACCTTACTATAACTTCCTCTGCCTGCACTGCCTTTGATCTTATAAGTTGCTGCAATTTTATAGTAATACGTATTGCCGCTCTTTACGCCCTTATCCGTGTAAGTCAGTGTAGATCCAGATGAAATTGAAGCGATCTTTTCAAATCCACTGTTTGACTTGTCGCTCCGGTAAATATCATACCCCTGTGCTTTTGAAACTTTCTTCCAGCCAAGTGTGACCTGATTTTTGCTGTTACTTGTGATCTGGGAGAATACCACCTGTTTGATCGTCCATGCCTTCTGTGCTTTTGAGAAAGATGCCACACCGTTTTTAGCACTGTTGCTCTTATATGCACGAACCTGATAATAGTAAGTTTTTCCGGCTTCTAATGTTTTATCCTCATATTTTTTCGTATTTTTACCTTTGACCTGTCCGACCTTTTTATAACCACTGTCTTTTGACGTACTCCGGTAAATCTGATAACCGGATGCCCCATCCACAGCTTTCCATTCCAGTCTTACGGAAGTACTTCCGGTTGCCTTTACTGCTGTAATGGATGTAGTTTTCAAAGTCTTTGCCGACACAGCTGCCGAATTACCGCTGTATCCTTTTTTGCCATTTACCTTGTTGATCGTCTCTATCTTATAATAGTAGGTCTTTGCAGTTTTTAACTTTTTATCCTGATAGGTCGTATTATTTTTTCCTTTTAAAGTGGCAACCACTTTATAAGTACCATTCTTTGACGTACTGCGTTTGATCCGGTAGCCGTAGGCACCGCTCACTGCTCCCCAGTTTACTTCAATCTGATTACTTCCATTTGAAACAGCATACTTGATCTTTGCCTTTTTCGCTGTTCTTCCTTCCATGGACGCTGAATCACCGCTATAACAGATATTGTCTCCTGTCTTTACCATCGTTTCAACCGTGTAATAATAGGTCTTTCCTGCTTTTACACTGGTGTCTTTGTAGCTGGTCGTGTTTCCGGATTTAATCGTCTTAACAACTTTGTAAGTACCATCTTCATCGGTACTTCGTTTGATGCGATAACCATAAGCTCCTGTGATCTTATTCCACTTGATCGTCAAGGTCTTTTCATTTGTGGAAACGATTGATGTGATTTTTGTGCGCTTTGCAGTTTTTCCTGCCACCGCGTCTGATGCACCGCCGTATCCTTTTGTACCGCTGTTGACATTATATGCTTCGACCTTATAGTAATAGGTCTTTCCTGCTTTTACAGTATCATCTGTGTAGGATGTTGTCTTTTCTCCTGATACTGTATCTATTTCACTATAACCACTATCTTTCTTTGTGCTGCGGGAAATGATATATCCCTTTGCACCGCTTACCTTATTCCAGGAAATTTTTAATACTTCCTCATCCGAGGATGTGATTCCTGTAATTTTTGCTTTTGCAAGTGTCTTTGCAGATTTTGTGGAAGAATATGCACCGACACCCTGTCTGCCATTGTTTGTATTGTAAGCCTGTACTTTGTAGGTATATGTTTTGTTATTGGATTTTACAGTATCTGTGTAAGTGAGTGTACTGCCGGATTTTACCGTGCCAATCTGATAAAATTTACTGTCACTGCTGTCCTGACGATAGATCAGATATCCCTCTGCTTTAGAAACCTTTTTCCAGGTCAGGGTAATCTTCTTTCCACTCTTTGCCTTGATCTTTGTGAGGTTTGTTTTTCCTAATGCCACACCTGAGATGGGTTTAGAATACTCTCCTGCAGTTCCATCGTTAAATACCGGACGGACCAGATAGTAATATTTTGTCCCTGCCTTTACGGTATCATCAATATAAGATGTAGCATCCGATACTTCGTCAATCTTAGGATAGTTTGTATCATTCACAGTATTACGATAAATTTCATAATAATCGACATTATCGAGACCTGTCCATTTTAATCTAAGACTACCATCCGCTCTCGACTGCGTGTAATTGAGCGTTACGGTCTTTGCTCCTTTTGTCAGTCCGAAATACTCTGCGATCGCAGTTGCATCCGCAACACCGAGTGCCTTTAATTTTTCATCAGAACTTAAATATGTATAATAATCATTTGCATTGTCCAAAAAGGCATGCTCGATGATCAGACCAGGAATGCCATTATTTTTACAACGACGGATCAGACCGTAATAATCTGCTGCAGAACCATCCGGATATTTATCATAAGATGCATTTCTAATCAAAGTTCCACGATAATTCAATCCAAGTGCTGCCAATTTATCGCATATTTTCTTTGCAAGTGCCTGTCCATTGCCTCCTACCTGTGCATTATAGTTGCTGTTCGGATAATAAACTTCCACACCTCTCGCTGTTCCGTTTGCAGTATTTAAATGGAAACTGACTAACACATTTGCTCCCACATTCTTTGCAAGGTTTGCACGGGCATCCAGACATGCAATATTATCTCCGCCGCCTGCCGGACAGCTTGCACTCTCTCTTGTCATATAAACAGTAATACCATTATAGGTAGATAATTCTTCTTTACAGTATGTGGCGATCTTAAGTGTCAGATCCGCTTCCTGTACTCCAAAACCGGATGCTCCTGCATGGGTGCCATCATGTCCCGGATCGAGTACGACTTTCACATTACTGTTCGCACCTTTTAAGTTATCTGCAACACTGGCGACAGCCTCTGAGATTCCCTGCTTCAGCACATTTTCCACAGTGTTTTCGGAAATAACTTCTCCATCTGCGCTCATAGTAACAACATCAGCATCCACATCCGCATAGGCATCTTCATCATAAAGTACCTGATCCGGGTTCGTCTCTGCCTGTTCATTGACACCAAATCTTACATCCATGCCAAGGTCTGATAGCAGGATTTCCTGTTTTGTTTTCTCCTGTGTAAACTGCACGGAAGTGATCTGATACTCTCCTGCCTGTCCATTTTCTGAAAAATCCATGGTAAAACGGATCATATCTTCTTCTCGGCCTGCCGCTTTGATCTGATATGTTTTTCCGGTAGTCAGATTCTGATAATTTAAAATAACATCAGAAATCTGCTCATTCCCTGTTCCAAGACTCAAAACCACATTCTGGGTGCCCGGTGTTTCGACATACGGGGACTCTACCATCATATAGTTCATTTCTGCTGCCTGGACTGTTTCTGTCTCAGTCTCAGTTTCTGTCTCAGTCTCAGTTTCTGTTTCCGTACTTTCTGTCTCGATCGTTTCCGTCTCGGCCGGCTCCTCTGTCTCCGTTTCAGCCGTTTCCGTCTCTGCGGTCTCTGTTTCCGTACTTTCTGTTTTGGTCGTTTCTGTCTCGGCCGGTTCTTCTGTTTCCACTGCCCCGGTCTCCGTTTCCGCAGTCTCTTCTGTTTCCATTACTCCGGTTTCCGTCTCGGAAGACTCCCCCGTTTCCGTTGTCTCTGATTCGGATGATGTTTCCGTCTCATCATTTTCCGTTTCAGATGCCTCTTCTGTCACAGCTGCCTCTTCCGCTGATGACGTTTCCATTGCCTGCGTGCTTTCTGTCTGGACTGCGCCATCTTCTGCCGCACGCACATCTGCAGGCAGTGCTGTCATGCTCACGCAGACTGCCATGATTACTGCTAAAATCCTTTTTTTCATTTTCCTGTTATCCTCTTGTATATTTACTGATGTTTTTACACTTCACATCCGCCGTTTATTTTACCATAAAACCTCCCCGTTGAATATATCTTGCCAGAATTTTCATAAAATCTTAAAAATACTCCGGCAGAATGATCCCGCCGGAGTATCTCTTTTCACATCTATTTTGCTTTTGTCTTTACGGAAACAACGGAAGAATAACTTCCATATACTTTCTTTCCATTCACTTTGCGGTATGCACGGATCTTATAATAATAGGTCGTCGATTTTTTCAATTTACCGTTTTTGTAAGATGTCGTACTACCTTTGGATATGGTCTTTACTTTACTATATTTTCCATCTTTACTGTTGCTGCGGTAGATCTCATAACCGCTTGCACCTTTTACCTTTGACCAGGTCAGTTTTACATTCTTTGCATCCGACGCTTTTGCCTTTAACGTCGTCTTTGCCGGAACCGCCTTTGCAGATTTTACATTCGAAAATCCACTGGTCTGTTCTCCATTCTGTGTCTTAACAACCGTCTTGATCTTATAATAGTATGTTTTTCCGGTTTTTACACTGCTGTCTGTCCAGGAACTGGTGCCCACACTGTTGATGGTTTTGATATTCTGATAATCCCCATCCTTTGCTGTACTGCGGTAGATCTGATAAGAAGTCGCAGCCGGTACAACTTTCCATGAAACTTTCAGTTTATTGTATGCTGTCGATTTTACGGAAGTCACGCTTGTTTTTCTGTTCTCAATTTTATTAACACAGAGCGTGTATTCTTTTTCCACCGCATTTTTCGCAAATGCCTGCACTTTCAGGTAATAGGTTCCCTTGCTTAATTTGACAGCCTTTGACTCTGTATAGGTACTGCCGGCATAGGAATAGATATGATCATCATCTTTTCTGCTCACTCTCTTGCCGTTTGCATTATAAAGTACCACATACCAGCTTCTTCCCGCGTCATTGATCTTCTCATGTGCCAGGCTGAAATTGATATACTGCGCTTTTGTGAGTGTAAAGCGATAGCAGTCTTCATCTGACGTATATCCTGTGATCACACCGTTTACCGCTTTGCCGACTTTTATGTTATCTGCCGAAGCCCAGTCACCGTTGTTCTCTGTCTCCCAACCGGAAGCCGCTTTCTGTGTCATGCAGATCGTATAGTCGCCGGTATAAAGTGTAGATGCCTGGCTGACGCATACATAATATTCTCCCGCAGCCAGTCCTAATTTACATGAGGTAACGGATGTCTCTGTTCCTGTGCTTGTAAATTTATATATTTCACTGTTATCCTTATTGTAAAGAACGACATTATAACAGCTTGCTGTGCTCTGATTGTTTTTATGTCCGAATTTCAACTGCAGATAACCCGCTTTTGACATTTTGATCTTGTAGTAATCTTTGTCCGAAGAACTGCTGATACTTCCATAATAGGTTTTTCCGTTCTTCACACTGTTTGCAGTAGCAGCAGAATCATTCGACTCCACCTCTCTGTCACCAGCCGTCTTTGTTTTGATGCATACGTCATAGTTTACCGGATAACTGGTACCGCTTAATAATGTTCCTGCTGAATTTCCGGTTCCTGCAATTTTGACATAATACTCACCTTTTGGCAGTCCGAGATTCGGTGTGGAAACACTGGTATCCCCGCCGCGGATGTTTGTAGTGTAAACTTCTGTATACTGATCTTTATCTACCTTTCGGATCACACTGAACACAAACATATTTGTGGTCTCCTGACCACTTACAACCGGATGTGTCAGTTTCACATTGATGTAACCATTTGCAGAAAGTGTTGTCTTAAAATAATCCACATCACTGTAGGTACGGATATCACCGCTGTACGTTGTACCGGAAACAGCCGTATTGGCAGTATCGTAAGTGTCATTGCTCTCACACTCCCAGTTGTCTGCGTTTGTCCAGGAGGCATTCAGCTTGTAGGTTTCTCCGTTTGTCCCATAGATTGCAAATGATCCAGACGCATTCAGATATGTCACGCCCGACACTTTCAGATAATAAGTTCCTGCCGCAAGTCCGAAATTGACAGACTCTGTTTTCTCCTCATCCGTCCTGCTCGTCATTGTATAGATCGTATTTCCAGAAGCATCGCAGACTGCTACACTGTAAATATCCGTTGCGAGCTTACTGCTCACTTTATCATGCTGTAACTGAAATGAAAGATATCCTTTTGCAGCCGATGTAATCTTGTAATAATCGGTATCAGAAGTAGAAGAAATACTTCCTGTAATCGTCTGTCCAAGTTTCGTATAATTGTCTGCTGTGGAAATGGAGTCATTTTGTTCCGTTTCACAGTAAATATCTTCATACTGTACACTAAAGCTGTAATCGCTTGATCCTATCGTAAGCACTCCACGTCCGGTAACCTGCACATAATAGGTACCGGCTTCCAGTCCTATCTTCGCCGTCTGATTCTGTGTATCCTGAAGACCGCTGTTCACAGAAACCATTCCGCCAAACTGATCTGCAATAAAATCAATTTTCCAGGCTGGGCTGTTGCTCGTACTCGATAAATTTGCATGTGCAAATTTCAACTGCACCATACCTGCCTTGCTCATCGTAAATTTATACCAGTGTGTAACTGATTTTCTTGATGTCGTTGCTTTGTAAGTTGTATTTAATCCGATAGATGCCGCCGTTGCATAAGTACTTCCCGGTGTCACGTTCCCGTCTTTCCTTACAACTTCCTCGCTCTCTTCTGTTTCCGTGTCCTCAGATTTCGTATCCCCGATAACCGATTCTGTATTTTCCGTTTCGGTCATCTCAGAATTTTCCACTTCCTGCGTACCTTCGGTTGTCTCGGAAATTTCCGTCACTTCGGTACTTTCTGTTGCCTCAGTATCCTTCACACTTTCCGTATTTTCGGTTGTCTCGGACTCGTTTTCGGTACTGTCAGTTTCCACCGCCTCAGAAGTGTTCTCTTCCCCGTTATCCTCTGTGTCTTCGCTCTCTGCTGTTTCAGAATCATCCAGCGCTTCGGTGTTCTCTGCTGTTTCCGGATTCTCTGTCAGTTCCGTCACTTCTGTTTCATTCTGCCCGCCGGCTGCATATACCACCTGCTCTGCCGGGACCGCCGTCATACACAGGCTCAATGCCATAAGCCATGCGGCAATTTTCTTCCCTGCCTGATGTCTTTTTTTCATCTGGATCTTCCTCCTTGTTTTCTTTGTGCATTTCATTTTCTATTCTCTAAAATATACTGTATAATCATCTGTCTGCCCATAATATGTGTATCCAGCCTCCTGCATTTTTTTCTGATCATCATAGGATTTTTCCAAAACAATACAGTTGCTGCCATATTTTTCCGCAACTTCCAACTGATGTTCTACCGCATCAGGAACTGCCACAATTGTTTTACATTCTTCAATAAATTCTTTTTCTTCTTCCTCTTCAAATGTATAATCATCCTGTATCATATGATTGATCAGATCCTCACCGTATAACAACTGCACCGATTCATTTATTTCACGAATCCAGCTGCATACTTCCCTGGGGGCGATCATATTTTTAATATCATGATTTTCTTCGCGTAATAAAGAATCCAGCTCAACCACCTTATCCGGCACTTTATATTGATTTTCTATCACCTGTATTTTAGGCTGTGTAAATAAAAAATACATACTTAAAATTACAAATCCCGCACATCCGGTCAGGCACAATGCTTTTGCCCATATATGCTGATATCCTGATGTCAATTCTACAACAAATGCCGCCACTATAACCGCTGGAACAAGAATCATAAACATCTTTCTATATTCATTCTGCATCCAAAAACTGTTGATACATGTATAACCAAACGGATTTGCAATCAGAAGGAAACATAATATTTCGTATTTTACCAGCTTATTCTTATTTTCATTGATGCGATTTTTTTCAGCTATAAAAAAAAGAATGGCAAACCCTACCAGAGCCAGACTGATTCCCTCCGCTCCCGCACTGCGGAATTCACTTCTGAGCGCCTCAAATGCTGCTATCATTTTTCCACCTCATAATACCCGCCATAATCACTACGGACACCCACACAAACGTTACGATAAAAAATCCCTTTCGATACATCAACTGACCTGAAAGCGCCACTGCTGCATAGGTCAGGATCATAAATATCTGACCAAATTCATTGAAACACCGTGTTTCTTTTTCTTCTCCCAAAAGCTGCAGCACCGTCCATGGCAGCACTCCAAGGAAAAATAAAGTCTGACCATTCCATCCATGTTGAAAAATACCATAATAAAATGCCTTATCCATAAATAAAGGAGTAATATAAAGCAGCCATATCACCGTCATAAACAGGTATTTTTTCTTTGTATCCTTTTGAAACAAACAATCTGCCCATGCTGCATAAATGCAAAAGTAAATTGGAAATACAAAAAACGGAATCACCAGATGAATAAACTTTGCCGGGTTGATCCTGCATATTTCAACACATACCGCATAATACGCATCGACCGGTGATCCTGCCATCTCATCAAGAAGTTCTTTTTCCACAGAGAGCATCTGTGTCCTTCCCGATGTCGGACTGTATACATACAGTGTATCTGTTGTATACATTGTAAGAACAGACTGTACTGTATAATCGTCCGTATCTGCAGGGACGCACACCACACTAAATGCGCTCAGTACCAATATCGCAATCACAGCCAAAATAATGTTTTTCATTTCCGATGTATCCGGCAGTAATCTGATCTCTTTTCGATTCCGGATCATCATTACTATAGCAATGAGCAATACAAGTGCCACGACAATCATCCATATCCGCGTAAGTACAGATAATGTCAGTTTATAAAAAATTGCTATTTGGGCTATTAAAAAAAAGAGGGCAAATAAAATCATATTTCCCATTAAATATCTATGCAGATTGCGTTTTCTTTTTTCTTTCAATAACTGTTCTGCAATATATCCCGCTGCAACAGGCGCGATGTACCACATCAATGCCATTGCCAGAAATTTTAAAATTAAAAGCAACTTCTTTTGTCCCCTTTCAATTACTGATACAGCGATACAACTCATATCCATCTACAGAATCAACATAACTTAGATTTAAATAACTCAGATAAAAATCAGAATAGTACTCCTTATTACAAACCACAAAATCTATCTCTTTATCCTCAAAGATTTTATTTGCAATATCAACATCGATTTCTACACCATGCATAAACATTGAAACCGCATTTTTCCAGCTTTTTTTCTCTTCTGCCAGATCAATCTTATCCGGCGACTGAAATTGATAAAGATCCATTATTTTATTGGTCACTGGTATAACCAGTTTGGGGTCATACTGGCGTATCCAGTAATACATCTCCGCATCACATAATATTACCGGATTCTCCTTATCCGTATTGTTCTCTATCATCTCTGCAACTGCCACTACAGAGTTATCTACTTTGTATATATTATCATCCGCTGACAATTCAGACATGCTTCCCCCGCATAGAAAAATAAAACACGTCAGAAAAAGCAGCAATATATTGCGTTCTGCCCCCTTTTTTTGTTCTGCAATAAGTTTAGCCGCAAAAAAAGAACACAAGAAACCAACTGGTAAGATCCAGTAAAACCGGATGTACCGATCTTTCCATCCTATCTTATCAAGCAACGGTTCCATAATAAGCGGATTAAATATCGTTATCAGTGCTGCCAGAAACATCCCCACAAATATCTGCAGCATAACTTTGTCTTTCTTACGTGCAATATAAAACAGACATCCAATATACACTACTATATAAAGAACATTCCACCAGCATTGATAAAATCTCCCCACAAAATAATCTAAATCAAGATATCCAAACATTCTCTTCCTCTTTTACTGTAGTATACGAATCATTCCAATCATCAGTCCCGGCATCATACACAACATTGTATTTATCATATATTTCCATTTTTTCTGCACAGTCATGATGACAACCACTCCGATTCCTACCATAGCCGCTATAATAAAAATACCACTGACCGACATTGCCATTCCTGCAGTCACAATCATGCCTAAGATCAACCAGTTACATTTATTATCTATTTCTTTTGCCAATAATACCAAAGCTAATAAAACAAACGGCAAATATATATTACACAGCATGGATTTCGATTCTGCTGTTCTCTGCCATAAATAATATTCCGCTGTATCCGGGAATTCATAACTCAAAATACTCAATGCTCCGTGAATCCCTACCGTCCAGTTTGCAATATCTTCCCTTCCACCTGCAAGACGTCTGGCAGTCTCATAGACGATCAATGTCGTAAATAAAATTTCCAGACAGGCTAAGACCCTGTTTACGATTACGAGCGTATGCATGGAAAAAAGCTTTGCCAGTGTGGCGATCAGCATCGGATAACAATCATGCACATAGCTTTCTTTTCCTATATAAAGTCCTGTTCTTGCATCATACTGATACATAGTATCCGTATACAGTGCAGTGGCCGCATGTCCATTATAATAGGATGTATCATATCCATGTACGCTTACCCCATTGTTCATCCCATACAAAATCAGGAGAAAAATTATTACAAGTAATATCTTAAAATGCCTGTCCGGTTTTTTCCACAATAACCTATCATTCCTGCGGCACTGATAAGCACAATATAAAACACTTACTACAAATAATACCGCAAAAACTGTGCCTTCTGTATATGCTAACACATGGAATGGCAGACCACTCATCTCAATTGGCAGTTCAATCACCCCAAAAACTGCCAGAAATAACACAAAGCCTGTCAGCCACTCAAATTCTATTGTTTCCTCTCTCTTGAACAGGCAGAAAAATGATTTGCCGGTCACAAGAAACAGGATGTTAAGCACGATCAGAACGACCACAACTCCCATGATTGAATTCATATTCAAATTTCTCCTATTTTTCGATATTATAACATAGACCGTCGTTTCATACAAGAATACCGGTTTTACAGGTGTTTTCCACGGCTTTTAATTTTTTTGACCAGTTTTTCCACAATTTCATTGTGCAAAAGCAGCAATATCGCAAAATATACGATTCCTGCTGCCACAATAATCAAAAGTACCATCCACGGACTTTTGCCAATCAGCCGTTCCATACCAAAAACCACTGCAAGCATTACCAAAAGTGCCATCACAAGTGAAAGTATATAGTGTCTGCTAAACTTTAATACATAATATTTTTTTGCATGCACTAACAATATGGTTGTAACAACCACTTCCGAGAGTACCGACGCAATCGCTGCCCCGTCCTGCTTTAATACAGGGATCAGGGCAAAATTCGCACATACATTTACCACCGCTCCTGTAACGGTAGCACGCAAAATCATCTTTTCCATCCCGGTTGCTGTTAAGATAATATGTCCCAGAAAATATGCAATCGAAAAAATCAGGATCAGAATACTTAAAATCCTTAATGTTGAAATTGCCGGATCAAATGCCTTTCCAAATAAAAGAGGTACCACATATCCAGATGTTGCCATCAATCCCGCAACACAAGGCAGTGCCAAAAGCAGTAGAATCTGTGTTCCCCTGTTGATCAGTGCATTTCCGGTCTCATAATCTTTCTGTTTATAACACATACTGATCCTTGGATAAAAAACTGCCACAAGTGCAATGACTACCGTATATGTCATACGGACAATTTTTACAGCATTCGAATAATATCCTACATTGGTTTCCCCGTAATAATATTCCAGCATTACCGAATCAAGCATTGTATAAATATCCGTTGCGATCGATGATGCAAGAAGAATCATGACAGGGCGCATATGTCTTCCTATATGGAGTCCTGTGTCCACTGCTATTCCGTGTTTACTGCGGCGGATTCCGTCCAGTGAAATATACTTTCTTAAATTCCATGCATTCCAAAGATTATTTCCTGCCGTGGCAATACATAAGATCAGTGCATAGATCAGATAATCGCTCTCATCTTTTACAAAGAGAAGCATCAGTCCAAACGAGGCAATTTTTACAATAAAACTGCGCACAGAAATATAAACATATTCTTCCATTCCCTGATAAAACCAGTCAATGTTAAAGATATTCAAAATAAGCATCAGCCCCATGACATTAAACAGGGGCCTCCGGTCTGCAAAATGTGGAAAATGATTGACAAATAAATAATATGCGATCGTACAAAGGACAGTGGCCACAAAATTAATAAAAAACAGTTCTAAAAAAGTCCTGCTTCTCTGTTCTTTATTGACATTACTCTGTGCAATCGCCTTGACCCCATAGCTTGGCAGTCCCAAAGAAGCGATCAGCACAAAATATGCCGCGATCGTATTTGCATAAGATACACGCCCCACGCCGGCAGGCAGCAGAACATGTGATACATACGAAGTCGTTATCAGTGGAAAAAGGGCTGTAAAGCCCTTATATGCCATATTGAATATTGAATTTTTAGCAAGAGATTTTTTTTCCATTTTCAGTACCTGTTCAATCGAATCAAGATCTCACGTTTCCAGTAAAACAACAGCCTGTGTAAAAGATCTGTCTGACTGCTTCCACACACCGTGCGAAGCCATTTCAAAGATGTTGTTCCTTCCCCTTCATCTTCTCCGGCATATCGTTTTGCCACCCGGTAAAATCCTTTATTGTATGCCCTGCTGATTGTGCCCGTGGATGTGTGGATCAATGGAATATCACATACATATACTTTGTTTCCTTTTGCACGGGTATACATACATCTTTCCACACCATATAAATGCCAGTTGTCACATAATTTTTCATCAAACGGATGATGTAAAAAGAAATCGGTATGACCGCCAAAAAAACACTCATCCACTGTTTCACAGCCTGCCATGCCGCTATACTCTCTCTCCCCTGCCACAGCCTGTTTCCTGCCATGACGGACTTTTGACAACACACAGGTATGTTCTCTGGCCTGTTTTGAGTCATCCTCCACAGCACCCGCCACGCCAAGAATATCTTCTTCCTGCGTCATGAAAAGATAATCTACAAAATTTCCCAGCATATCTGCATCCGGCAGTTCTATATCCTGATGGGAATAAATCACATATTCCGTTTTTACCTGTACCGTTGCCGCATTCAGTGCTTTTGCGCAGGAACTGTACTGCTGCCTGCAGTTATCGATTCCTATCAGCGTATAATCATAATGCTGCCGCGCCAGATCCTCCACCAGCTTTTTATACTGCTTTGGATCATTATAGCAGCATACAACTGTCACATCTGCTCTGTCCATATTCTCTGTCACTCTTTCATCAACTTCAAAAATACCCGGTACGACTTCGTGATATTCCCGAAATAAAAAATCTTCGCATCACAAAAATTCTGCATCACAAAATTTGTGGACACTGCCTCCTTGTGCATGCAGCCAATCTCCGGTGCATACAGTAATGTCATGCCGTATTTTCCGGCAAGGTAATAAAGGATCTCCTCCTCCGCATAGAGAAATGTCCCATCATAAAATCCGTCCATCTGTTTGAAAAAATCTTTCGAAAAAACAAGACAGCAGCCATGTAATAGAACATCCTTCATCCGCTCGTCCACGCGGCTGTCCGCCGATATGGACTTTCCGTCCTCCTCACGCGTGGTAAGATTCTTACTGCCATCTTTGACATCGCGCCCCGTTTCATCCGACACGACACCATAATGGCCTGCAATGGCTTTCTTTAAATGAAACAGTTTGATCAGCTGGAACATCTTACATTTCGCCCAGGAAACCAGGATCTGTTTCCGCATATAATTTAACGTGTACTGCCTGTTTCTCGCCACCGGATTAAAATGTCTGGTGCGGCTTGCATCCACAATATCCCCGCCTAAAATATCAAAGCGCTCTTCCTTATAGATTTCCCGCAGCTTCTCACAGTAATCTTCCTGTTCAAAAATAATATCGCTGTTTGCCGCCACGATAAAATCCGGCTCAAAATGAGACCTTGCATACCGGATGCCAAGATTGTTGCCGCGTGCAAATCCAAGGTTTTTCTCACTTGCGATCACATGCACTCTTTTTTCCCCGGCAAATTCTTCCCGAAGCGACTCCTCACTGCCATTGCCGGAACCGTTGTCCACTAAAACAATGCGGATATCCTGCCCCTGCTGCGTCTTTAGAATGGACTCCGCACATGCGGCCGCCTCACGCCAGGTCTTATAATTTAAAATCACAAAACAGATCGTTCCCATATAAATCCTCATTCAAATATTTCGATGGTCATGCCGGTTTTCTACGCGCCGGAGTATCTCGTCTTTGTTCCAAGTATAATACGGATATACGGTGTAATGGAACGCACAATGGCCGTTCCCAGTCCGAAATTTTTATGCAGAAAATGGAACCAGTCACGGAACGGCAATCCCTTGCGGCTCTCCTTTAGACGGATCCGTTCCATGCGCGGCAGCGTCTCATCCTGCCAGGTTTTCTGCAGTGTATTATCATTGCACTCGCCGACAAACTTTGGATAAATATGAATTTTATATCCAAGTTTACTGATCTGTAACCCGTAATCAAAATCACCGATACTGTGCTGGTAAAATGGATCGATCCCGACTTTTTCAAAGATTTCACGCGGAATGATGGCACAGTTTGCATTGAAGGTATCACAGTTTACCTCCGGCGCATCCGGTCCTAATTTTTTGTATTTGATCCCTTTGGTGTATTTGATACCGCCGTAACTCAAACCGCCGTTTTCGCCACAGATCGCACCGACTGTAACCTCATCCTTTTTCAGATGTGGTGCCATCTCATCAAAAATGCCCGGGAAGAACTTTGTATCATCATTCATCAGCATATAGTAATCGTAATCCATATGCGTATTTTTGATGTGTTCGATCGCCTTGTGCATGCCGCCATTCCAGAAATTGCTTCCGTCTCCCTCGATCAGGTCGATCTGATATGTGCCGTCATCGCGCATCTGCTTTAACATCTCACGCGTTCCGTCAGAACTATTGTCGTCTAAGATCACATAGTCAAACGTGACGTCTCTATTTTCTGAGAGTGTTGCCATGCCCCGCTTTGTCAGTTCTTTTCTGTTAAAACAGGTAAAAATTGCAAGTATCTTCATAATTTATTTCATCCTCATTTCCAGACAGCCTGTTTTGCCTGCCATTCAAATGTTCTATGCCTGTCCGATATAGTTTTTCCGGAATACCACATGGTAGATCCGTTTGATCAGATTCGGCTGTGACTCATGGATCAGTGCTTTTTTCATCGCCTTATGGAGCTCCGGTTTTTCACAGATCTCCTGTGGGAACTCTGTGATCCTGTGATCTGTCATCAGTTTATGGTCGAATACCGGTCTCTTTTCATTGCCGCAGTGGATCCCGGTGCCATCCCAGCCTTCATTGCTGACTAAAGACTTTGTCGGGGATAAGATCAGTCCCTGTTTCCGGAAATTCGTCCAGTACCAGCGGATCGCCCAGGAGTTGGTCTTTTCATCGGTTTTCTGCATTTTCATGATCTTGTAAAAATCATAGGTATTGTCATAATTAAATGCTTTGCGCAGTTTTTTATCGGAAACCATATCCGTCCAGTCGTCGCAGTCCGCATCGAAATACTTCCAGCGGTCGCTCCAGGTCGCCCACGACCAGCTTGTGCCTGAGAGCGTGTTAAAATAGGACTCACACGGGTAGGAAAAAGTATCCCCGAAATGGGAGAACCCTGTGATTCCGGTCACTTTCTGTTCGTTCTGGTAACGGTCTAATCCGTCATTCATAAACAAAAGAAAATAGCGGTTTGTGACAAGGTCATCCTCTAAAACGATCACTTTTCCATATTTATTTACGATCGCAGTCACGCCCTCGATCACATTTTTTGCAAGACCGTAGTTCTGTTCCCTTGCGGTCAGTTCCACCTGACGGAATCCCTGCACGGACTTTACATAATCACGGATTTCCTGCACTTTTCCTTTATCTGCATCTTTTTTTGCCGCATCGGAAAATACATACAGATCTGTTTCTGCTGCAAGTTCGTTTGCTGCAAGTGCCTCGATGGTGCGCTTTGTATGTTCCGGCCGGTTGTAGGTAAACAAAATTACCGGAGCCAGACTTCTCGTCTCTTCCATTCTTTTTCGCCCTTTCTATGCCTGCTGTTTTACCCAGCCTACATATTCGCGGATTCCTTCGGTAAGATCCATTTTTTTCTCGTAGCCAATTTTTTTGAGCAGGGAAATATCTGCACGCCAGTTCTGTGGATCGCCGACTTTCGTCTCCCCGTTAAACCGCACGATGTCAGTGTTTTCTCCAAGCTGCTTTGCATAGATTTCAGCCAGCTCACGGATCGATACTTCTTCACCGTTTGCCACGTTAAAGATCTCCTCCGTTCCCTGATATCCTAAGATCAACTCTAAGGCACGCAGAATATCGGAAATATGGATAAAATCACGCGTCTCATTTCCGGTTCCGAACAGATCGATCCGTCCGGTATTTAAGTATTTCTGATAAATATCCCACAAAAGCTGTTTGCGCAGTCCGCTTCCATATGCAGAAAAGATACGCACACAGCGGATATGGTAACCATGTACCCTGTTATAATAGCTGCAGAGTTCCTCGCCCATCTGCTTGTGCACGCCATATGGGGAGATCGGTGCCAATGCATCTTTTTCCGTGATCGGAAGCTGCTTTGGATTGCCATAGACACCTGCACTTGATAAGAAAATGATTTTCGGTCTTTTTTCAAATGATTTCAATGCCAGAAGCAGCTGGTATAAACTGTGCAGATTGCCGTCTAAGTCTGCCATCGGATTTACAATGGATGCTCCGACATTGGCACTGCCGGCACAATGTAAGATCACATCCGGCTGCACTCCGGTAAATATGTTGGCAAGTTCCTGTGAGTCTTTGGACATGTTGCACTGATAGTAGTGGATTTCTGCCCCGTCCTCACAGTAACGGTCGGCTAAGTCGATGCCGGTGATCTCGTAATCTTTGCTGAAATATTCCATGGCGCATCTTCCGATAAAACCGTTTACGCCGGTAATGATCATTTTTTTCATGGGCGAACCTCCTATAAAAATACCCTTTCAAGTGCCCTCGAGTACTCTCTCGCCTCGCGGTACATATTGGCGATGCCCTGCTCCATGTCTCCGGCATATTCGGCTTCATGTTCCGGCAGGGATGCACGTTCTG